>OGXW01001727.1_pt1 | contig 16238 bp, 20 predicted proteins | sample 1576341 | NCBI WGS metagenome assembly OGXW01 (sample SAMEA3541592, study PRJEB24748) | human gut metagenome | biome: human gut; feature: human-associated habitat; material: faeces | place: China | collected 2012
GTGAAGAACAAGGATTTCAATATGCATATGGAAAATTCGATGAAGAAGTAGAACCTCCGCATTTAGTTGCTATAACCACAGAGCCTAATAATTTTTTAGCGGACAATAAAGTTTACATGAAAAAAGAAAAAATTCAACTAGATTATACATATATAAGCAAAGACATAGAAATGCAAAACAAAATAGAAAATGAAATTCTAAGCGATGTCGTTTGGAATAAAACAGAAGAAACTTATTTGTCAGATGAAAAAATTTGGCAAGTGAGTTATTTTTTTGAAATTTAAAAAGAAAGAAGGAAATAAACATGGAAAACAAAGTTTTATATGGTATTAAAAATGTACATATTGCAAAACTAATAGAAAAAGATGGTCAAATTACTTATGGAGAACCATTTGCATTACCAGGAGCTAGAGGATTTTCACCAGATCCACAAGGGGAAGAGTCTAAATGGTATGCGGATAATATAATTTATTTTAGAAAAAATTCAAATCAAGGATATCAAGGTGATTTAGTTGTTGCAATGGTAAATGAACAATTCGAAACTGAGATATTTGGAAGAACAAAAGATAAAAATGGAGCAATAATAGAAAATGCAGAGGACAAAGAATCAAGATTTGCATTAATGTTTGAAGCTGATGGAGATGACAGACAAAGAAGATATGTTTATTGGGATTGTTCTGCTTCAAGGCCATCAAGAGAGCATAGCACAAAAGAAGAAAGTCTTGAACCAGGAACAGATAGTTTACCAATTACAATAGCACCACGTTCAACAGATAGTGCTATAGGAACTTATTTAGAACCAACAGAAGAAAATAAGGCTATTTACAATAAATTCTTTGATAAAGTATACGAAAAAGATGCAACAGCGGAAATATAGGAGGAAAATTATGAAAACAATTGAAATTTGCGGTAAAAGATATCAAATTGATTGCAATGCGTTAACTTATAAAAACTATCGTAGCAAATTTAACACAGATATTTTTAGTGATATAAGAATTTTACAAGCGTTTTTAACTAAACAAGTTTTATTAGCTGAGAGTTTAAAAAAAGAAAATCCTGATATAGATGATTCTAACATAATTTCAAGTTTATCAACTTTAATGTTGGATGATATGGGATTATTCATTGAAGCGGCAACAAGAATGGCTTATATAATGATATTAACAGCAAACAGAAAAGCACCGGAGTATGAAGAATGGCTAGAAGGAATACCAGTAATAAAAACAAATGATGAATGGATTGCAGAGGTAACGGAATTTGCCGTGAATTGCTTTTGTTGATAATGAACTATATGAAAAAATTCAAAATATTAATACCGACAATGAAGAACTTGTAGAAGAATATCCAGAACAAGAATTTATAGCTTCTTGCTTGCGAGTGGGATTAACGATAGATGACTTGAAAGAAATTACATATATAGAAGCAATGAAAATCTTATATTCAACTATAGAAAAGAAGAAAAATAAAAAAGTAAGGAAAGCTACCCAAGCTGATTGGGATAGATTAATGTAAGAGGCTATTTAGCCTCTTATTTTAGTATAAGAGGTGAAAAAATGGCGAATATAAAAGGAATTATGGTAGAAATTGGTGGAGATACATCAAACTTACAAAATGCATTAAAGAAAGTTAATTCTAGCACAGCTAGTTTAAGCAAGGAATTAAAAGGAATTAACTCTTTACTTAAGCTAGACCCAAAAAATACAGAGCTATTATCACAAAAGCAAACAGTTCTAAAACAAAATATAGAACAAACTTCTAAGAAATTAGAAGAATTAAAAAATGCACAAGAAATGGCTGATAGCACAATAGCAAGTGGTGGGAAAATTTCTCAAGAAAATTATAGAAATTTACAAAGAGAAATATTTGTTACTGAAAACAAGTTAAATAGCTTAAAAGCGGAAGCTTCTAATTGGTCAAAAGCAGGAAAGAATATAGAAGAATTTGGCAACAAGATAACAAATATATCAAATAAGATTGATAATATGGGTAATACTCTAACAACAAAGTTAACATTACCTATAGTTGGGATAACTACAACAGCAATTGCTTCAATGGATGATGTGGATGAAGGATTAGATACTATTGCAACAAAAACTGGAGCTACGGGTTCAACAGCAAAAGAATTGCAACAGATATATAAAGAAGTTGCAAGTGAAGTACCAGGCGATTTTGCTGATATTGGTGCAGCCATAGGAGAAATTAATACTAGGTTAGACTTGACAGGAGGTAAACTAAAGACAGCGTCTATAGATTTCTTAAAATTTGCGAAAGTAAACGGAATAGATGTAAATACTTCTGTGCAGTTGGTTACTAGAGCAATGGGAGATGCTGGAATAGAAGCTGATAAGTACTCAGAATTATTAGATATGCTTACTGTAGCAGGACAAAAAAGTGGGATTTCTATAGAATCACTAACGACAAATCTTGCTAAATATGGTGCGCCAATGAGAGCTTTAGGCATAGATACAAAAAATGCAATTGCAATGTTTGCTCGGATGGGAGAAAGCAGGAGTAAATACAGAGATTGCATTTTCTGGAATGAAAAAAGCTATATCGAACTGGGGAGCAGCAGGAAAAGATTCTACAAAAGAATTTAGTAAAACTTTAAAAGAAATAGAAAAATGTCCAACGATTGCAAAAGCGACTACAAAAGCGATTTCAGTATTTGGTGCAAAAGCGGGACCAGACTTAGCAGATGCAATAAAAGGAGGAAGATTTGAATTTCAAAAATATATAGAAGCATTAGATAGTGGAAAAGGAACAATAGAAAGTACATATGAACAAATAATCGATGAAGTAGATGATACCCAACTTGCAATGCAAAATGCAAAAGTTGCAATGCATGATGCAGGAGAAATTGCGGCAAAAACGATTGGTCCAATTTTGTTGGATTTGTCAAAAGAATTTAAGGGGCTAATGGAAAATTTTGATAAATTGAGTGACAAAGAGAAAAAACAGATTTTAAATATGATAGCAATAACAGCATCAATAGGACCAGCAGTTAAAATTTTAAGTGCACTTGGAAAATCAGTAGGTACAGGAACTAAAGCAATAGGAACATTCACACAAGCTGTTGGTCTTATAGGAAAAACAAGTACAGATGCTTTTAAAAAAGCTTCAGAAGGAACACAATCTTTAGCGAGTGGATTAACTTTTTTAACATCTCCTGCAGGACTAGCAACAGCAGCAATAATGGCAGTAGCAACAGGAGCAGCTTATTTAGCATATAAACAAACAGAAGCGGTAAGGGAAGCTAATAAATTAGCTGAAGAAATAACAGCTCAAAAACAAAAATATGAGGAATATAATCAAAGCATAGATCAAACAACAAAAGTAAATTTAGCTCAGATAGATTCAGTCAGCAAGTTGAAAGAAGAATTAACAACATTAGTAGATGAAAACGGAAAAGTAAAAGAAGGATATGAAAGTAGGGTAGATTTTATATTAAATCAACTAAGTAGTACGTTAGGGATAGAGTGTAAACTAAATGGAAATGTGGTTCAAAGCTATAAAGATTTACAAGGCGAAATAGATAATACTATAGAAAAGAAGAAAGCAGAAATAAAATTAGAAGCATACAAGCAAAAATATGAAAATGCGGTAAATACAGAAGTAGAAGCTGTTTCAAAACAAAAAGAGATAGTCGACAAACTGGGAATGTCTTATAATGAAGTTAGACAAAAGTACGGAGAGTGGATCGACAAATACAATAGTAGTAGCCTTACAGGGAAAGATATAGATAATTTAACTCAGTCAGAATATAATCATAGGGCAGAATTGTCAAAACTTTCAAAAGCATACGAAGAGCAAGAAGATGTAGTGAAAAAATGTACTGAAGATAAAAAGAATTATGAAGATAATTATGCCTTATTTGTTGAGAAAAAGTACAACGAAATAGGAAAAACGATAACAGATACAACTAAAAATTGGTCAAACTCTTCAGTACAAGAAATCCAAAATTCGATAATTGAGCAACAGAAAGAGTTGGACAAATACAAGGAAATGTATGAAAGGACAGGCAGTGAAGTTGAAAAACAACAAATGGAACAAGCACAACAAAATTTGCAAAACCTAGCAAATGAATTAGCTGATAGGACAAAGACAATTGGTGATTTGGGAGTTGACGAGGTTTTGGCTTGGAGAAATTTAGCAAATAATTCGTATGAAGAGTATAAAAATGCTATATCTAAAGTAGGCCCTGAAGTGCAACAAAAAATACAAGAGGTAACAGGGGTAATAGTTTCAGATACAGGATTATCTAATGCAACTTCTTCTAAAGCAATAGAAATGACATCTATGTTCGATAAAAAGCTAGAATTAGGTGGAAGAACAAAGCAAGAGATAAACAATAGTGCAGATTCTTTAAAAAATGATACTACTGTACAAACAGAAGCAGGAAATCTTGGGAAAGACGTTGATACAAATTTTAATAGTAAGCTAGACGGATGGAGATGGGGTTGGGATTTAGTAAAAAACATTTATGAAGGTTTAACAAACCCAGAATCGAGAGGAAAAATTTCGGAAGGGTCAAATATATTGGCTTCAATAATTGATTCAATTTTAGGATTTTCTTTGCCAGAAAAAGGTCCATTATCGAATTTTGACAAGTCAATGCCAGATATGATTGATTTAATGAGCACAGGAATAGATAGAAATAAAGCAAAAGTAATAAATTCAGCGAAAAAACTTGCAAAAGACTTAAATAAAACGTTGAAAAGTGATGTTATGTTTTCTACTGTTCAAGATTTTGGAAAGTTGCAAGGAAATTTAAGCAGAGAAATTGCAAACAATACAAGTACTGTGAATAACAATAATAAAATAACACTTCAAATATATCCACAACAATTAACAGAGAAGGAATTAGACAAAGCAGTAGAATATTTAAATAAAAGATTGGGGCAATATATGTAATATATTATTATTTTCGACATTTTTCGACAATAAATTACTAAAAAGTATGATAAACTCTTTTTATAATTATAAGAAAGGGGATAATAAATGGAGAAGAATGAAGAAAAAAAGGAAATTTTAGAACAAACTGTGGAAGACGAAAAAAAAGAAAAGCAAAAGAAAGAAAAAAATTTTTACAAAAAATGGTGGTTTTGGGTAATTATATTAGCAATAGTAATAGTTGTAGGAGCTACTATAATAATGGCAATGGCTTTTAACGTAATAAAAGGTGAAACAGGAGATTTGGCACTTGACATACATAAAATAAACAAAGACGCAATTGTTTATTCTTCGGCAGGAGGTAACACTTTATTTATAGAATTAAGAAATTGGGATAATAAATATTCTAATCAATTAGAAAAAATAATATCTATAATAAAAAATAAAGTTAGCAACAATGAATTAAGCATGTATAATAAATTTGTAACTTTGGCATATATGGAAAGTAGCAGCAAGAAAGATGCACTTATAATAAGAACATCATATAGTTTGCCAGATTTTGTTAAAGATGAAGAAGACTCAAAATCATATATTATTTTTGAAGAATATCAAAGTTTATATAATACATTAAATCAAACGATGAATGGCTATACAAGTCTTTTTAATAGTATATATTAAAAAAGGGCTACTGAAGAGTAGCTCTTTTAAAGTGTTTGATTTTTATAATGTTCTTAATTGAGCGTTTATTTTTTTATATTAAGGAGAAAGATAATATGAACAAGTAGAAAATACATTCATAGAAAATTTAAAAAAAATTAAAATACCTCTTGACATTTGACAGACAAAAATATATAATTATGTCAGTCAAAAGTTGAGGAGGTGAAAATATTGACTAAAAAAATGGGTAGACCTACGGATAATCCTAAAAATAGTAGGCTTGACATACGATTAGATGATGAATGCATGGAGATATTAGAAAAATATTCTAAACAAGAAAATAAAAGTAAAGCAGAGTCTGCTAGAATAGGAATAAAAAAGTTAAAAGTAGATATAAAATAAGAGTTAATGTGGAATCGCCAAACTCACAACATTAACTCACCCAACAGAGATTAACTCTATCTATGAAATATTATATCATAGAATTAGAGAAATCTCAACTTAAAATACAAAAGTTTTAAAGGAGGTTTCTTTTTATTATGGCAAAATTAAAAATTGAATATAGAACAAAAGAACAAGAAAACAAAAATTGTTTTAAAAATAGTACTTATTTTACTTTTACAATTAAAGATAGGACTACTGTAATAAGTATTACACCAAATGAAACAAGAAAATTAAAAGATATTGTATATGGAATTGAGAGAGAACTTCAAGATGGGTATCATTTACAAAAAGATGAAAGATTTGAAATATGCAAGTTTGATAGGTATGTTATTGAATATGAAAGTCAAACAAATAAAAGAATTGATTCAAAAGTTTATAATATTTGCAAAAATGCTTATCAATCAGTTGAAGAAGGTAAAACAACTTGGGAACATCTAATAAAAATTCTTAATGAAAGATGGTGTTCTGAATGTATGTAACTAATATATGGGGAATATTATTCTGCTTTTATATTCCAACAATACTAATTGCAATAATATCTTATTATGAAGGTAGAGAGGAAGGTAAAAAATATGCAAGAATTAACAGAGTTCAACATAGAAAAAACAACGGCAGAAATTCTTATGCTAAAAGACCAAACGGCACAAAATATAATAGAAATAGGTAAAAGATTAATAAAAGCTAAAAACAATTTACCTCATGGAGAATATTTGAGTTGGCTAAAAAATAAAGTGGATTTTAGTGATAGAACAGCAAGAAACTTTATGAAAGTAGCGAATACATTTGAAAATTGGCAACCGGTTGCCAATTTAGGAACTAGAAAATTACTTGCACTTGCTGGACTAGATGAAGAAGATAGACGAGAAGTAATGAAAGAAAATAAAGTCGAAGATATGACAACAAGAGAATTAGAAAAAGTTGTAAAAGAAAAGAAAGAAATAAAAAAACAATTAGAAGAAAAACAAGAACTTTCTAATGAACTTCAAGAAGAAATAAAAGAAAAAGAAAAACAAATTAAAACACTACAAAATGAAATAGAAAATATTCAAATACCCAAAAAAGAAGTAATAGAAAAAGAAGTTATAAAAGAAGTAATACCAGAAAAGCTGATTTTAGAAAAACAAAAATTAGAAGAAGAATTAGAAACGCTAAGGAAAAGAACAGAAAAAGCAGAGAATACATTAAGTAGAATGAAACTAGATAAAGAGATACAACAGGACAAAGTATATACTAATGTAAAATTAGATAATTTACTAATAAATATAAAAACTTTTCTTGATAATGCTTCTAAATATACTTACTTAAAAGAAGAATTACAAAAAATACCTACTCAAAATAGAAAAATATTGGAAAGTAAAATAAATGAAGTTGAAAGTTGGACAATTTTAATGAAACAAGCATTGAGAAATGAAAAAAATATGGTCGGAAATGTGATTTTTGGAGAAGGAGAGATAATAAATGAGTGATATAATATTAAAAGAAAATAAAGAGTTAAGAAAAGAAACAAAGGATTTAGACATTAGAGATTTAATAAAGGGACTTACAGAAAGTCAAACAGTTATGAATTATGCTTTTGCGGGTTTTAAAACAGAAACAGAACAAAAATTTCAAGAAGTTGACAATAGACTTCAAGAACACGATGAAATAATAAAAAAGAAAATATATTTAAGTTCAAATAAAGCAAGATTATTAAGAAAAGCAGTAAAAGAAAAAGTAAAATTAATTTGCGAAGAAAATGGACTTGAATATCATCAAATGAAATCTAGAATATTCCCTAGAGTATACGGGAAGATAAATGACCAATATGGAGTAGCAACATATAGAGAATTACCAGAATATTTTTGGGAAGATATTATAGAAAATTTACGAAATATGATAGTAGATGTTAAAGACTTGAAAGAAGTAGCTTAGAAAAAAGCACCAGTTAAACTGGTGCTTTTTTATGAGGGGAAGTGGAAAAGTGGTAAGAGAGTTTAAATTAATAAATGAAAAAGGGCAAAGCTATTCGCTAATGGATGCAGAGAATGCTTGTTTATTGACAGAACCGAGCGGACTAGGATATTCGTATGATACCAATTATGAACAAGTTGGAAATACATTTATAGAAAATCTAAAAAAAATTGAGCAGGGAAAAATAACAGGAACAGCTAACTTTGAAAAATATGATAATTATAAAAAGCTTGTTAATTTTATAGATGATGCAGAAAGCTTAAGATTTTCGTACAAGATACCATTCGCAAACAAAGAAAAAGAATATTTAAAGAATGTTGATTTTAAAGAAATAACAAAAACACAAAAGGCAGAAAATGGAATAATAAGTGAAACAATAACTTTTGAATGTTTGGGATTATGGTATGAAGAAAATACTATAGAATATAAAATAAATCCTTCTGAAGATGAAATTAGATGGGATTTTATTTGGGATGCAATGTTTAATGATAATAATAGTCAAAATGTAATTTATCAAAACACAGGGCATGTTCCAGCACCGATTGTTTTAGAAATGAGTGGACCTGTTTCAAATCCGCATGTAGAAGTATATATTGAAGATATGTTATATCAAGAACTAAAAATAAATACGACTATAGCGGAATATGAAAAGCTTATTTATAACAGCAAAGAAAATGAATTTACAATAAAGAAAATAAAAACAGATGGAACAGAAGAAGATCTATTTGACTTAGATATAATTGATTTTGAAAATGATAATGTAATAAGAATACCAAAAAACAAAACGTGTGAAATTAGATTAAAAGCAGACAATATAATAGAAAATGCTAAACTAACTATATTACCTCAATATAAAAGCGTATAGGAGGAAAACATGAAAATCAAGTATAATGGAAAAGAATATGCAGCAGAATATAATACTCAGACAGGATACTACGAAATAAACTTAAATGCTCCCAATACGGGTGGAATTTACAATACAGAAGTTGAATTTACAGATTTACTTGAACAAAAATATGTAGAACAGAAAGTAGTACAAGTATTAGCAAAAGAAAAAATTAAAAATAAAAATGGAACAACATTTATGTGGGTATTTGATGGCAATGATTTTAAAATAAAGGGAATTATGGAATTAAGTGACTATGAAATATCTATTGATGAAGAAACTAATTCAAATACTATTGTAAATGTGTTAAAAAACATACAAGCTAAAGAAGACGATATTGTTGCTATAAAAAAAGAAAATGAAGTAGTGTATTGGGGAATTGTTAAGAAAGTAGAAAACGAAGATGGAAAAGCATTATATAAATACACATTGAAATATATTACTAATATGTTTGACCAGAAAGTTATTCTAAAGAATGAAGATATAATAAAAACAACAGGAATAGAAGATTTTATAGAGAAAACAATTAAAGAAAATTTTACAAACAATACAGATACTTTCTTGAATAAGACATATTTAAAGATAGTAGTAAAAACACATACTAAAATACAGACAACAGTGGATAATGTTCAAAATGGTATTTACAATTTACATACATGGATAACAAATTGTACACAGAGATATAATATTGTGTACAATTTTTCTATTGAATCAAAAAAATTAGTAATTACAATAGAAAATAAAGCAACAAAGAAAGTATTGATTGATACAACAGCTCAAGCAATATCAAATTATTCAGAAGTTTTTGAAACTAATGTAATTTCAAAAGTAACAGTACTCACAAAAGAAGAGGGCGAATATAACTTATATTTATTAACAGATAGAACAACAACAACAGATATGAAAAACGAAAATAGAGCAAAAGGAAAAGTGGAAACAGTATATACAGAAAAAATGGAAGATGCACCGCAAAAAGCACTAGATACAATGAAATCAAATAGCTATAATCATAATATAACTTTTAAAATGTTAAATAAATATATGAAAGTTGGAACGCCGATTGCAATCAAAACGAAAAATAGTATAGTACCAGATACGTACATTTCTGCAGTAAAAATAAATCAAAGCAAATTTATAGAATATACATGTGGAAATATAAGAATCAAATTTATAGATAAATTATTGAAGGAGAGGAAAAATGGTTAAAGGTGAAACTTACGATAAACAATTATTTGAAAGCAATGCTTTCAGACACTTTATTAATATCTTTTTAAATAAGCAAAGTGGAGTTACAAAAGGATGCGAAGTTACAAAAGATGCACAAAACATAACAGTAGCAGCAGGGTGCTTTGTAATTCAAGGTGGACTTTTAAAAGAAATGACAGGAACAGATAATGCAATTCCAACTGAGGCTGGCTATTATAAATTAGTTTATGAAATTGACTTATCAAAAACAAACAATAAAGATGAGTTCAAACAGGGAAGTTATAAATTTGTAAAAGCTTTGGGAGATTATCCTAAGCTGATACAAGAGGATTTAGATAATGGAGGAACAATATATCAATTGTCGTTCTGTCAGTTCAGAATTACAGAAACAGGATTGCAAGACTTTAAAGACCTAAGAGAGATAATTGATTATGGAATATATGTAAAAAAAGCAGAGTGTAGTTACATTGTAGCGACACTTAAAACTGCACAAGAAATATCAAGAGGAGATAACTTTTTAGTAAAGCTTAATGTTGCAGATGAGAATGGAGATTTTTTTAAGCTAAATAGTGCTGGAAAAATAGAAGTATTAAAGGATTGTATGGCACATTTAAGTTCGAAACTTTTTGTTCATGACTGTGGAGGAGAAGGATATGTATTTTCTAAAATAAAAGTAAACAATAATGAAATATCGTCTTCTCTAGAGAGAATTGTTAATAGAGATTATACGCAAAGCATAGACTCTGGAATTACATATGAACTGAAAAAAGGAGATATAGTATCATTAGCAGTGGACTACACATCTGACACAGGAAATCCGAAAATACGAAGTGGAGCTAATGCTACTAATATTTCAATTTCAATATTTTAAAAGGAAAGTGAAGAAATGGAAAATAAAATTAAAGAAATTGTAATAGAGCCTTCAAAGATTTTCGAAGACTCTATTTTTAAAATAAAGATAAAGGCAATTAGATATATGACTTGTAAAGAAATGAAAACAAAAACTTGTAAAGAAGCAAAAACATGGACTTGCAGAGAGGTTGATGGAAAATGAGAAAATATAATGGAATTATAGTATATGAAGAGACAGATAAATGCGCACTAGACGAATATTCAGAACAACTTGCAAAAGATATAGAACAAAAATTTAAAGATGAAGCATATCCAGGAAGAAACTTCTCAATATTTAAAACATATTTATCTATAAATGAAATGGAATTAGACAAAGAAAATGTTGAGGAAGGAAACTTTGTACTTATTGCATCAAGCGTAGAAGATGAGGATAATGCAAAACTATATGTAAAAGGAGCCAAGGATTTTACCTTTTTAACTGATTTGTCAGGTGCACAGGGTATTCAAGGTGAAAAAGGTGAAAAAGGAGATACCGGTTTACAAGGTATTCAAGGAGAAAGAGGACCACAGGGACTACAAGGCATTCAAGGACCGCAAGGTCTTCAAGGCAAAAAGGGTGAAAAAGGAGAACCAGGAAAAAATTTCTCAATATTTAAAACATATTTATCTATAAATGAAATGGAATTAGACAAAGAAAATGTTGAGGAAGGAAACTTTGTACTTATTGCATCAAGCGTAGAAGATGAGGATAATGCAAAACTATATGTAAAAGGAGCCAAGGATTTTACCTTTTTAACTGATTTGTCAGGTGCACAGGGTATTAAAGGTGAAAAGGGTGAAAAAGGAGATACCGGTTTACAAGGCATTCAAGGAGAAAGAGGACCACAGGGACTGCAAGGTATTCAAGGACCACAAGGTCTTCAAGGCGAAAAGGGAGAAAAGGGTGAAAAAGGCGATATAGGACCACAAGGCATTAAAGGTGATACTGGACCACAAGGTATTCAAGGCGAAAAGGGTGAAAAAGGAGAACCAGGAAGCCCAGGGAAAAATCCTACAATATCAGAACTATCGGTTATAACCACAAAAGAAATAATAGAAAATACAAATTATGAAGTACCTCAATATATAAAAGGTAACAATTCATTAAGTATATTTTATGAGGGAACAAAACTAATAAAGAATGTACATTATGAAGAAGTTGATACGACACATATTAAGTTTTTGAGTTGGAATGTACCAGCTCAAAGTAATTTAGAATTTATAGTTAGAAACTGATAAAAAAATTAAACACAAAAACGATAGGTTTTAAGGAAAAAGCAAATTGTAGTAAAAAATAGGAGGTGAAAGCAATGGCTAAACCTCTTATTTTAATTTTGAAAGAAAAAATAAAAAAATAAAAACGGCGTAATTTATGAGATTACAGCCAAAGGAGGAAAATATGAGTAAACCTAAGATTTTAGAATTAATAGAAACAGTTAAAAGGTCATTTATTGTCGCATATTTGGGTGCAAATCAAGAAATTTCTCGTGGAGATAATTTTGGAATTAAATTGGAGACTTCGGATAGTTTAGGAGATTATTTTGAATTAACAAATAAAACAATTAAAGTTCTTAAAGATTGTACTGCAATTATAAGTGGAAATGTCTTTGTAGACAAAACAGCGGGAGATAATTATATTTGGTTGAAAATTCATATAAATAATAAAGCATTTTCAAGCATGTTAACAAGAATTATAAACAGAGATTATACTACTGCCGGTATTCCAGGAAAGGCAGTTTCTTTAAGAGCAGGCGATGTAATTAGTATGAAGATAGATTATACGAGTGATTCCGGAAATCCTACAATTCGTTCGGATCATAATACTACATTTTTATCAGTTGTTAAAATATAGGAGGACACAATGAAGGAAATTTTTATGATATTTATACAATGGTTTATACCTTTTGCCTGTGCAAGTGGATTTGCTGTAATATCAAGACAATTAAAAGAAAATAAAAAATCAAACGATGCAATGAAGGCAAGCATGCTTAGTTTGATAAGAAGCCAAATTGTAGGAAAATGCGAAAATTATATGAAACAAGGGTATTTACCTGAATATGCAAGGTACTGTTTAGAAGAATTATTCAAACAATACCAAGTATTAGGTGGAAATCACGGAATAGAAGTTTTAGTAAATAAATGTTATGAATTACCAATATCAAAGAAGGAGGGATAACAATGAATAACGAGCAAAAAAGAAAAATAATATTAATAATTTCAGCAGTAATAGTTGGAATATTAGGTGGATTGGAATTTTACAAAGCAAATGAAAATAGTTCAACTAATGAAATTGTAAATGGTGTAGTAAATGAAGTAAAAAACAATATTAGTACATATGATATGACGGAACAAGAAGTAAAAAACTTACCATCTACAGAAATACAAGCACAAACGGAAGAACAAGAAAAAGCAGTAGCAGAAGAGCAAACAGTTGAGGATGAAAAATTTGAACAGCAAGGAGAAATAGCATACAATGGCACAAGCGAATATCCTAATGTTACTTTAGGAAATTATCAAGGACTTACATATTATAGTCAAATAGACAATAGATGGCGTTATAAAATGTATTCTAGTATAGGAAATAGTTCTCAAACAATAGGAACATCAGGTTGTGGGCCAACTTGTGCAAGTATGGTAGTAACAGCAACAAAGGGAACAATAACACCACCAGAAATGTGTGATTTATTTGTAAAATATGGATACAGAAGTGCTAACAATGGAACTTATTGGAGTGCTTTTAGATTTGTAGCAGATACATTTAATATAGGGTATCAAGAAACAACAGACATTCAAAGAGCATTGCAATTATTAGAAAGTCAAAATTATGTTGTGGCTAGTTGTGGTAATGGATTATTTACTACAGGTGGTCATTTTATTTTACTAACTAAAGTTGAAAACGGAATGATAGAAATATATGATCCATACTTGTATGCTGGTAAATTTGATACAGCTACGAGAAGAGGAAAAGCAGTAGTTGAAGGTAATAAAGTTTATGTAAGTGTAGACAACTTCAAAAAATATGCTAATTACAAAGGTTTCTTTGCATATAAATATGATGGTAGTATACAAGAAAATAAACAAACAGTTACAACACAAGCATATACTAGATATGTAAATGCTAAAATAGGATTAAATATAAGAAATAATGTGAATGGAAGTATAATAGGTTCTTATAAGTATGGTACAGCAGTATTAGTATATGAAACAAGAGATGGCTGGAGTAGAGTAGGAACAAATAGATGGGTTTCTAGTAATTATTTAATAAGTTATATGCCTTCAACACAAAATACCGTTAAAACTATTTCTGGTGTGAAATATACAACAGGAAAATACAAAGTAAATGCTAGTGTCTTAAATGTTAGAACAGGTCCTAGCACAAAGTATAAAATAAAAGGATATAAACAATTAACATCTAATGCAAGATATCAAAATAAGAAATTAGGAAATCAATATACTAATGGATTAAAACGTGGAGTAGTAACAACAGTAACAAAGGTTCAAAATGGATTTGGATCAACTCCAAGTGGATGGATTGCATTGAATTATTGTACAAAGATGTAAAATAAATGGATTATAAAGTGAGGCTACTTTTTAGCAGCCTCCTGTAAAATCCTTCTTTTTATTCTCTATTTTTAATTGCTTGAATATTACTTTGAAGATAGCTTTGCATAGTATTAATTAAAGTAGGAAATCCTTCAATTGTCGAATCCATTTCATTTAATCTTGATAAATAATTAGTTGTGTTGTTTTCTAAAAGTTTACCAATTATAGGTTTTAATTGAATCAGTTCTTTAAGAATATCTTCTTCAATTTCTTTCTCCCTTTTATTTCTAACTGTTGAGAAGTCTTGGTTTTTGTAAAGTTTTAATAAGCTTTCATATTCTTTAATATTTTCATTTCTTATAATATGTGAATGTCGCATATAAATCACTCCTTTTTTCCGCACTATATCACACTAAAAATAAAAACACTGTCGAATTTTGTCATAAAACATAAAAATATAAAAAATGACTGAAAATCAAGTGATATAATTACTCTACTAAAAAAATAAAACGGCTTAAAATCGATTGCGAAAGGTCGCTTTTTGGCTTGAAATAAGCATTTTTTGCTTGAAATCACATAAAAATCATGATATAATGTTGACAGATAAAAAAAGAAATGTTACAATTCTGTAACATAAATGTTACACAAAAAAAATGTAATGTTTATTGACAAAAGATGATATTCATAATAATATAATAAAAAAGAATAAGAGCCGAAGCCCTTATTCAATCAGTTGTTTTTTAGGAGTTTGAGATTTATTCGAATCAGCGGGATTTGGATAAATCTCAAATTTTCTTTTGGCAGATTCGTATTTAAACGAGTATCCACGTTTTGAACAAATATGTATCAATCCGTAAATGCCACCGAAAGAAAATTATTACACCTAATAACCAGAACAAACAATTTTGCATGGTGTATCCCCCTTCTTTTGTATTTGCACCAACTCATCTTGCGAAAAGTCAGGTGCATAAAATAATATTCAAATGTTGGACATAGAAGTTTAAATACTAATCTATGCACCCAACTTGAAGGAGTAAAACAACTTGTGCTTATTATATATAAAAATATATACTGTGTCAACACAAAAATTGACAAAAAATAACAGTAATCTTCGACAAATTTCAACACACTTATTTTACATAAAATGTTAAAATGTAAAAAAGGAGATGATGATATGAAAGAAAAATATTTAGTATCTTTACAAATGATAAAAATATTAAAAATAAGAAAAACTAAAGAATATAACAGACTGCATAAATATTATAAGTTGTTAAGTATAAATAGTTTAAAATACATATCTCAAGAGAAAGACTTTAAAAAAGTAGTAGAACTAGCAAATATTATATGAAATTAAAAGAATCGTTATAAAAAATATTTACAAAAGACAACGAAAAAGATATAATGAGTAAAAGTATAATCTCTTGAATAAAAAATGTTTTTATGAAAGAGAGGGATTGCAAATGAAAGAAACAAAAGATATTATATTAAAAGAAGTAACTAAGGAATTAAATTTTATAGAAAAAATTGTAGTAAAAATTTTCTCGAAAACATTTATAAAAGTTTATAAAAAAGGGATAACTTTCGGATTTAATAATAATTAAATTGCATGAAAATCGCATGAAAAAATATTAGTGAATTTCTGGAATGCAGTAAAGGCAATAACTTCAGAAAAACATAATCTAGCCAGCCCAGCCACCGAGAAAATCGTTGAAAATAGCTTGTATCTAAGAATACAGGCTATTTTCTTGTTTGTAACCTTAAATAATTTATT
>OGXW01001740.1_pt1 | contig 16171 bp, 15 predicted proteins | sample 1576341 | NCBI WGS metagenome assembly OGXW01 (sample SAMEA3541592, study PRJEB24748) | human gut metagenome | biome: human gut; feature: human-associated habitat; material: faeces | place: China | collected 2012
CCAAATTATCATTCCTCAGGAAAAGAGCCGTGGTATCGTCAAGACGGTGTCATTGCTCTGCTCACGATTTTCTTTCCCCCATTGGGACTGATCCTGATCTGGGCACACCCCAGATACCAGAAACGCACCAAAATTCTTTGGACTGCCGTAGTCGCCGGCGTTGTCTTTCTGACCTTTACCGGTTGGTTTGGTGTTGCCCTGATCCTGTCGGCGGCACTCTGGTTCTGGGTGTACAAGAAACATCCTGCTCTGTCTGCCGCAGATGCACCGTCCGGACGGGTGTGTGCTTACTGCGGTGCACAGATGCCAAACAGCGGCGTATGCCCTTACTGCGGAGGTAGAAGCAATGATGGAGAATAAGACGTTTCGCTGGATCGCTTTCGCTGTTTCAGCAGTACTTGCCGTGATTGCGATCTTCGCCCACACTTTCAGTGGCTTTCTCTGCTTTGCCGTTGCCGCATTCATTTTCATTCCGGTGAACCGGCTCTTTGAAAAACTGGACAGCGAACTGGATCCGAAATACCGCAAACGTGCCACAGCGATCACGGCAGGCATTTTCCTGGTCTGCGGACTGCTGGCGTTCACCACTGCCGGCAGCCACACCACCAGCAGCCAAAAGAAGGACAGCACTGTCACAACAACCACAACTGTGGTCACTACCACGACTGCCGCAGAAACGACCACCACAACGACGAAAGCAACTACCACAACAACAACGACGACTACGACAGAAGCTACCACAACAGCAGCAGAAACCACAACGGCTGCGACAGAACCGCCCACCGAAGCACCAACAGACCCGCCTGCTCCGGCACAGGAAGAAACTCCGGCAGAGCAGCCGGCGGCAAATGTGTTTACTTATGTCATCAATACCGGCAGTGGAATATTTCACTATCCCAGCTGTTCCAGTGCGAAAAGAATTTCCGACGCAAACCGCAGCGAATATACCGGAACACGAGATGATCTGATTGCACAGGGATATTCTCCTTGCGGCAACTGCGATCCATAATGCGGTTGTGCATACATAGAAAACGCTCTGCCCGAAAGAATCCGGCAGGACTAACACAATATAGAACAGGAGGAAACGCCCATTGCTACAAATCGAAACGCTCCGAAAAATTGCCGAGGACAGCGACCGTGTTATTCTCACACAGCACAGTACTGTCCGGCTCTTAGAACGCCAGATACGCTATGAAGATGTGATCGCAGCAATTTCCGGCGGTGAGATCATCGAACAATATCCGGACGATTATCCACACCCCAGCTGTCTGATACTGGGCTTTTCCGTTTCTGGGAAATATCTGCACGTGGTCTGCGGAACAGACGGCGAATATCTGTGGATCATCACCGCATACTATCCGTCAACAGACAAATGGGAAAGCGATTACAAAACAAGGAGGAAAAAGGCATGAATTGTTTTTACTGCAAAGGCGACATGGTTCCCGACTTCACCACCCACGTGGCAGAACTGGAAAACTGCATCGTCATTATCAAGCATGTCCCCTGCCTGAAATGCTCCCAGTGCGGCGAGGTGGTCTACACCGGTACAACGCTGCAAAAAATCGAACAGATTCTGGAGAAGTGCAAGGCAGCCATGACCGAAGTCGCCATTGTGGAGTATCAACCGGCGGCATAACACAAAAAAACCGCCCCACGGCGGCAACCGTGAAGCGGCAAGAGGAAAAACTATTGCGATAATAGTCCCTCAGAGCAAGGTCTATTATAGCATATTTCCTCTGAAAAATCAAGTCTTAGGAGGAAATTTACACATGAATGCAGTGATCTACGCCCGTTACAGCTGCGACCGGCAGACCGAGCAGTCCATTGAGGGACAGCTTCGGGAATGCAAGGCGTTTGCAGCGTCTGAGGGCATCCACATCATCGGAGAGTACATCGACCGTGCGATCAGCGGCACAACTGCCAACCGCCCGGAGTTTCAGCGAATGATCGCCGACAGCAGGTACAAGACCTTTCAGGCGGTCATTGTGTACAAGCTTGACCGCTTCGCCAGAAACCGCTATGACAGTGCCATGTACAAAAGCAAGCTGAAAGCCAACGGCGTGCGGGTTCTCTCCGCCAAAGAGCATATCACAGACAGTCCGGAGGGCATCATTCTGGAGGGGCTGCTGGAAGCAATGAACGAGTACTATTCTGCGGAACTGTCCCAGAAGATCAAGCGTGGCATGCGAGAGAATGCCATCAAGGGCAAGACTACTGGCGGCAACGTGGCTCTGGGCTACCGCATCGGAGCAGACAAGCAGATGGAGATCGACCCGGCAGGTGCATCACTGGTACGCCGGATCTTCACCGGCTATGACAGCGGCATGACATTCACTGAGATCTGCGACGATCTGAACCACGCCGGCTACACTACCAGCCGCGGCAAGCAGTTCCGCATTGATACCATCTCCCGAATCCTTGCCAACCAGAGATATACAGGGACGTTCCAGTGTGCCGGAGAAGATGCCCACTGTCCCCCGATCATCGAGCCGGAGCTGTTCCGGAGCGTGCAGGAACGTCTGACGGAATCCAGACACAAGCACCGCCACACCCAGAGCCCCCATGAATATGTGCTGACCGGAAAAGCGATCTGCGGCACTTGCGGCAGACGGCTCACCGGCAGAGCCGGAACCAGCAAAACGGACAAGCGGTATTATTACTACTGCTGCCCGAACAAATGCTGCGGCTGGCTGCCTGCTGCGGAACTGGAACATGCTGTGCTGGATGCGATCGCACAGTACACTACTCCAGAGGCGTGCGAGCAGATCGCAAATGCCACCTATGCACTGTACCAGCAGAGCACCCACGAAAACGCCGATCTGACGGCTGCACAGCGGCGATTGCAGGAAACGGAAAAGAAACTGGAGAACGCCGTAAACGCCGTGCTGAACGGCATCACGTCGGCAGAGCCCTGCAGGCGACCATGCAGCAGCTGGAACAGCAGAAAGCGGCTCTGGAAACGGAAGTGCGACTGCTGCAAACCGATGCACCGGAGCTGAAGCTGGAGCATTTCCAGTACTTCGCACACCGCCTGCTGGAAGTACAGGCAGAGGGCACGGAGAAGATCTTGCAGCTGCTTGTGAATCAGGTCATCGTGTACAAGGAGCAGATCACGGTGCTGGTCAATCTGACCGATAAAACAAAAACTCCCCCGCTGGAGCAGGTAACCGCTGCTCTGCGGGAGAGTTCGTGCAGTATTGCGTGTGCCAAAAAACGCTTATTTTGATACAATGCACCTGTATCAAAGTAAGCGTTTTCTTGTTGCAATAATCGTTTTATGACTACACACTATCAAATTTAAGTTTCACTTGATTTTATCATGTTAAAACTCCTTCTTAGGCCATTAAAAATTTACGCTATCTTGAAATAGTATTTAGTTATCATTACTTTGGTCTTTTTTTGTAAATCTATCTTCACGAATTCCAGGACACTTTTTCTCTCTTTTTTCAGTATTTATTCCGGGCAGTTCAGATGATGGTTTTGAAGAAGGTAATGGTTTTAATCCCTTTCCTGATAAAATATCATCATTTGTTGACTTTTTTGCTTTTTTAGTCATGCTGTATTCCTTTCTCAATAATAAGAATTAAAGAATAAAGAATTAATGAGATAATTATTTTTATAACAGAAGAATCATATTTTCTCTGCTTTTCTTCTATTGCTGTCCGCAATCCTGCAATAGCAATAGTGTATTTATCAATTAGCCATACTGCAGCAGCGTCTGGATTCCAAAAATAAATCCCTTCATTGCGAATATCAACGCTATCAAAAACAGACAATATCTTACTTTGCATTAATAGTAGTAGTTGAATAACTGCCCAAACGATAAAAACAATACTTAATGCAGAAGATAACAATAATAAAAGAAGAGAGAACAACTCTAAATTTGAATTTGTTTTTGAAATGTCCGCTATCCATGTGTAATCTACACTGCCAAGAATCACTAATAATATAACTCCGCAAAATGTTAGTGTTATATTTACTTTGTCATATATTTTGTCGTAAGTATTAATTAATCTACAATAGTCTTCAAAACATGCTTGCTGAACAAGTTCTGCCGACGGGTATTGAATCTTCTTCTTCTTTTTCTTAGGTGTTACATTTGCTTTCATAAGCATAACTTCCTTTTCAAATGGACTTATACAAGCCAAATTAAACTTTAGAACAATTAATGGATTAATCTAACCACATCGTGTGGGTTCATTTATTTTCTTAATTTTCCTATAACAACCTGCCTGTATTCTCCATCATCAGTACAGGAAATCACAGTCAATCGATCATCTCCGTAGTCATCTAAAACTGTTATTTCATGAGGATCTACAATTTTATATTCTGTTACTACATAAGTATATTGAATTTTATCCACATCAAACAGAAACATTTCTGCACCAATTTGAATTTGATCCAGGTCATTAAATATCTCTGCATAAATTGTGCTATTATGACCGGCAATACAGTAATTACCTTGTCCTAAAGAGCCCCTTCCCTCAAAATGTCCTGCTGCAACTGACAATGTATTATTATCTGTTCCTTCTAATATCGGAACTTTAAGATTCAAACTTGGTATGTCAAATACAATGTTTTCTTTTAACAATTTTTTCAAGTACAACTCTCGGCTAATTTTTTGATAAGAAAATATTGATAAAATGAAGACACCACCTACTAATAGAACACCCCCCACCAGTCGTAATGCTGTTTTTTTCATTGTTGTTGTCCCCTCCATCACAAATAGGGGCATCACTTTGCCAGCAACGCCCCTATGATTTCATTTCGATATGATTTTATTTTTCCTTTTTTCTGGTTCGAATGAGAATTCCTGCACCAGTTACAGTCATAAGCGATGACAAGCCAACCAACCATCGGTAGCTATTCGAATAACCGGTCTGCGGTAATGTTGTTTCATTAGTAGTTGTTGTTGTTATTGTCGTTTCAGTTTGTGTGCCTATAGTTGTTACTACTGTCGTATCCTTTTCAGGTTCAATAAGAACTAACTGAACCAACGCACCATCGATACCATTGTTCACACAATATGTGTTAACTTCATCTAAAACTGCTTGATCAAGACTTGCAAAAACTACAAGTCCTTCTTTAAAATCAATATTACAATCAATTTCAGATTTAGCAAATTGAGAAAGCTGTTTGTGAATATCTTCCAGTTTAGATTTCAACTCAAAATTCACTTCAGTTGTATTACTCTGCTTTGTAACAACAGTTGTTGTAGTTTCAACGCCACTTGGTGCTTGTGCTTCAGTTGTTACTACTGTCGTATCCTTTTCAGGTTCAATAAGAACTAACTGAACCAACGCACCATCGATACCATTGTTCACACAATATGTGTTAACTTCATCTAAAACTGCTTGATCAAGACTTGCAAAAACTACAAGTCCTTCTTTAAAATCAATATTACAATCAATTTCAGATTTAGCAAATTGAGAAAGCTGTTTGTGAATATCTTCCAGTTTAGATTTCAACTCAAAATTCACTTCAGTTGTATTACTCTGCTTTGTAACAACAGTTGTTGTAGTTTCAACGCCACTTGGTGCTTGTGCTTCAGTTGTTACTACAACTTCGTTACTTTCAATTGCATGAGCAGATATCGGCAAGCAAAAAGTTGAAATAAATAGCGGCACAGTGCAAGTTAAAATACGCTTAAAAGTTTTCATAATGACCCCTCCTTAGGACCATTTCTCTACACCTTCTAAATACATATCTTGCAATATCTGATATAGACCAGAAGAAATGCGAGTACCAGAATTTCCGCCATGTGTATGAATTGCCCACACTATACCATTTGAATCATATACAGGAGAACCACTATTTCCGCCTTCAGTGTCTATCGAATATCCTACTCTGTAATCGGTAGAAGAAGTAATTGTTCCCGAAGATGTATACTGATAACCTACTTTAGAAGATGTTGCAGCCGGATATCCGGAAATTGTAACTTCTGTTCCTTTCAGACTTCCAGAACTTACACCTTTTCCAAACCAACCATTTGCAGCACCAAGATTATCTTGCAACCTTACTGCACACCAATCATAGTTGATGTTTCTATTACTCGTATATGCTGTTGAACAAACCCAGCTAGCAGGGTAATAGTAAACATTACCATATGTAGAACTATTTTGCCGCACATAAATTCGACATTCTTCAACCCATCCATTGGTTGTTCCTCCCCAGAAACAATGTCCAGCCGTGACCATAACATCATTTCCCTCCAAAAATCCTGTGCCTAATCCCCACGAATCAACAACTCCATCTCCATTTGTATCTTGTCCAAGCATAAGAGCAAGTACAGCACAATATGGATAAACATTCGGATTAACCTTCTTTTGATCATCATCTCCAATGATACTTTGAGTAGAAATGGAATTGTTCGAACTATCAGATGAAAGCAAAGCATTAGGATCAAACGCAGCATTTGCTGTTTCTTCAGAAATGCCTAAAGTATCCAATTTCTCTTCGTTTTCTGTTTGAAGCATATCAATCGATACTTCAGAAGTCGTTTCTGTTTTAGAAACATAGTCATAGGTTACAAGCTCAAGTTTTCCTGTTTCACTTTCTTCTGCATTTGCACAAATTGCTACAGACGATGTAAATGTAGCCAAAGCAATCATTGCAGAAACAGACATTTTTACAATTTTTTTCATAGCATCATTTCCTTTCCAGTTATTAAAAAATATTTATAATAGCAGAAACAATCAATTACTGCAGTTCAAACTCTGCATAAAGAGTGTTATCTGCTGTAAAAACAACAAATCTATAATTCCCAGGAACAAAGTCAAAATCCACCCTTTTCATTTCAATTGAAAGTGTACAAGTACTTTGACTAGAACTATTCATTCCACAAAAAAGCCACTGTGCATGCTCTAATCTATCAGAATTATAGTAAAGTCGTTCCCATTTATTATTGTCAGAATAAAACTCAATAAACGGTATTTCATAATAATAGAACCCTTTACCTATATTTTCATCTGTTACAACACATGAAATAGTATCTGTACTAATATCATATATTTTTTGAGATGATGTAATTGAAATCATATCATATGAAGACTCTTCATCTATTCCCAGCATAGTATGGATGTTTTTTTCTTCATTTGATATTGGATTGGGATCTGCATTTCCATCGTGACTACTCTCATTTTTTTTGTCACATGAAGTTAAAAAAAGAGATAAAGGCAATAAGGATATAAAGCAGATAACCCCAGTAAATGTTATCTTATTCATTGTATACCCACTTTATTTATAGAATTCTTTTTTATTCATTTGAAAATTACTAAAATAATTATAGCAGTTTTCTTTAAATATGTCAATTGTCTGATTTGACAATATTATCTTTGATTGTTGATTATAATTTGTGCATTTTTAATAATCACTTAAATTTAAAGATTTTCACAAGAATGAATCTCAAAAAATGATCAAGTTTTTGATTAAATACAATTTATTAATTCAGCAAAATCCTCTAATTTATATGCTCCTTCAATTGGATTCTTATCAAACACCATGAAATAACGATATTTAGATCCTGATAAAGCTGCCCATTGTTTGCCTAATTTCAATTTTGCCTTACTATCGCTATTATCACGATCGTCTCCCTTTGATTCAACAACGAGAATTTTACCTGATTTCGTCTTTACAACAAAGTCCGGATAATGATGAATGAATCCATTCAGGCAAAAGCCCTTTCTATCGATTACACGATGCCACCATTCTATGCTATCTGTACTTGCAAAAAGATCTCGCAATTTCGCTTCAAATTTATTCAAGTCATCACATTCTGCTTCATACAGAGAAAGCGGTACAGAATCATTTGCGGCTTTCGGTACAATTTGATTCGGAAAAGCATAGCATTCCTTGCAGATGATTTTGCCACTATCAACCCATTGATAAAACTTTTTCTCCTGATACGCTCGTTGTAAAGAAATAATCTTGCTTTTTATTCTTTCCGCATAAGAGATGAATGATGTTTCAATCACTGCAAGTTCATCTTCTGTCATATTTGCAATCACCCGGCGAACGTAATCTTCAATTTCCGATGTTGCAAACGCTTTCTCTCTGTTGATTTGATGACAGATCTTTTTTGTACAGCTTTCTATTTTCTCTTCTGGTGCCATTCTTGCAAATAGCTGTTGCAGATATTCACTTTCTGCTCTTGGAATTCGCTTATATTTCGGAATAGCTTCTCCTTGTGCTTGAATATCTACCATGTACCCTTCTCCAACAGAGAGGGCCATATTTACATTCGCATCTTGACCGCTTAATGTAAAGCCATCCAACAAACTGTCTTTCTGCAATAATACTACATTGGTATCAAAAAGATCTGGTACAGATTGCATAAAAAATTGCGGTAAACGCAGAGCTTTTATTTCTTCTGTAAATTGTGCCTGTACCGGATATTGATCCATCATTTCACCCAACTCTCCACCAATCAGTCCAAGTGATTCTTCTTGCTGTATTTCTTCTTCATATTGTGTTGCAATTTGCTGTGCTTGTGTAATCATTGCTGTTACATCAGAAACCACTGGTAATGGTTTTGCATTACTGGAAATTGGTGCGATTTGTATCGCAGACGGATTAATATCTGAAAAAGAATCTTCCTTAGCAATAGGCTCCAATTGCGGTTGAATCATCGGGATTTCCTGCTCCTGTGGCAGTTCTGATAAAACTTTTTCTCCAATCCGATAATCCTTTCGACTAAATCCAGCCCCATTTAATCCTTTCACAATGTTTTCCAGTGTGTTATGAAAATCATTGGAACAAGTAAATACATAAGAAGTATTCAGCAATCCAGATGCGTGTTTCCTTGCATACGGCTGTCGAAGAATTCTTCCGAGAATCTGTTCTACATCCACTTTTGAAGTCTTATTTGCAAGAGATGCCAAAATATAGGCAAACGGACAATCCCACCCCTCTTTGAGTGCATTGACTGTGATGATAAATCGAATTGGACAGTCCCGCTGCATCAAATTGGCTTTCCCAAGTGTATCAACTTTTGACGTTTTTATTGCAATTTGCTCTTCTGGAATATTCAACTCTAAAAGCAATCGCTTGATCTTCTCAAATGTTTCACTATCTGTACTTGTTTTCGGTTGTGCTTGAAACAAAACAATTGGTCGAATGTATCTGCCGGATGTTTGCTCCTCTGTCATAGCTTGCTTTTCCAGAATTCCTTGCATTTGAATTGCATCTTGTATGACTCTGTTTCTGGAATTGCGATTGTATACAATCACTGGTAACTTTACCATATTTTCTTTTTTCAATTCTCGTGCATCAACATAGGAAATGATATTACTATTTTTTCTTGGCGTTGCAGTCAAATCCAACACAAAAGAAGGATTCAAGTTGTTCAACATCTCCACACTCAGATCAGAACCAGCATTGTGACTTTCGTCTACAATCACGATTGGGGAAAGGTGTCGCAAAACTTGAATGAGTGCCGAATCCGGTGTATCTGCTAATAGCACATCGTCATCTTTGAAGTATTCTGCAAAGCGGAGTAAATTTCCATTTTCCTGATAAATTTTTCGAACATCTTTTTTCTTACTGTTAATTCGCAGAGACCCATAACTCAGAATGCAAACTGTTAGCATTTCTCTTACAGTATCTGGAGAGAAATTTTGTCCAGTCAGAAGCATTTCTTTCGTATAGATTCCAACACGCCCTGCAAAGTCAGTATTCAATCTTCGCCGGTACGGATGTTCTGGATCAGAAAGATTTTTAATTGTCTGCAAAAGAATGGAGTCACTTGGAACAAGCCATACCACGATTTTTGATTTTCCCTCTGGCATTTCGGATAAAATTCTGCGAACTGCTGCACAAGCCATAAAAGTCTTTCCTCCACCGGTAGGAACTTTCATGCAGACGTGTGGCACGCCAGAAATTGCATTGTTATAGGCAGGTACGCCGCCCAAGCCAACTGCAATTCCTTTCTCATCCCAGTAATGATTCCATGCCTGAAATAAGTCATTGTCTTGATTCAGCTGTGTCAAATAGGCAGTCAGATCACGCATCACTACTTTTTGATAATTTTTCAGTTCCATTCTGCTGCCTCCTTATAATCTGGTAATATCCCGTGGGATTTTCTTGAACGTAATATGGTATTTCTCCAATTCTGCATCGCTCAACAAACAACGATCCGCATAAATGACATAAGCACTCGCCTTGGTTTTAATTTCATGTAGAAAACTTCGATCCAGTGTTGTAATGGCATCTCGTTCATAATAAAAATAATATGCAGTATCCAAGTAAACGCCCAACTGGTAAGGCTCTTCCGAATTTTCTTTGACACGTTCTTTGGTTTCCGTAAAGTATACATACTGACGAATCTCTGAAATTGGTACTGCTTCATTCAGATATTCTCCATCCAGCAGTTTTTCACCCAATTCATAATAACTGAAATTGCCGCCTGTACCTTTCATGGCTTTCTTTCCAGAACCATAGCCCTGTATCACACGCTTGACTCGTTCGGCCGTAATGCTTTCGGCATAGTCACACATTTCAATGAGAATGAACTTTCGATTACCGCCATCCTTTTGATTCATGTTCAAAACAGCATGGGCAGTTGTGCCAGAACCGGCAAAAGAGTCAAGAATGATAGAATCTTTATGGGTTGCAATTTGAATAATTCTCTGTATCAGTCGAACAGGTTTAGGATAATCAAAAATAGTTGGAGATCCAAAAATATTTGCAATTTCTTTTGTCGCCTCCTGTGTGTGTCCTACAGTCTTGTTATCCCACCACGTCCATACATTTTTCCCTTCACGTTCTGATAAATAAGTTTTTCTTCGTGGTATGCCTTTTCCATCTGTACCAAACCACATTCGACCATCCTGAACTTGCTTATGAAATTCACTTTCAATATTTTTCCAGCATCTTCCTTCGGGTGGAGTATACTTTTTTCCTCCTGGGGTTACTATTTCATACATTTGATTTGGTCTAAAACCCTGTGCAGTAAAATCGCTTGACGCCCATGGTCCTCTTGGATCATTATCAGGATTTTTATAGTTTTTTGCATCTTCTTCAGTTAATGAAACTCTATGAATAGAATCTGCTATTCTATCTGCAATTTTAGAATAAACACATACATATTCGTGTGCAGTGCTAACAAGTTTCCTCATATCCGGGGAAGTTCGCTTTTGCCACACGAATTGAGCCAAGAAATTTCTTTCTCCAAAGATCTCATTACATATCAAACGAAGATTAACTTGCTCTCTATCATCAATCGAAATAAAAATGACCCCATCATCCGCAAGCAGTCGGTGCAACAGCTTCAAACGAGGGTACATCATACACAGCCACTTATCATGTCGGCTTAAATCTTCGCTTTCCGAACCAACGACTTTTCCCAGCCATTTTTTGATTTGTGGATCATTGACGTTGTCATTATATACCCATCCCTCATTTCCTGTGTTATAGGGTGGATCGATATAGATGCATTTGATTTTCCCTTCATATTGTGGAAGTAGGGATTTCAATGCGGACAAATTATCACCATGAATCACCATATTTTCGCTGCCATTATCTTCGCTTTTTTGTCCCGCTTCATCAAAGCTGTACTGTCGTTCCAGTACACGATATGGCACCTCAAGATGATGATTAATGACTTTGTCTTTTCCTATCCAATCCAATGTAGGCATGGGTCGTTCTCCTTTATCGATGATTTCTTTCCCTTTATTATACCATACGAGAACTCGAAAAGCAATGTTTTTTTGGCTAGAATATCTCCTCATACTCCGCAGATGCACTATTGGTCGATTGATCTTCCAATTCATACAGACATTTTTTCATCTCATGATATTCCAGCATATACGGGAAATACGGATCCATCATCGCCTGATGCAGGTCACTCTCTTCCTCTCGAATTTCAGAAATCAACACACGGCAATTGTGGCCGCTGACCTCAACCAAATCATATGCCTGCTGCTCCTGTGGTTCCAGATCCGCCGCATTTACACAATCAGTCTCTCCATCTTTTTCGACATACAGATATGTTTCAATTTCATAGTCCTCGTCATAGGGCAGCTTGTCAATGACGTATTTTCGTTCCATTCCCTTCTTATGTAGAATCATGTCATAGATATACGATCTCGGCAGGTTGAAATAGGAATTCACAACGTCGCCAACCGTATAGTTGATTTCTGGATACACTTCTTCTAGGAAATCCCAGTACTGTTCTTCTCCGGAACCGTGACAACGCTGGAATAGTTCGGTGAGATACGGTTTGAAAATTAAACGATCGATCTTCAGTGGTGCCAGGTCGTACAGCATATCAAATGTATAATCCGTACACAACCGTGATTTTTTCTCCTCGAAGAAATTCCAGATCTTCCGAAAACCGCTGTCAAAGGCTTTCGATAAATGCAATGCACAGAAATACTCCTGGAACGACCGATGAATGAAACTGTATTTTCCACTCTCATAGTACATGATGCAGAGGTTCAGCGTAAAATCCATCTTCAGATCCTGAAGAGAAAATCGCTTATTGATGCGTTCCAATACCTTTAGTTTATCAAAATAAGCCGCAAATTCTTCGTCCGTAAACTCAAACTTTTCATCAAAGTAGGTACGAGTACAGAATTCTTCCAGTACTAATGCAAATTCTTCCGGCGTCATTTTGGTGCGATAAGCACGTTCAAATCCAATTTTCGTTGCATCATGTTTTTCTGCAAGCGTGAAAAAGGCATCCCGATAAAACACATGTCGTTTATACGGAATTCGTGCATATCGCTCATAGGTCATCAGCATAATGGTCAGCAGCAACGGATTCTCTACAAAATCCCGATGTGTTTCCCAGAGACTTTCATCGACCTCTCTTCGGAAACTTGCTTTCAGTTCCGGAGATTCTGGACGATAGACTAACTGATCGATCAGCTGCAATGCCTGTTCTTTCGTAAATGGAGCCAATTCGTATACATCAAATTTGCTGAGTGCAATAAAGTCAGAAATTGGACGAGAAGAAAGAATGAAGTTGTTTTCCGGATACCGGTCGGCAAGGTCACTCAATTCTTTCTCAAATTGTGTTAAGTATCGGCTCTTAATCTCATCCATGCCATCCAGCAGAAAGACGCATTTTCCCGACCGAACATATTCCTCCAAATTCTGAATTTGAATTCGTTCTTTGATATATGCAATCAAATCCGTACAATCGGCATCAAAATCTTTCAGCTGAATGACGATCGGCAGTTTCTGATATTTATCATACCGTTTTACCAAAGTCAGAACCAGGTGATGCATCAACATCGTTTTACCAAGCCCACCAGTACCAGTAATGACGACAAACTTCTTCCGAAAGGATAACAGCATCGATTCCGTTTGAATCCGTTTCTTTCTTCGATAGTTTCCATGTTCGTAGAGGTCATTCGGAACATAGAAGTCATAAATCGGTCGTGGCTCACTGAAATACAGCAGCGTCTTGATCCGATAGTACTTTTCCTGCAAATAACGAAAATACTGTTCCAACTCCTCGTTGTTCTTGTTTCTGTGCGTACTATCCCGTAAAATTTGATTGAACAGATCTGCCATGTCGTCAAACAATTCATCCGGTCGGCTGATCACGCCGTATTCCTCCAGATCAGCTGCGATATTTGCAGCCGTTGCATCACTGCACTTTCGTTCCAGATAGACCGAAAAACAGGTCGGCTCTATAAACGGCAGCACTCGCTTTGCCAGCGGAGCGATGGATCTTCTTCCATTGTAATATTTTCGCAGCGTGTCCGGCTGCAGTTCCTCCAATATCGTATTGGAAGCTGGATCAAGAATATTGGTCAACAGATCGTATGTAAACACATCTGTTCCACAGCGATTTCCAATGTGATTGTATAGAAGTTTTGCAAATTCGCTAAACGTCATTTTCATATCCATGATCCCTTTCTGCAAGTTTTTGCACGTCCAATTTTGTCCCACTTTGTCCAAAGCCGAGAATGCTACGCATTTTCGGCTTTTTTCTATCTTCCAGTATCGTCCCGTTTTGTCCGATCCTGTCCGGAAAAGATTTCCGTTTTCTTGTATCATTAGTATATCACATTTCACAAAAAGATACAAGCAAACAATCTTCGACCAAATGTGATCATCATAAAAAGCCCAGAGTGTACATAGAGGGCACAGGATGTTTCATATCGCAGAGCTGGCATATTGCCATTGCTCTGTCGTATTGGAGGCAGCCTTTCTCTGTGTGCACTTTTGTTTTCAGAGCGGGCAGATCCTGTGGTTTCTTTCTCTGGCGGAAAGGACAAAACATGAAAAAGATCTACGACCCGAAGACAAAGCAGTACTATCTGGTCAATGAAATTCTGTACACCAGTTTTGCAAAAGAAGCTACCCGCATTCGCAAATACGAGCAGTATCATGGACACTGCTGCTGCCCCTACACAGACATCGGAAGATGCGATGGCTGTTGTCTGGATTGTCCGTACCGAATAACAGATACTCTGTCGCTGGATCAGGAAAATGAATATGGCAGTAACCTGTATGATCTGGTCGCTACAAATGATTGTCCCATCGATCAGCACTGTGCAGAAAAGCAACTGCTTTCTCTGGTGATCGGTCGACTGCGTGAATTGGATGCAGAGGCAGATAAAATGTTGATGATTTGGGTGCAAGAAGGAGTCATCTCCGATCGAGAAATGGCAAGAAGACTGGGCAGAAAGCAAAGTACCTTTGCCAAGCAGATCAAGCGGATTCGCATGGAGTTAAGAATAATTTGTAAACTCTGAGAAATCCGGTGCTCAAAAACAGCGTTTTTCTCCAAGAGATAGATGGCAGGAGAAATCCTGCAGAAGGAGGTGGTCGATATGGAACTGGAACTGCTCATCATGCTCTGTCTGGAACTGGAGCAAGTGGAAATCATACTGGCAATCATGGAAAAGGAGTGAAAACAAATGAAAACCCTTATGGATGTCCTTGCTGCACTCAGCGATTTCGTAAAAATCGCATCAGAGTGGGCAGAAAGTGCTTCCAAGGCGGAAGTGGAGACGTTTACGCAGATTTATCCGCAAAAAGAAGAAACGGTCAAAAAAGCAGTGGAAAAGGCGGTCACACTGGAAGAAGTCCGCAGCGTTCTGGCAAATCTGTCCCGCAGCGGACAAAAGGAAACGGTGCTGAAATTGCTGCAAAAGTACGGCGGCAGCCGATTGTCTGAAGTTCCGCCAGAGCGGTACGCTGCACTGTTCGCAGATGCACAGGAGGCAGCCCATGTCGAATAAACACGCCATGCTCTCTGCTTCCTCCAGTGCACGATGGCTGGCGTGTCCGCCCTCTGCACAGCTTTGTGCTGCCCTGCCGGATACCGTGACGGACTACGCCAGGGAAGGCACGTGTGCTCACGAGCTTGCAGAATATAAGGTGCAAAGACTGATTGGGAATCCGGCAGCCAACCCAACGGAGAACTTGGATTTCTACGATGCAGAAATGGAAGACTGCACGGACAGCTATGCTCAGTACATTGCCGAACAGCTGGCAAATCTGCAAGAACCGATTGTTTTAGTGGAACAGCGTTTGGATTTCAGCCGATATGTTCCCAGCGGTTTTGGTACGGGCGACTGTGTGATTGTTGCAGATGATATCCTGACTGTCATTGACTTTAAGTATGGTAAGGGCGTGGCGGTATCTGCCGACCACAACTCGCAGATGATGCTGTATGCTCTGGGAGCGTTGGAACTGTTCGATGCCCTCTATGACATCGCAGAAATCCGAATGGTGATTTTTCAGCCGAGAATCCAGAACCTCAGTGAATGCACCCTGTCGCTGTCGGAGTTGCTGCACTGGGCGGAAACCGAACTGAAACCAAAAGCTACACTTGCCGCCAAAGGCGATGGTGATTTCTGTGCTGGTGAACATTGTCGGTTCTGCAAAGTGAAAGCAACTTGCCGGAAACGGGCGGAGTACAACCTGCAATTGGCGAAGTATGATTTTGCCATGCCGGACAAGCTGACCGATGCCGAAATTGAAGCAATTTTGGGAACTGTTGACCAGCTGGTTGCATGGGCTTCTGATATCAAGGAATACGCCTTGCAGCAGTCCTTACAGGGGAAAACGTGGAAGAATTGGAAGCTGGTTGAAGGCAGAGCCAGACGAGCATATTGCAGTGAAGCTGCAGCAGCGGAGGCGGTACAAGCTGCTGGATTCGACCCATACGAACATAAGGTATTGGGCATTACCGCAATGACCAGAATGCTGG
>OGXW01001744.1_pt1 | contig 16163 bp, 14 predicted proteins | sample 1576341 | NCBI WGS metagenome assembly OGXW01 (sample SAMEA3541592, study PRJEB24748) | human gut metagenome | biome: human gut; feature: human-associated habitat; material: faeces | place: China | collected 2012
CGGTGTTGGAGTAGACCTCGGTGTTGAATACGAAGATGTTGACGTCTTCGCCGGAGGCGAGGACATGGTCAACGCCGCCGAAGCCGATATCGTAGGCCCAGCCGTCGCCGCCGAAGATCCAGCAGGACTTCTTGTTCAGGTAATCCTTCTTCTCAAGTATCTCGGAAGCGAGAGTGCAGGCCTCGCAGGTGCACCACTTGGCGCCTGCTGCCTTCGCTGCCTTCGCGCCCTCAAGCATCTCAGCGTAGTCGGGGCTGGAGGCGAAGAGCTCGATGGTCTCGTCGATGGTGTTGGTGTTCTCTTCAAGCGCCTTGACAAGCTCCTTGGCGGGCTTCTGGTTGGCGTTGCCGTCATCGTAGGTTTCGAGCCATGCCTGAGCCGCGGTCTTTATCGCCTCGGCGCAGTAAGGAACGGCGATGAGGGCTTCGACCTTGGCCTTGAGATCGTCACGGATCTTCTTCTGGCCGAGGTACATGCCGAGGCCGTGCTCAGCGTTATCCTCGAACAGGGAGTTTGCCCATGCGGGGCCGTGGCCTTCCTTGTTGACGGTGTAGGGAGAGGTAGCCGCGGGACCGCCCCAGATGGAGGAGCAGCCGGTGGCGTTGGAGATCATCATGTGATCGCCGAAGAGCTGAGTTACGAGGCGGGCATAGCTGGTTTCGGCGCAGCCTGCGCAGGAGCCGGAGAACTCGAGGTACGGCTGTGCAAACTGGCTGAACTTGACGTTGTCCGCGACGAACATTTCGGGCTTGTCGGAAACCTTCTCGACCATGTAGTCGAAGACTTCCTGCTGCTCGGCCTGGCTCTCCATCGGAACCATCTCGATCGCGTGGACGGCGCACTGGCTGATGCAGACGCCGCAGCCCATGCAGTCCAGCGGAGAAACTGCCATTGCGAACTTGTATTCGCCCTTGCCCTTGCCGGCCTTGATGTCGGCGAGCTTGGTCTGAGCGGGAGCGGCGGCTGCCTCTGCCTCGGTCAGAGCGAAGGGACGGATGGTAGCGTGCGGGCAGACGAACGCGCACTGGTTGCACTGTACGCACTTCTCTGCATCCCACTTCGGGACGGAGACGGCGATGCCGCGCTTCTCATATGCGGATGCGCCCAGCTCGAAGGTGCCGTCGGCGTGATCGACGAAGGTGGAAACGGGCAGAGAGTCGCCGTCCATCTTGTCGATGGGGTCGAGGATGGAGCGAACCATCTTGACGGTCTTGGGTCTGCCGGTCTCTTCGACGGTCTCGGTGTGATCCTCGGCGGTCTTCCAAGACTCGGGGACTTCAACCTTGACATATGCGGTAGCACCGGCGTCGATGGCGGCATAGTTCATGTCGACAACGTCCTGACCCTTCTTGAGGTAGGAGTGCAGGGCGGCGTCCTTCATGTACTGGATGGCCTCGGCCTCGGGCATGACCTTTGCCAGGGAGAAGAAGGCGGACTGGAGGATGGTGTTGGTGCGCTTGCCCATGCCGATCTTCTTTGCAAGGTCGATGGCGTTTATCATGTAAAGCTGGATGTTGTTGTTTGCGATGTAGCGCTTGGAAGCGGCGTCGAGGTGATGCTCAAGCTCCGCGAAGTCCCACTGACAGTTGACGAGGAAAACTCCGCCGGGCTTAACGTCACGGACGATGGGGAAGTGCTTGGTTATGTAGGAAGGCACATGACACGCGACGAAGTCGGCCTTATTGATGTAGTACGGGCTCTTGATGAGCTTGTCGCCGAAGCGCAGGTGGCTGATGGTGACGCCGCCGGTCTTCTTGGAGTCGTACTGGAAGTAAGCCTGGACGAACTTATCGGTGTGGTCGCCGATGATCTTGATGGAGTTCTTGTTCGCGCCGACGGTGCCGTCGCCGCCGAGACCCCAGAACTTGCACTCAATGGTGCCCTCTGCCGCGGTGTTCGGGGCGGGGACTTCCTCGAGGGACATGTTGGTCACGTCGTCAACGATGCCGATGGTGAACTGACGCTTCATCTCGTCCTTCTTCAGCTCGTTGTAAACGGCGAAGACGGAGGCGGGAGGAGTATCCTTGGAGCCGAGGCCGTAGCGGCCGCCGATGACCTGAATGTCGGTCTTGCCAGCGTTTGCCAGAGCGGTCATGACGTCGAGGTAGAGAGGCTCGCCCTGTGCGCCGGGTTCCTTGGTGCGGTCGAGGACTGCGATCTTCTTGCAGGTTGCGGGGATGGCTGCGATGAGCTTATCCGGGCAGAACGGACGGAACAGACGAACCTTGACAAGACCGACCTTCTCGCCCTGAGCGGTCAGATAGTCGATGACTTCTTCCGCGACGTCGCAGATGGAGCCCATTGCGACGATGACGCGCTCTGCGTCGGGTGCGCCGTAGTAGTTGAAGAGCTGGTAGTCGGTGCCGAGCTTGGCGTTGATCTTGCCCATGTACTCTTCGACGATGGCGGGAACTGCGTTGTAGTACTTGTTGGAGGCTTCACGGTTCTGGAAGAAGATATCTCCGTTCTCATGGGAGCCGCGCATGGTGGGATGCTCGGAGCTGAGCGCACGCTCGCGGAATGCCTTGACGGCGTCCATGTCGACCATGTCCTTGAGGTCTTCATAATCCCATACTTCGATCTTCTGCAGCTCGTGAGAAGTGCGGAAGCCGTCGAAGAAGTTGATGAACGGGACGCGGCCCTTGATGGCTGCGAGGTGAGCGACGGGGGAAAGGTCCATGACCTCCTGAACGTTGGTCTCTGCCAGCATCGCAAAACCGGTCTGGCGGCAGGCCATAACGTCGCTGTGGTCGCCGAAGATGTTCAGGGTGTGGCTCGCAACGGTACGCGCGCTGACGTGGAACACGCCGGGCAGCAGCTCGCCTGCGATCTTGTACATGTTCGGGATCATCAGCAGCAGACCCTGAGAAGCGGTGTAGGTCGTGGTCAGAGCACCTGCGTTGAGAGCGCCGTGGACCGCGCCGGCAGCGCCGGACTCAGCCTGCATCTCCTGCACCTTGACAGTGGTGCCGAAGATGTTCTTCCTGCCTGCAGCCGCCCACTGGTCAACATAGTCGGCCATGGGGCTGGACGGGGTGATGGGGTAGATAGCGGCGACTTCGGTGAATGCGTAGGATACATGGGCGGCCGCGTTGTTGCCGTCCATTGTCTTGAAGTGTCTCTGCATTTCTATTTTCATCTCCATTAAAAATATTTGCCATTGCCTGTCTTTGTCCTGTACAGACATATTCAATATAACATTAAAACGACAAAATGTAAACAGATCATCGGAGTAAAATTAGTGCAAAAATACACGTTTGAGCCGCCTGACTGACATATTTGTAGGAATGACCAAAAGATATCCGCATTTCGGACGCCGCGCGGAAGAAATTGTTCTTGTGTTTGCGGGAAATTTATATTATAATCATACATCGGCCATGATTTCCGGCCGATAAATAACAAACGGAAAGGAACTCGTATCTTATGGTGAATATAACTAACGACATCGGAACCATCAGCATCACCAGCGAGGTCTTTACGAATCTTGCCGGAGACGCCGCGACAAGCTGCTTTGGCGTCAAGGGAATGGTGGCGTGCAGCAAGGAAGGCGGCCCGTGGCAGCTCCTGCGCCGTGAGTCCATGTCGAAGGGCATCGTGGTGCACTTTGACGATGAGGGCGGCGTTTCGCTGGAGCTTCACATAGGAGTCGACCGCGGGGTCAACTTCAGCGCGGTCTCCCGCAGCATCATGAACGAAGTGAGCTACAAGCTCGCCAAGTCCACCGGCATACCCGTAAAGAGCGTGGATGTTTATATAGATACAATTATCGGGTAAGCCAGCTTGCCCCGGAGGTGTTTCACTTGAGAGAATATATTGACGCTGCGGCGTTCAAGGAAATGATGCTCTGCGCGGACGCCGCGCTCAGCGACAATATTCAGATAATCAACGATCTTAACGTTTTCCCCGTCCCCGACGGCGATACCGGCACCAACATGAGCCTTACCATGAACAGCGCCGCCGCCGAGCTGAGGAAAAAGAGCTTCGACGCAATCGACGCCGCGGCCTCCTGCGTCGCATCCGCGCTGCTGCGCGGCGCGCGCGGCAACTCCGGCGTTATCCTGTCGCTGCTGTTCCGCGGCATATCCCGCCGCCTCAAGGGCATCGAGACCGCGGGCGCGGCGGAATTCGCCGGCGCGCTGTCCGACGGTGTCGACGCGGCATACAAGGCCGTTATGAAGCCCGCGGAGGGCACCATACTCACAGTCTCCCGCCTTGCCGCTGCCGCAGCCGTAGAGGCCGCGAACGCGGGCGCAAGCCTTGAAAGCGCGCTTGAGTGCGCGATCAGAGCGGGCGAAGAGGCGCTGGAGGACACCGTGAATCTCAACCCCGTGCTGAAGAAGGCCGGAGTTGTGGACGCGGGCGGCATGGGCTTTATGACGATACTCAAGGCGATGCTCGCCTCCCTGCGCGGCGAGGTCACGGCTCCCGTGAGCGCCGCGAAGCCGAAGGCTCCGGTCGAGGAGAAGACTGCGTTCGAGGTGTTCGACACCGAGGACATCACCTTCGCGTTCGACACGGTGTACATCGTCCGCAAGAACGACCCCGACATCGATCTCGACCCGCTGCGCGCCTACCTCAACAGCATAGGCGACTCGCTGGTCATCGGCGAGGACGACGAGTCCTTCAAGGTTCACGTCCATACGAACATCCCCGGCGACGCGCTCAACGAGTCGCAGAAGTACGGCACGCTGGAGCTTGCGAAGATAGAGAACATGCGCACCCAGCACGACGACATACTCGCCGGTAAGAAGGCGCAGACTACGGACGATCTGGAGCAGATCGAAGCCGAGCTTGAAGCCGCCGAGCACGAGGAGAAGATCGCCGCGCCGGAGAAGGAATACGGCGTCGTCGCGGTCTGCGCGGGCGCGGGCATGGAAGCACTGTTTCAGGAACTGGGAGCCGACGCGATAGTGACCGGCGGCCAGACCATGAACCCCTCCACGAACGACATTCTCAAGGAGATAAACCGCACCCCTGCCTCGACCGTGTTCGTGTTCCCCAATAACAAGAACATCATTATGGCGGCGGAGCAGTGCGTGCCGCTGACGGAGAAAAAGGTCGTCGTCATGCCGACCAAGACCGTGCCGCAGGGCATCTCCGCGCTGCTGAACTTCAACCCCGAAAACAGCGAGGAGCAGCTTGAGGCGGATATGAAGGAGGCCATCTCCCACGTCCACACCGCTATGGTGACTTATGCTGCACGCGACTCCGATTTTGACGGCCACATCATCCATGCGGGCGAATACCTCGCGCTGATGGACGGCGCGCTGCTCGGCAGCTATACGAACATCAAGACCCTGTTCAAGGAGCTGAGCTGGGCGTTTGACGAGATCGCGCCCGAGTTCATCACCGTGTACTACGGCGAGGACGTGCAGGAGGACGATGCGCAGGAGGCGGCCAAGACCATTATCGACTGCTTCCCCGACGCGGAGGTAAGCGTAGTTTCCGGCGGCCAGCCCGTGTACTACTACATGATCTCCGTTGAATAAATATTAATATTGATATAAAAAGGTTCCTGACGCACTGTCGGGAACCTTTTTTGTCACCAATATAATTCCGGATGCATGCTGGAGCAGAAGTATGTATAGCCAAGCTCGCTGTCGAAGTACGCGGAATAGACCCCGCCGCCCTGAACAAAGTTTGCCTGAAACACGACCCACGGCTCCATCAGGCGTTCGCCCTCAAGCAGCCGCCGCGCGGCGTCCACACATTCCGCCGTCGGCATGAGCACGTACGCAAATTCAAAGGTGTCGACCTCCTGATACTGCCCCGGCTCGTACACAACGTCATGGATGCTGTCCGGAAACTCCGGCGACGCGACGCGGTTGAGCACGACCTCGCCGACGCACATGCGCCAGTCGTCGCTGAGCTGCGGGCTGCCCGCCTCGGCGCAGATTATCTTCGCCAGCAGAAACAGCTCGTCAAAATCCAGCTTTGTTTCACCGGTGAGCTCAATGTCGATCTGCTCGTTGCGGCATATCGAGGCGGCGCGCCCCGCCTCAATGTCGCCGACCTCCGCCGCGTGCAGCATGATGGCGAGGTAGTCCACCTTCGGGTCGTAATCCGCGTGCCCGGGCGGACTGAGGGCGAGCATGAGCGCCATGGCCAGCAGTGCTGAGATAAGCTTTTTCATTTCGTTTCCTCCTATACTGTGCGTACAGTATAGCGGCAGACAGCCGGGAAACTTGTCGCAACCGGACTTTACGGGAAATAAAAATTTTCCGGAGCGCGGCGGGAAAAGAAAAAGCCGCATAAAGTGTGAAAATCCGCCTGATTTCGAGCTTTCAGCCCAAAATCAGGCGGATCGTATTCTCTACCCGCTTATCAGAACGCGGGGAGGAGTATAGTTGCGACGCCGCCGTTTATGACGGCTTCGATGGAGTACATCGGCCGGTAGAAGTTCTTGGAGTCGCCTGCGTAGACGATATTGACCGTGCGGCACTGCACCTCGTCTATCTCACTGGAGATCATTACGCCGCCAGTGCAGATGAATTCGCCGCGGCGTATGAGCCGGGCCACGCCGTCGGCGCTGAGGGTGTATTCCTCGCCGAGCGGGAGCATGGTGTACAGCTCATAATCGAGGTATTCGAGACGGCCGTCGTGTACACTGAAATTGACGCTGCCGTTATAGATCTCATCGCCGCTGTGCAGAAAATCGGCGGTGAGGCGGTATTCGTCGTCGTCGGCGATCTCGCGCGTGAGACCGGCGGGCAGCGGGCGGCCGATGCTGTCAAGCAGCTTGTACACAAGCTCAAACGGATCGGAACCGCCGCTCTCGCCGCCGCTGTACAGCGTGAAGTTGAAGGTCGCGTCGTTATAGCACCACAGCAGCGCCTGCGCGTCGGTCGAGCGGTAGAGCAGCACGGAGTCGTACGCGCTCTTATAGCTGCGGTCGCGGGTGAAGCCGAGCGCGGAGAACACGTCGTCCGCGGCGGCGTCCGTGCTGCCGGACGGAGCGGCGAGCGAATAGAGCTCAAGCTTTGATGGCAGCATGTCCGCAATCATCGAGCAGTCCACGGCGGCGCGCTTCACTTCGTAGGGGCTGCCGGTCTCGCAGGGGAGGTAGCCGTATGGCCGTGCGGAATAGGAGATGAGCAGCGCCGCAGTCAGCGCCACGGGGACGGCGGTCTCGGCGTAATGCCAGACGTTCCGCCTGCCGCCGCAGCGGGACGGGAATATCATCGCGCACAGCCCGCAGCCGAACAGCGCGCCGAGCATGCCGAGGATCGGGCGGTCAATGTCGAACGCCCCGTAGCCGAAGAGCAGATGAAGCCCCTCAAGCGCCAGCGCGTATACAAGAGAGAAGAGCGGGATAAAATATTGCAGCGGCCTGCGGCGGATGACCAGCATCAGCAGGAAGCCGAAGGGCACGAACAGGCCGGAGGTCAGCACTATGAGCTGCGACAGGCTCACTCCGGTGTCGGCTACGGCGGAATAGATGCTGCGCAGGGGGTAGAGGTTCACGTCGTTCTCCCCGCTGTGTCCGGTCGTGAAGAGTATCATGCTGAGAGATATCAGATACCACAGCGTCACGAACCACAGCGCCTGCCGCTTCGGGGAAGCGCCGCTCCGCTTGCGCACGGCAAGGCAGGATATCAGAAAAATACCCGAACAGAGAACCAACGCCGAGAGGCAGAGACTCGCATATGTATATAGATATGTTCCGAAAGCAGACATAAGTTTCTCCAAATGCAGATGATGCCCTTGTTAACTGATAATATTATTGTACACCACTTTTTATCAAAATTGGTCGAATTTAAGCAATCTTTAGATTTGAAATGCAATTTTGGCGTAATGCACAAGTCAATGGCCGCGTATACTTATATATACGGAAAAGCTGTGGAATTGTTGCAGCATCCGGTCGAAAAAAGCAAAATCAGCATTTTCAACAAAAATCAGCGCGCGATTTTGTGCATGGTATTGAGCGCCACTCATGTGATATACCAAAACGGGATATAATTAATATACCAGTTTGGTATGCTCGTGTCAAGAGGTGGGCATATGAGATTAAAGGCGCTGAGAGAAAAACGGGGGATATCCCAGCTGAAGCTTGCAATGGACCTGGGGCTGAATCAAAACAGCATAAGCAGGTACGAATCCGGCGCGAGGGAGGCGGATTACAAGACGCTGATCGCGCTGGCAGATTATTTTGACGTGTCGATAGACTATCTCCTTGAGCGGACGGACAAACCCAAAATGAACCGGTGAGGGCTTTTCCGGACGGCAGAGAATTTTACTGAATAAAGGAATTCGGACAAGTCCTCGGCGGCGCGCCGTGGGCTTGTCCGATTAAGCAAGCAGAGCAAAAAAGTATTGCGGGTTGAGGATGTGTAGAGTTTGTATAGTATAGCTTTTTCGCCCATATCGCTTTAACAGCATTATCAATTATAATGCTGTTGGATGGTTCATGTCAACAACTTCATTACATAAACTAATGCAGAGAGGTGGAGTTGACATGCCGGAAAAGAAAGATCTGAATGTATTGATAGGGACGAATATCCGACAGGCGCGGGAGGCCGCGGGCTTTACGCAGGAAAAGTTTTCGGAGATGATAGGCATCGGCCCGAAGAGCCTGTCGGCGATAGAGCGCGGCACGGTCGGCATATCGCTTGCGGCGCTGAAGCGGGTGTGCTCGGCGCTGTCAGTATCTAGCGACTCGATAATTTTCGGGCGCACCGAGGAGAACGACGTCTCGGCGCTGACGGCGCGGCTCGCGCTGCTGACCGAGGAGGAGTTCAGGCTATGCAGCGAGATAATCTGCAAGCTGCTTGAGGCGCTACAGCACGGAAAAGGCTGAAAAAACACCGGCGTGTTGAGAAACGGCACGCCGGTGTTTTGCGGTCATAGATCGCTGTTTCCGTCAGGAATTGCATCATGACCGGTATCTATTTGCGGTGAGTGAGTGCTGCGGCTTTCGCCTTTAGGGATCACTTGCTGATGAGGCACGCGTGTGCTATACTGAACATCAAATCGAGAAATCGGGATTTATTGCTGACTGAAGAGGCATAAACATGTCATCTGGAATTATAATAATTGGTCCATCCGGAAGCGGAAAGACAACACTCGGGAAAATCGCTGCACGGAAATTGGGGTATCCATATTTCGATGTGGACGATTATATATGGAAACAGAATACGGATAGTCCATATACACAGATCGTTATGGCCGGTTCGATGAGTTCGTTCCATTACGCATTTGATGAGATGTTTGAAATGATGGTACTTCTTTATGTTTCACCGGATATTCGAATAGAAAGAGTTCATAAAAGAGCAATAGCGCGATTTGGCGAAAGAGTGCTTGAAGGCGGAGATATGAAGAAGATGGTTCTCCGAATATGAGAGAACAGAAAGAATGGATGGAAAATATGTCGTGTGTAAAAATTGAATTGGATGGAGCTGCGGAACTTGAAAAGAACGCAGATATTATTGTAAACAATTGGAATGGGATAGTGAGATGAATTCAAGTTTACCGGTCTCGTTTTTTTGTTGACCGTCTTGCTCTCCGATCGCAATTTCTTTCGCGCGCTTAAAAACAGAAGGACGGTAAGATCATGAAAAAAGTTGTTATTGCTCTCGGCGGAAATGCGCTTCAGGCAAGAGGCGAGGCCGCGACCAGTGAGAACCAGCTCAGGAACGTCATGGCGACAGCGGAGCACATCGCCAGAATAATCGGCGAGGGCTATGAGGTCATCATCAGCCACGGCAACGGCCCTCAGGTCGGCAGGCTTATGCTCCAGAACGAGGCCGGAAAGAGCGTGACCCCTCCGATGCCGATGGACGTCTGCGGCGCGATGACTCAGGGCATGATCGGCTATCACATCCAGCAGGGGCTTTCTCAGGTTCTCCGCGAGAACGGCATCGATAAGCCCGTCTGCACCGTCGTGACGCAGGTCGAGGTAGACGGTGCCGACCCTGCGTTCCGGAATCCCACCAAGCCCGTCGGCGCGTTCTACACCGAGGAAGAGGCCATGCGGATACAGGCCGAAAAGGGCTGCGTGATGAAGAAGGACGCAAACCGTGGCTTCCGCAGGGTCGTTCCCTCGCCCATGGCTCAGAAGATCATCGAGATCGACACCATAAAGACCCTCGTTGACAGCGGCACGGTTGTCGTCGCGGCAGGCGGCGGAGGGATCCCCGTGTGCAGGAAGAACGGCAGGTGTGTCGGCGTCGAGGCCGTTATAGACAAGGACTTCGCCTCCGAAGTCCTCGCGGAGCAGCTTGACGCGGACATTCTCATGATCCTCACCGAGGTCGAGAACGTCTGCCTCAACTTCGGCAGACCCGACGAGAAGGCTCTGCATGAAGTTACCGCGGCCGAGCTGGACAGGTACGCGGCCGAGGGGCATTTTGCGCCCGGCAGCATGCTCCCGAAGGTACAGGCTGTCAGCAGGTTCGTGCGCTCCAAGGCCGGCAGAACCGCGGTCATCACTTCGCTTGATAACGCCGTCAACGGCATCACCGGCGCAAGGGGGACTATTATCAGGGGCTGAAGCCGCGCCGCACTTCACGGGAAATCCCGCGTACCGTTCGGTACGCGGGATTTCCCGTATTCCACGCCGTATGCTTGATAAAATACGGAAATCGCGCAGGCAGGGAGCATACGGGTATTGTGTTTTGACAAATAATGAGCTAGAATAAAATGTCAGGCTCAGTGGCAGAACAAACACGCCTGAACCAATAACCGAGAGGAGAACTCTATGAACGGATCAGTGAGCAGAATGTGCGATATAGACAGTATTGTGATCCCAGAAGATAAGCGTTGCCGCAATATCCGCGTCGCTCTCCATCGCCTCCAACTACTTCACCCGCAGGATGGAGGAGACAATAAACCTCCGCGTCCGCACAAAGCTGTGGACAAAGATAATGCGTCTGCCCAGCTTCTATTACGATGAGGACAGTGGCGACCAGCTCGCCAGCCGTGTCACCTCGGATGCGGAAGCGCCCTCCTCGCTGTTTTCGATGGCGGTGTCGTTTGTGGTGTGCATCGTGACCAGCATACAGGCCTTCGTGCAGCTTTATTCCTATAACACAGTGCTCGCGAACTACTCCCTCATCATAATCCGCCTGACGCTCATCGTCTGTGTCATCTACGGCAAGCTGACCTTCCGTCTCGGCGTTTTCGGCACCGTGACGACGGCGTCCAGCCTCGGCTACCTCGCCGAGCGCGTGCGCAGCTTCCGTCTCATCAAGAGCGCGCTGGCCGAGAAAGCCGAAGCCGTCCGCGGCAACAAGACCTTCAAGCGCATGTACATTGCCGATTTCCTGAGCTGGCTGCTGGTTGCGGGCTATTCGCTCGCGTCCAGCCTGTTCTCCATCATGTTCATAGTCATCATATTCGTCATGAAGGACGGTGCGGTCGAGGCTGCGGGAACGCCGGACGAGCTGCTGAAGACGAACGAGTATTATAAAATGTTCGTCAAGACGCTCTGAATATAAAAATAAGAGGATAAATAATGCAGAAATTGTTGTCAAAACTCAGCGCCGCGCAGTCGGGGGAGATATGCTCCGGCTTCAGGCTCATAAAGAAAGAATATGTCGCGGCGAAGTCCGCGGAGCTGTACACCCTGCGCCATGAGAAAACCGGCGCGGAGCTGCTGTATTTCGACCGCGCGGACGAGAACAAAACCTTCACCATCTGCTTCAAGACGCTTCCCGAGGATGACACAGGCGTGTTCCACATACTTGAGCATAGCGTCCTGAACGGCTCGCGGCGTTTTCCGGTGAAGGAGCCGTTCGTCACGCTGCTGCAGGGCTCGATGCAGACCTATCTCAACGCCCTGACCTTCAGCGACAAGACGATGTACCCCGTCTCCAGCCGCAACGAACAGGATCTCTTCAACCTCATGTCCGTCTATCTCGACGCGGCGTTCTGCCCGCTGATACATGAGCGGCCTGAGATATTCATGCAGGAGGGCTGGCACTACGAGTTCGACGGCGAGACCGGCAAGCCGTACTATAACGGCGTCGTGTTCAGCGAGATGAAGGGCGCGTTTTCCGATGTGGACACGCTCATCGGCAACGGGATGCACCGCCTGCTCTATCCCGACACGAGCTACGGCTATGTCAGCGGCGGCGATCCCAAGTACATAACCAGCCTGAGCTACGAGAAGTTCACCGCCGCGCATAAGCGCTTCTACCACCCTTCGAATGCGCGCATATTCCTCGACGGGCATATGAACATCGACGCGGTGCTGGAGTATATCGATGGGGAGTACCTGTCAAAGTACGAGTACCGCGCGCCGGACTTTGATTTTGCCATGCAGACGCCCGTGACCGCGGAAAAGACCATCAGCTACGAGGTGCGCGAGGGCGAAGAGGCGCTGGCGCATATGGTGTCGGCAAAGATACTCTGCACCCATAAGGATGTCGAAAAGCTGTACGCGGCGGAGATACTCGCCGATTACCTGACCGGCTCCAACGAAGCGCCGCTCAAGCGCGCGTTTCTGGAGAGCGGCCTCGCGCAGGACGTGAGCATCGACGTGAACGATGGAATGTATCAGCCGAACATCGCCGTCGTCGTGCGCAACACTGCGCCGGAGAATTTCGTCGCGATAAAGGCGTTCATCCCCGAAACTGTGCGAGGGCTGCTGGCTGAAGGTCTGAACCGAGAAGCCCTGTCCGCGTCGCTTGAGCGCTCCGCGTTCACCAACCGCGAGATAACAGAGCCTTCCGGCCTGAACCTCGCCATCCGTGCGCTGGACGGCTGGCTCTATGGTGATGATCCGCTCACGCATATAGACAACGCATGGATATTTGACTCCCTGCGTGAGAAGCTGGACACCGATTATTTTACCGACCTGCTCGTCGAAATGCTCGGCAGCGCGGAGGACAAGTGCTATGTGTACGTCTTGCCGTCTGCGGAAAAGGGGCAGGAAGATGCGCGCGAGGAGGCGGAGCGCCTGGCCGCGGCTACCGCGGACTGGGACGACGCCAGATTCGCGCGGGCCAGAGCGGAATTCGAGAAGATGCAGCAGTGGCAGCAGAGCATGGACAGCGAGGAAGACCTCGCCGCGCTGCCGCACCTGAACCTTGAGGACGTGCCCAAGGATGTAGTTCCGGCGAAAACGGAGCTGACGCGCGTTGACGGTGTGGAAGTGCTGCGGCTGGATTCCGACACCAACGGTATAGTCTATCTGAATCTGTACTTCGACGTGTCGGATTTCGACGCGGACGAGCTGCGCCTGCTGAACGTACTGACCACCTTCTTTGGTGAACTGCGCACCGAGCACTACTCCGCCGACCGGCTCCAGACGAAGATCAAGGCGACCTTGGGCGGGCTTGCGGCGCGCGTGGAGCTTATCCCGAAGCGCGGCGAGCTGCGCGAATGCAGGCCGTACCTGCTGGTCTCCGCCAGCATGCTGGAGGAAAACGTCCCCGCGGCGCTGGAGCTGCTGGAAGAGCTGTTCATAAACGGCCGCTACGACGAAACGGGCAGAATAAGCGAGACTGTTCTGCAGTCGGATTATTTCATAAAGCAATCGCTCATCGTCAACGGCCATGCCTACGCCGTCACCAAGTCGCTCTCGGCGTTTTCCGCGGAGGGCGCGATGAAGGAGTTGCTTGAGGGCGATAGCTTTGTGCGCTGGTTCTCCGATTTTGCTGCGAACTTTGAGGCAAATTCCGGCGAATACGCCGCGCGCTTTGCCGCGCTCGCCGCGAAGGCCTTCGCGTCCAACCGTCTGTTCGCCGGCTTTGGCGGAAAGATGGACGCGCAGACGCTCGGCGGCCTCATACGCGCGCTGCCCGCAAACGAAAAGGGCGCGGCGGCGGAATACCCCGCCTATGACGGCGAGGACTGCGCGATAGAGATCGCCTCCGACGTGGGCTACTCCGCACTGGGACATAACCTCTATGCGCTGGGCGGCAGCTTCAGCGGCGAGTATGCGGTGCTGGCCTCGCTCGTCAGCTATGGCTACCTCTGGAACATAATCCGCGTCCAGGGCGGCGCCTACGGCACGGGCATGAACGTGCGCTCCAACGGCGACGTTTTCTGCTATTCCTACCGTGACCCGAATGTTGAAAATTCGCTCGCGGTCTACGGCGGCATACCCGATTTTCTGGCGGAATTCCTGAGCCAGGGGATGCCGATGGACGATATCATCATCGGGACTGTCAACACCACGGAGCCGCTGCTCGACCCCGCGGGTGTGTGCGAGCTGGAATGCATCAGATATCTGAAAGGCACAACGGCGGCGGACATTTCACGTATACGCAGGGAAATTCTCGGCACGACCGCCGAGAAGCTTCTGAAGCTGGCAGAGCCGCTGAGAGCCTATGCCGAAAACGGCAAGTTCTGCGCCGTCGGCAGCAAGAACGTGGTGGCGTTTCTGAACAAATAAATCACTCCAAAAAGTTAGAAAAAACAACTCCGGAAGCATTGCTTCCGGAGTTATTGCGTTTCGCTTATAGATCCTTTATCTCGCAGGCTATCGCGCCGTTATCGAAAACGATGACGACTGCCCATGTCAGCGTGCGGCCTTTTCCGGCCGTGCCGGGGTTGAGGAGCTGGACGCCGCCCGCCTCGCCGTAATACGCTTCGTGCGTATGGCCGAACATGGCGATCTTCGCCCCGGCCTCCTGCGCGGCGTACACGAGAGAATCGAGTCTGCCGTATTCAACGCCGTAGGTGTGCCCATGGCAGATGAAAGCCTTCACGGGGCCGAGCGGGACGATGTCGGTGTCGGGTGCGTCGGAGGAGATATCGCAGTTGCCGCGCACGGAGTAGAGCGGTATCTCAGGGAATTTCTCGCGCAGGATCGCGGTGTCGCGGGAGTGGTCGCCGAGATGGATTATCAGGTCGGGGCGGCAGCGCGCCACGGCCTCGACCATAAGAGCGGTGTTGCTGTGAGTGTCGGAAAAAACGGCAGCTTTCATCATGTATTCTCCTTTGTGATTATCATTGAGACGGCTCCTGAATATAATGTAGCGAACAGGAGCGTGATTTCCATGAAAGATTTTGAACGCATAGGCAAAGAGCTTGAGCGGCGCGGCAAGACCGACAGCATCAAGAGCATTGCGGAGTCCGAGGACGGACAGCGTATAAGCAGGATGATAGATACTGAGGCGGTCGAGCGCGCGGCGCGCAGCGGGGACGCGGCGGCGATGAAAAATATCCTTGGGCAGGTGCTCGGCACCGCGGAGGGCAAGCGCCTCGCGGAGAGCATCCGCCGCATGATGCAGGATTAAAACGGAGGCCGCCATGAGTGAATTTGAAGATAAGCTCAACAGTGTCCTCGGCGATCCGGCGCAGATGGAGAAGATAGCGAATCTGGCAAAGACGCTCATGGGCGGAGACGGCGGCGCTCACCGTTCATGGTAAATCGCGACGCGATGATCGGAACAGGTCAGCTGCCGAAATTCGAAGATGATATGTTCCATGTTCCTGCAAAGGATTTCTTCCTGATCCCGACAGCAGAAGTTCCGGTAACCAACCTTCGTATGAATGAAATCATCGATGAAGCAGAGCTGCCGATCTATTATACTGCATATACACCTTGTTTCCGTAAAGAAGCCGGTTCTGCCGGTCGTGACACGAGAGGTCTGATCCGTCAGCACCAGTTCAACAAGGTTGAACTCGTGAAGTTCGTAAAGCCCGAAGACAGCTATGATGAGCTTGAAAAGCTTACGCATGATGCGGAACGCGTCCTGCAGGGTCTCGGTCTTCCCTATCGCGTTGTTTGCCTCAGCACGGGCGATTTGGGCTTCAGCTCTGCAAAAACCTATGATATCGAGGTATGGATGCCCAGTTACGGCAGATACGTTGAAATAAGCTCCTGCTCCAATTTTGAGGATTTCCAGGCGCGCAGAGCGCAGATTCGCTTCCGCAGGGATAAAAAGAGCAAGCCCGAGCTTGTTCACACACTTAACGGCAGCGGCGTTGCGATCGGAAGAAGCGTTGCGGCAATCCTTGAGAATTATCAGCAGGCCGACGGCAGCATCCGTATTCCCGAGGTGCTTGTGCCCTACATGCACTGCGATGTAATCAAATAAGCCGCATATCTAAAGGCAGCTTTGCTGTCGGCATCGAAATTGAAAAAAACAGCATTGCAGCTGAGTTTGAAATCAAAAAGCGTTCCGCACAACACGGGACGCTTTTAATTTTTGATAATCAGCTTTAAGCCGACTGCTGCTCTGCCGCCGGTATTGCCGCCAGCTGGGCTGGGA
>OGXW01001750.1_pt1 | contig 16131 bp, 5 predicted proteins | sample 1576341 | NCBI WGS metagenome assembly OGXW01 (sample SAMEA3541592, study PRJEB24748) | human gut metagenome | biome: human gut; feature: human-associated habitat; material: faeces | place: China | collected 2012
GAAGAGAATCTGCCGGGTAAAGTAGCATTTGATAATAATGCATTTTTCAACCTGGCAAACAATTCTGATTATAAGAACAGTTACTATATGAAGGTGCTGGCATATCTTGAGGCTGATACAGCCCAGGTAGTTATGTGCCAATATGACAACCTCATAGGGCTCGCAAAGAGCGGGAGACTTGTGGATCTGTCGGATGAGAAGATCGGCGATATATGCGATAAATATAAAGATAGAATAGTTTACTATGAAAATGATGAGGGCGTGAAGGTGCCCGTTGGAATAGATGTATCTGATGGATACAAAGCGGCAGGACTTACAGAATACACAGATGGCAAGGCGTATGTGGGACTGTCGGCATATGCTGAAAGTTATGAGTACGCAGAGAAATTTGTGGACTATATGGTTGAGCTTGGCAAGTAGATATGAATACATTCCGGGAGACCCGGCTGTAGATAAAGTAGATGAATCAGTAAGATTCGGCTGGCAGGTCTGGCTGAGAATAGACAGGAGATTATGAAAAGGAGGATTTTGGCATGGCAATAGTCGTAAATGAAGAGAGCAGACTGTTCACACTAAATACCAGAAATACTACATATCAGATGAAGGTGATAGAGTATGGATATCTCGCACATCTGTATTATGGCAAGAAACTTGACGGGGACATGTCGTATGTCATAACTCATTACGATAGAGGATTTTCTGGAAATCCTTATGAGGCGCAGGACTGCCGTGAGTTTTCACTGGACAATATTCCACAGGAGTACAGCTGTTATGGAAACGGAGATTTCAGAACACCTGCATTCAACGTAAAGGATATAGAAGGAATCCACGGTTGTGATCTCAGATATGTTTCATACGAGGTGATGGACAAAAAGTACAGTCTCAAGGGTCTTCCTGCAGCTTACACAAATGATGGTGAGAAGGGCGAGACACTCAAGATTATTCTTCAGGACCCACAGGCAGGAGTGGAGGTTGAGCTCCTGTATGGAATTATAGAGGACAAGGATTTGATCACAAGATCAGCTATAGTCAGAAATATAAGCGATGCGGATATATTTGTTTCAAAGGCTTCAAGTGTCAGTCTGGATTTTGTGACAGGTGATTATGATCTTATACATTTCCATGGAAGACATGCCATGGAGCGTATGTATGAGAGGGATGAGATTACTCATGGTGTGAAGAAGATCGGCAGCACAAGGGGAACTTCAAGCCACCAGCACAGCCCATTTGTGGTTCTTGCTGCAAAGAATGCGGATGAAGATCACGGTGACTGTTATGGAATATCTCTGCTTTACAGTGGAAGCTTTGGCTGTGAGGTTGAGAAGGATCAGATGGATCAGGTGAGACTCAATATGGGTGTTCAGGATGATATGTTCGAGTATGTGCTCTATCCTGAGTGTGAATTTGTTACACCTGAGGTTGCGATGGTATATTCACCTGATGGATTTGCCGATATGTCACACAAGATGCATGATGTGGTCAGATATAATATCTGCCGCGGCGAGTACAAGACAAAGAGAAGACCAATACTCATAAACAGCTGGGAGGCTGTATATTTTGATTTCAATGGCGATGATATCGTAAACATAGCTAGGCAGGCTTCAAAGCTTGGCGTTGAGATGCTGGTTCTGGATGATGGCTGGTTTGGTGTGAGGGATGACGATAAGTCAGGTCTTGGTGACTGGTTTGTAAACGAGGATAAGATGGGCGGTCCGATGGCAGACGTAGTAAAACGTGTCAAGGATCTCGGCATGAAGTTTGGTATCTGGATCGAGCCGGAGATGGTATCTGAGAAGAGTAACCTGTTCAAGGAGCACCCAGACTACGCATTTGTGGTTCCTGGACGAAAGCCGGTTATGGGCAGAAGTCAGCTCAATCTGGATTTTTCAAGAAAAGAGGTTGTCAACTGCATATTTGACCAGATGACTGCAGTGCTGGATAAGATAGATGTTGATTATATAAAGATGGATATGAACAGAAGTATTCTCAATGTATACTCAATGACAGAGGGAATACAGAACAACGGAACTATCCTCTACAAGTATGTCCTCGGTGTATATGATTTCATGGAGAGACTTCAGGCGAGATATCCAAAGATGTTCATTGAGGGATGCAGCGGCGGCGGCGGAAGATTTGACGCCGGAATGATGTATTACACACCACAGATCTGGTGCAGTGATGACACAGATGCAATATGCAGACTTGACATACAGTATGGAACTTCATTTGGCTATCCTATATCGGTGGTTGGTTCACACGTATCAGCGGTTCCAAATCACCAGACAGGAAGGACAACTCCATTCAATACAAGAGCCGTTGTTGCCATGGCAGGAAGCTTCGGTTACGAGCTTGATCTGAACAAGGTCAGCGATGAGGAAAAGGAGGAGGTTAAGGCTCAGGTAGAAAACTACAAGAAATACTGGGATCTCCTTCACAATGGACTTTACTACAGACTGACGGATGCAGACAAGAGCAAAGGAGTGGCTGCATGGTCATTTGTCGCAAGGGATAAGTCGGAGACTCTTGTCAATATAGTGACTGTGGATAGCTTCTGCAATTCACCTGTACCTTTCGTCAGGGTGAAAGGTCTTGATGCGGCTGCCATATACGTTGATGAAGAGACCGGCGCAGAGTACAGTGGACAGGGACTTGACCAGATCGGACTTCCGGTGCCGCTCAAGTTTGGTGAGTACAATGCTTATCAGATACATCTTGTGAGGAAGTAGTAAGTGCTGCCCTGAAAAAACGGGCTGGATATGAGATAAAATTTTGTGGATAGATTCAACGACTGGATTTAGGTTAGATTTGGTTGTCTGGGCAGGCGCCCCAGATGGCACAGATGTTTGTGCTGTCTGGGGGCGCCTGCTTTGTTTTGTGATTGTGTGTGATTGATGAGGCATTTAGCCGTCCTGGCGTCTGGCAGAGAAAGAACTTTAATTTTATTTTGTACTGTTTATTTTTGATTTTTTATTGGACATCGTGTATATAAAATGCTACCATAGAACATAATGACCAGAACAACGCGGGGATATATGCGTAGCACGGGAAAAAGGAGAAATACATATGGACGAGAATAATGTAAATGGATTTGACAATATGGATGATGAAGAGGGAACCACAGTCCTTACTTCACCGGGAGTTAGTGCTTACGGCGGTGCACAGGGTACTCCTCCAACAAACATGACAACTCCTGATCAGTCAAATGGCCAGTACGGCGGCCAGCAGTATGGTGATCAGTCAAACGGTCAGTACGGAGCGCAGCAGTACGGAGACCAGATGAATGGTCAGTATGGCGGCCAGATGAATGGCCAGTATGGAGCGCAGCAGTACGGAGACCAGATGAATAGTCAGTACGGAGCGCAGCAGTACGGAGACCAGATGAATGGTCAGTACGGTGGTCAGCAGTATGGCGGCCAGATGAACGGCCAGTATGGAGCACAGCAGTACGGCGGCCAGATGAATGGTCAGTACGGAGCACAGCAGTATGGTAATCAGATGGGCAATAATCCATTTGCACAGCCTGCAAAAAAACAAGGATTCAATATCAATGATTTCTTCAAGAATACAAAGCTCATGATAATCTCCGGTGCAGCACTTGCCGCTATTATTATAATTATTGTTGTGATTGCGGTTGTTGCTGGAGGCAGAGGTGCCGGCAGTATTGACAAGGTTGGAGATAAGCTTGCAAAGGCAATTCGCACAGAGAATGAGAAAACTGTATATAAACTGATGAATGGCAAGATGGTCAAGGCAGCCACAGAGGATGTGGGTGAGACCAAGAAAGAGGTTCTTGAAGATATCAATGATCTTCTTGAGGATGATTTAGATGATCTTGAGGATGAAGTTGGCAAGGTTAAGAAGATAGAAGTGAAGGATGTCGACAAGGATTACGCAAGTAAGTCAGACATAAAGGATACAAAGAAAGAATTCAAGAAAGAGTTTGATGTTGATTTAGATATATCAGGATATGCATATGCAAGAGCAGATATCACGGTTGAAGGTGAGGATGGAACATCAGATGGAACATTGAGTTATTCTGTTGTTAAGATTGGAAGCAAGTGGTATCTGGCTGGTGATTACAACATTTACCTTAATATTGACAATGACCGTTAATAATGGTTATTCAGTAATATCCATCAAATAAAAGAAGCTACCGGCACACAGTGAATTTTGACTGTGTGCCGTTTTTTTATGTAAGTAATGAGCAAAATACATATATAACAAGCCTGAATTTATCGTATATATACAAAAATGCTTTATATCTGCTGTGACAGATGGTATGATAAAATAGGTTTCTCATAAAGCATGTGTAGGAAATAATGATAAAGTGTGCTGATTCATGATGATGTATGCCGATATGATGTAACCGACAGTTGTTGTTAAAAGGTTTATGAAAGGTCGAAGGGAGGACGTAATATGAGAAAGTTGAAGAGATATCTCGCAATGTTCATGGCAGCTGTTATCGCTGTGACCAGTGTGAATATTCCGGCTGTCGCTGTGTATGCGCAGGACACCGGAGATGCGGCTCAGGTTGCAGAGGCGACACCGAGTGATGCCGATGGAGTTGAGGATATCAGTGAGGGTGTTACAAGGGTGAATATAACGCCCGGTGAGATGAAGAAATTTAGATTTACGCCGGCGGAGAGTGCTACATTGAATATATATTCTACCAGTGACGATGACACTATAGTATATTTATATGATGCGGATGGACATTATCTTCATATGAATGATAATGATGGCTATGGTAATAACTTCAAGTTGGTTTATAGTTTTACAGCTGGGAAGACTTATATATTGGAAGCTGGATTCTATTATGGCAGCGTGAAAGGATCATTCGATATAGTAGTGGAGAAGGTAAAGCAGCCTGAAGAAATAAATATATCTGAGCCTTATACAAGGTTTCTTGCGGGTGCATACTATCCATTTTATGATTATTTCTGCTTTAAGTCTAAAGAAACCGATGGAAGTTCAGAAGAATTTACAATTACAGGAAATGAAACTTTTGACTCCAATGGGTTTGAATATTCTGTGTGGATTAAGGATGAAGATGGAAATTACGCATACGCTGACGATGGAGTAATGCAGAGATACCGTTATGCGCAGTCACTTGAGGCTGGAAAATATACAGTAGAGATTATGGACGCAAATGATGATGCAGGGGTTGAGCCTGTAGCAGGTACGAAGATATGGGCATCGTATGATATCTATGTTCAAAGTCCTGATGAGTATTTTGCGGATAAACAGACTGTAAGTGAAACTGAGATCAGGACTTTGAATGCCTACTATGAAATTCCGGAGTATTATAAATTTACGCCATCTGAGACAGGGGATTATATTTTTTCCGGTATTGAAGAAGGATGCAGTAAAATTATGGTATATGCATCTGATTATTCAGAGGTGTCTGTGAATGATAGTGAAAAGAAAACATACTCCCTTACTAAGGGACAGACATATTATATCGGTCTGTCAGTAGACGAGTATTATGATAACGAAGACGATATCTATAATTTACAGGTTTTAGCCCAGATATATTCAGCTCCTGTCAGTGCAGAATTTGTAATGTCACGGACAGATTTTCCAATGCAGTTCGAAACGAATGTCATGGATTATATGAAGGTGTCTGTGACACTTGAGAATGGCAGAGTGGAGATGCTTGACCGCAGGTCTTACTATGACTTGGAGGACAGGTATGGCAAGCAGTATAAACTGTATATAGCTTCTGAAGGATCCGATTGGAATTCTCAAGAGTATGAAGGAGTATTGCCATCTTCGGCAGGCACATATACATTGTCTGTAGCTGCAAGTGAAGACGGAGAGACCTGGAATAAGGTGGGAAGCCAGGAGATTCAGATTGTTTCAATTGCAGATATGGATTTCCCAAAGTTGTCTGCTGGAACAAACAAGATTCATAGCGCCTATAATTCAGAAACTTATAGTAACAATATATACAAACTTGATATGCCATATGATGGACGTGTCAGTATGAGCCCTGTAGCGGATGCTTCTATATACAGAATAGCGGATGGAGGAGCGATTCAGGTACAAAGCAATACTGTATTAAAAAAAGGTACAACTTATTACGTAATGTTTTGTAAGGAGCTTACAGATGATGATGGCAAAGATATATATGACTGGACGGTGGATCTCAGTATAAAACCGTGTATCAGTTCCATTGAGATTGAGAAAGCTCCGGCAGATACAACATTTATATATAGTATCGACATGGGTTTTGCAAAAGATGCCAGAATAAAGGTGATATACAGCAATGGGGAAACTGAGTCGAATGTTCTGGGGTATGGAGACGTAAATACGAGATACGGAGAGAAAATTTATGTATCATACAATGTCGGTGAGACATCATATCCGGCATATGAGCTGCCAATTGGACAAGCTTATGTGAAGGTATATACAGATAGTGGAATAACGAGTGGATATGATATAGAGGTATGCAAGATAAGCGATGTGGCAAAGGGAATTCTGCATACAGGAGCAAATGCGATCGATACAGAGAAAAAAGCACATGCAATCTACAAGTTTACTCCTGATGTGACAGGTATATATGATTTCGGTACTGATGTGAGATTGTATATTTATCATGAAGATGCATCAGGCGATGAATATAAGCTGATCCGTGATGCTATAGGAGAAAACAGTAAGTTTCTGGAAAAAGGAATTACTTATTATATAGACACAGCAAGCGGAACATATGACAAATGGGGAAATAACGTTTATTCATGGACTATGAATGTTCAACTTAGTAAGGCTGGGGAGTACAAGCTGCCAGTTAGTTGGAAACTTGATGAGAACGGTATATATTCCAGATATATCTATATGTCAGGTGCGGTATATGGCAGAGTGCTTAGAGAGCAGACAGAGTCAGGTTGTTACATAACCTACGATGGAGGCACGGAAAAATACACGAATTTACATACGAATGATGCGGTGGATTCATGGAATAACACTGTAAAGACATCACTGCTTAGGTATGATGAAGATACTTTAGAATATGTGGAGTGCGATCTGTCTGATGGTGAATATAACACATATCTGTCAAAGGGTAAATACAAGACTGTACTTGAGCTTGTGTCAAGACATGGCAATGTCTATGCGGATGTCGCACCGATTGAGATACCATTTGAAGTGTGGGATGTGACAGATGCGTATGATGGTGAGTGGGATATATCGAAGCCTTTATATCTGAATCAGGCACAGACCACATATATGTACAAGGCAAATGTTCCTGAGGGAGTGAGGTGTCTGTCATTTAAGGCAAATGCACTGCTGGCCAATCTTGAAGTATATGACGCAGATGGAAAACGATTGAATCCAAAACCTTCTTATGCCAATCCATATACTTATTCGGATATCGTTGAGCTGGATACTGATGTGATATATCTGTATTTTGTTCCGGGAGGAGATGCGGAAATTACCAAGGTTACTGCATCTGCTGTTCCAGAGGTTGTGTCGCTTGATACTGAAGTCGATAAGGATGAGTATCTGTGTGAGTGTGATTATGTAGTTTCTGGTGATGTGACAACGACTATTACATATGCAGATGGCGCTAAGGAAGTGGTGCATGGTACTACTGACAGCTTGTCCTTGTGTTTGCTTGATGCAGAAGGAGTTGTATATGGAGATGCCGACAGGGTGATATATGGAGAAGGTGAATATACTGTTGTTGCAAAGACTCTTAATATGTCAGATTCCTGTCAGGTAAAAGGTACAAAGATATCAGTAAAGAAGATTGATGAATTCATAGTACAGGAATTGAAGATCGATGAGCAATTCACAGATGTAAATAAGTCTGATAAAAAGTGTACAAGAGTGTACAAGTTTACTCCGGAAAAGGATCAGGATGTTATATTCAACAGTACTATTAGAGCAGACGTATATACGCTTGACGGAGATGGCCATTTGTCGAATTTCTGTGGAAAGGGATATGTAGAATCTGTAAAAAAGGGAGAGTCATATTACATCGTCACAGAACTTGATGCCGGCGAATCTGTCACGGTACAGGTAAACACTAAGGACACAGTACATATACAGGAAAAACTTGGTCTGGATGAGAGCAAGGAGCTGACACTTTCTGGAAAAGATTATGCAGAACTTACATTTACTCCGGAGGAGACGGGAGAATATAAAATACAGAGTTATGGAAGTGGCGATACTTTTGCAGAATTGTACGAGAATGATGAGTATATTGCATCTGATGACGACAGCGGTGATGGTGAAAACTTTGCACTCAGATCGAAACTTGAGAAGGGTGTTAAGTATACATTCAAAGTCAAATTGTATAGTGAAAACAGTGCTGCATCAACATTCAGCGTGTTGCTTTCCAAGGTAAAGTATGAGGCGATAACGGGGATAAAGTTATACTCTGATGATTTCCGTGCGATATATGCTGATGACGGATCTATGATAGTATCAGGTCAGTTTACAGTGGAATACGGTGATGACAGCTATGAAATAAAGGATTACAGTTCCACATCTCGAGGATACTATGACAAATATGACAATACAATTCAGAGCGCGTACAGTATTGAGGAGACAGATGGCGATAAACAGGCTGTAGTTGAATTTAGATATTTAAATAAAAACTCTACTGTATGGAATTACATTCCTGCCATCAGGATTGATGTCGAGGAGATCCATATTGAGGTAAAGGAACTTGTCGAGGGCGAGACATTTGATACTGCATCTTCAGAGGATGACATGTTTTCATTTGTGTTCAAACCTGCGATCACAGGAAATTATATTGTTGATATTGATTCGAAACACAGTACGGGTGAGATAAGTGTAACAGATGAGGATGGAAATAGTGTTAAAGCGAAATCTTCATCCTATCGTCTGAGAGCTGGAATAACATATAAGATTGAAGTGGCAACAGGGGCAGATTACAAGATTACAATCCGCAGACCGAACAGCATAGCCGATGTGGAGATCACAGGATATAAGGGTCAGATATATAAGGAATTTGGAGATATATTTGGAGATAATTCAGTCGAATTAAAAGTGACATATGCTGACGGAACGATAGAGACTGTCTCCGGGGCAAATAAGCTGTCAAATGGAAGAAGAATAGAGTACAGTATTGGATTGCTTGAAAGTGGTGAAATATTTGTAGAGGCTGATGTTGCGGGAATCACAGATACATATAAGATTACGTACAGCAATAAAGACGATATAGAGTCTTTGAAGTTTAAAAATAATGCATCATATAAGAAATTGCCAGAGAATACATCGGGTAATGCCAGATATTATATTTATAAGATGGTTGTCCCTGCGGACGGAATATATGATACAGACTGTGAGTATGATGAAGCTTTCATGATGCCTGCGGATGGTGGTTCATGGGAGAATGCTGCAGACGTACTGATAAATAAATTAAAAAAGGGCGATGTATATTATCTGAAGGTTTCAGCAGATCTGGACGGTGGTGCATTCTACATCGCACTTGCAGGTATGCTGGAGTGGCAGGTTGAAAAAGAGCCGACTTGCATAGCGGCTGGTTCAAAGAGAAGATATGATCCGGAGCTTGGAAAGTATGTGACAGCAAAGATACCGGCCACAGGACACAGCTTTGGAAGAGGCTGGACTCTTGTAAAGAAAGCTACTTCAAAGGCTGATGGCTATAAGGCTCACATATGTACAAAGTGTGGCGGTGAGAGCACCAGCAAGATCGTTATAAAAAGGATTTCGTCTGTGAAACTTAGTAAGGCAGTATATACGTATGACAATAAGGTTCACAAGCCGGAAGTTGTGGTGAAGGATTCCGGTGGCAAAGTTATCCCTGCCACAAAGTACACAGTTACATATCCTAGCACTAAGAGCATAGGAAAGGTTATTGTAAAGATAACATTTAAGGGTGAATATTCTGGAACTTCATCCAGAAGTTTTAAGATTGTTCCAAAGGAATCAGCCATAACAAGGACTCAGAACACAGCAAGTGGTATCAAGATAACCTGGAGTAAGTCATCTAATGCCGGTGGATATCTCATACAGCGCAAAAAAGGAAATGGCAGGTATGTTACTATCAAGACTATCAAGTCAAATAAGACACTGTCATATATTGATACAGCGGCAAATAAACAGGGTGTGAGATATGCATACAGGGTACAGGCATACAAGACCGTATCCGGAGTTACCTGCAGTGCGGCTGCAAGTGCTGGAAAGGCTCAGTATTACGTAAAGCCTGTTGGTGTAAGCAGCGCAGCAAACAAATCTGTAAAGAAACTGACTGTGACATGGAAAAAGAACACAGCAGTTACTGGATATCAGATACAGTACTCAGGAAATAATGCATTCAAAAATGCAAAGATCGTGACGATACCGTCCAGTAAGGCTGCAAGCAGGACAATCGCCAATCTTCAGAAGAAGAAATACTACGTCAGAATGCGTGGGTATAAGAAGGTTAAGGGAGTGACTTATTACTCTAGCTGGAGCAGTGCGAAGAGTGTTACTGTGAGCAAATAAAATATGAATGTGTCGGTTGCTGATGAAGTGGCACGAATATGAAATAACTAGCGCCACTGTATGATATATACAGTGGCGTTAGCTGCAGAGAAAGGGAGGATTTCAAATGAGAAAATTTGCAAGATCACTGGCGGTGATAATGGCATTTGCCATGGCAGGCAGCACTGTCTGTGCGGGGTCAGGTGCGTATGGCTCGGCTCAGAGGGTGTATGCTGCAGAAGCGCAGAATCAGGATGATCAGGAAGAGTCTGTGGCTGAACTTGCGGCGGCAAGCGGTCTTGGCGTGGCAAAACACTCAAAGAGTGATATCATAGCCCAGATAAAGAAAAATGGGGCGTATCCATCGGATGCAGTGACTTATAAGAAAGCATATAAAACCAAGTCTCCATACTATGAGGGAGCGCTTTCCGATGCCACATTGAAGAAGGCTCTTGCCACATTGAACAATGTAAGATACATAGCAGGACTTAATTACAATGTTACTTTGGACAGCACATATACGGCTCAGTGTCAGGCGGGAGCATATGTGGATTATCTCATTGATGATCTGACTCACGATCCAAGAAAACCGTCAGGTATGAGTGATGCTCTGTACAAAAAGGGGTATGCCGGATGCAGCAGTTCCAATATAGCAATGGGTAGTTCCACATTGAATTCATGCATACTGTATAGTTGGATGGAAGACAGTGATTCGAGTAATATACGATACGTTGGACACCGTGGCTGGTGTCTGAATCCTACTATGGGTAAAACCGGATTTGGTGTTGCGGGAATATACATGTCTATGTATGCACTAGATAAGAGTAACAATAGCTCGATAAAGAATGTGGCCTGGCCGGCACAGACTATGCCGCTGGAGTATTTTGGCAATGATTATGCGTGGAGTCTGTTCACTGGACAGAATGAGACGGAAAGCAGGGTAAAGGTTACGCTCAAGAGAAAGAGCGACGGCAGGACTTGGACATTTTCAAAGGGCAAGGCAAACGGAGATTTCTATGTCAGCAACGACTATCAGAAGGGAGCCATCGTGTTCAGACCAAAGGGCATCACGGAATATAAAGCAGGTGATGTGTTCACGGTCAGTGTAACCGGTGTTAGTACTCCAGTCACATATACGGTATCCTTCTTCTCGCTTGGGGATGCGAGTCATAATCATAAATTAAAACTGTCGGCAACTCCAAATTTCAACACCATGAAGGCCACTGTTGTTGGGAAGTGCAACGAATGCAATAAGTCATACAAGGCGACAGCAAATATAAAGATCACTACCAGTGGAGTGAGCTGTGGATATAAAGGAATTGTAAGTTATTCATATTCAGGAGTCATCCTTAACGGCAAAAAATATAATGGCACAGGGAAAGCTAAGGTGACATCCCTTCCGCATATGTATGGTAAACCGACATTTCAGTGGAGTGGAAAATCCTGTACTGCATCGAGGCTCTGCTCAAGGTGTAAGAAGACAAGCAAGACTGCCTGCAAGGTGACAAGCAAGTCGACAGCGACCTGTACGGCTGCGGGACAGACTACATATACAGCAACATATGGAAGTTATTCTTCTACAAAGAAGGTGGCTGCAGCAAAACTTGCGCACAAATTCACAAAGTATACATCAGATAAAAATGCTACCTGTACGAAGGATGGCACAAAGACAGCAAAGTGTGATTACGGCTGTGGAACGAAAAAGACAGTTACGGACACAGGGACTAAACTTGCGCATAAATATACGAAGTATACTTCAGATAAAAATGCGACATGTACAAAGGATGGCACAAAGACAGCTAAGTGTGATTATGGCTGCGGAGCCAAAAAGACGGTTACAGAACCAGGCACTAAGCTGGCGCACAAATACACTAAGTATGTGTCAAATAATGATGCGACATGTACAAAGGATGGCACAAAGACGGCAAAATGTGATTACGGTTGCGGAGCGGTAGATACAGTTATAGATAAGGGAAGCAAGATCCCACACGTATATACAAAGTATGTGTCCAACGGAGACGCGACCTGCACAGCAGATGGCACAAAGACGGCAAAATGTGACTACGGTTGCGGAGCGGTAGATACAGTTATAGACAAGGGAAGCAAGATCCCACATGTGTATACAAACTATGTATCAAACGGAGATGCGACCTGCACAGCAGATGGAACAAAGACAGCACATTGCGACTATGGCTGCGGAGCAACAGATACAGTGACGGATGAAGGCAGCATGATTCCACACGTATATACAAACTATGTATCAAATGGCGATGCAACGTGCACAGCGGATGGAACAAAGACAGCACATTGCGACTATGGCTGCGGAGCAACAGATACAGTGACGGATGAAGGCAGCATGATTCCACACGTATATACAAACTATGTATCAAATGAAGATGCAACGTGTATGGCAGATGGCACAAAGACAGCACACTGCGACTACGGCTGCGGAGCAACAGACACAGTTACAGATAGGGGAAGCAGGCTTCCACACGTATTTGTAAACTATGTATCAAATGAAGATGCGACCTGCACGGCAGATGGCACAAAAACAGCATACTGCGACTACGGCTGTGGTACTACAGATACGGTAATAGATGAAGGAACGATGATTCCACACGTATATACAAACTATGTATCAAATGGCGATGCAACGTGCACAGCGGATGGCACAAAAACAGCACACTGCGACTACGGCTGTGGTACTACAGATACGGTAACAGATGAAGGAACGAAGATTCCACACGTATTCACAGATTATGTATCAAACGGCGATGCAACGTGCACAGCAGATGGAACAAAGACAGCACACTGCGATTATGGCTGCGGTGCTGCAGATACTATCACAGATAAGGGAAGCATGCTTCCGCACAGCCTCACAGATGAGCGCATAGTTACAAAGAAGGCACGTGTGCACAGCGATGGAGTGGTATCAGGAAGATGCTCTGAGTGTGGAAAGATAATTCCAACAGGCAAAATAGCAGCTATAGATAAGGTTGTGACAAACAACAGCAGAATGTTATATGACGGATCGGAGAAGACAGCAAGCGTCACTGCATACGATACAGACGGAGAGCAGATACCTCGCTACCAGTACATATTGAGCTATGATGATAATATATCATCAGGAATCGTACATGTTACTATGACATTCCGTGGTGACTATGAAGGAACCCTGAAAGGCTCTTTCAGAATTTATCCTATGAGCACATCTGTTAGAAGTGTGACAAATGTATATGGCGGAATGAAGCTCACATGGAACAAGGTGCCTGATGGAACTGGCTATGTCATATATAGAAATGTCAATGGCGGTGCATACAAGCGGATAAAGCGTATAAGTGGTATCGGACTTACAACATATACAGATACAGTGGCCAGGGTGAATGGAAACAGATATGCATATAAGATTTATGTATACAGAAAGAGTGGAGATGTGACTCTTTTCTCCACAGCAAGTTCACCTAAGGCGGCTTATCATATGGCAGCGCCTGTGATAAAGCAGACAAGCAATCTGGCATCGGGATCACTTAAGATCACATACACCAGGAATTCAAAGGCTACAGGATACCAGATCCAGTACGCAGATAACGCAAAGTTCAGTGGAGCAAAGGCTGTAGGTGTGACCGGTTATAATAATCTTTCAAAGACCATCACCAGCTTACAGAAGAAGACTTATTACGTGAGAATCAGAAGCTTCAAAAAATCAGGCGGTGTGGTATCTTATTCTAACTGGAGCAGTGCGAAGAGTGTTAGTGTGAGAAAATAGAATATCATATAGCCAGACGTTCATAGACGTTTGTCAGGGCATCATCAAAGGTTTTGGTGGTGCCCTGTTTTGTTATATGGCGACTTTAGGGGATTTCCATGGTTGCAAGGCTCATAACCGGGTGCTACTATAGAATCAGGAGTTTATAAAATCAGGAATTATAATATTCAGGATCAGGAGGGATATATGAAAAAGTTAGGAAAAACGATGGCTGTGTTGCTGTCGCTGGTGATGATGGGAACGATGCCCGGGGCGGTATCATCTATCACAGCATACGGTGCGACGACCAGTGAGAGCGAAGATACTGCGACGCTTGCTGCGGACAGTGGCCTGGGAGTCGAAAGTCATACACAGGAGGAAATAATAAAACATATCAAGGACAGCGGTGCACTCATCACAGATGACACAGTGTATAAGACGAATTATTCGGCCGAACAGCCTTATAGTGCAGGTGTGCTGGACGAGTCGACACTCAACAGCGGTATTGCGATGCTCAACAATATCAGATACATAGCCGGACTTAATTATGATGTAACACTTGACGATGGGTTCAATGAGGAGTGTCAGGCGGGCGCCCTGATAAACAAGATAAATGGATCAATTTCCCATTATCCACAGCAGCCTTCGGACATGAGTGACGAGATGTATCAGCTTGCATACAAGGGCTGCAATGAGAGCAATATAGCCTGGGGCTTTTCGACGCTGAACAAATGTATAGTTTTTGGATGGATGAGCGATGAAGATGAAGGAAATATAAGCAGCGTTGGACATAGAGCCTGGTGCCTGAATCCTACCATGGGAAAGACAGGTTTTGGAGTGGTCGACAATTATTACAACATGCATTCATTTGACGGGAGCCATACCTCATCGGTCAAGAACATTTCATGGCCGGCGCAGAACATGCCGGTGGAATATTTTGAGAAGAATATGCCGTGGAGTATATTTACCGGATCCAGCGAGACTGCAAGTGATGTCAAGGTGACGCTGACAAGACAGAGTGACGGAAAGGTATGGAATTTCTCCCAGGACAGTGCAGATGGATATTTCAATTGCACTAACTATATTCAGAGTGGAACCATCGTGTTCAGACCGGGTGACATAACCGGATACAATGATGGGGATGTGTTCACAGTTTCCGTGACCGGAGTTAAGACACCTCTCTCGTATACGGTTTCCTTCTTCTCACTGGGAAGTGAGCTGGGACATGTGCATACATTTAAAAAAGGTAAGCTTACGGTAAATGGTATTGATATTGATGCCATGACAGCAGATGTATCGTTAAAATGTGATAGTTGTGATGCCGCATTTGAATCGACAGGTACGATCACAAATCTTTTAACCGACAATGTAACCTGTGGCTTCAAGGGTTATGTGGAATTTGATTTCGAAGCAAAGATATATGGAGTTAATTGGCAGGGTACAAATTTTTACTATGTAAATGGCCTTCCACATAAGTATGGTGATGTAGAATTCGCATGGGATGGCACGGATTGTACCGCTGATGCCAAGTGCTCCAGATGCGGTGATGTAGTCAGCGAGAAATGTACGGTGACCAGCAGAACGACTGCCACATGTACGGCGGATGGCGTGACAATCTATACTGCCGAATATGACGGCAAGACAGACACAAAGACGGTGGACACCCCTGCCACAGGCCATTCATTTACAGACTATGAGTCTAATGGAGACGCAACATGCCAGGCGGACGGAACAAAGACCGCCGAGTGTGATTATGGCTGCGGAGCGACAGACACGGTAGCAGACGAGGGAAGCAAGTTAGATCATAAGTTTACCAAGTATGTATCAAATAATGACGCAACCTGTCAGGCAGATGGAACAAAGACCGCCGAGTGTGATTATGGCTGCGGAATGACAGACACGGTAGCAGACGAGGGAAGCAAGTTAGATCA
>OGXW01001753.1_pt1 | contig 16100 bp, 15 predicted proteins | sample 1576341 | NCBI WGS metagenome assembly OGXW01 (sample SAMEA3541592, study PRJEB24748) | human gut metagenome | biome: human gut; feature: human-associated habitat; material: faeces | place: China | collected 2012
AACTTCGAAGATATCGATAAAGCTCCAGAAGAAAGAGAACGTGGTATCACAATCTCTACAGCTCATGTTGAGTATGAAACAGAAAAACGTCACTACGCTCACGTTGACTGCCCAGGCCATGCCGATTATGTAAAGAACATGATCACTGGTGCAGCTCAGATGGACGGAGCTATCTTAGTAGTAGCTGCTACTGATGGTGTAATGGCTCAGACAAAAGAACATATCCTGTTATCTCGTCAGGTAGGTGTTCCTTACATCGTAGTATTCATGAACAAATGTGATATGGTAGACGATGAAGAATTATTAGAATTAGTAGAAATGGAAATTCGTGAATTATTAAATGAATACGAATTCCCAGGAGACGATATTCCTATCATCCAGGGATCTGCTTTAAAAGCTATCGAAGATCCAGCTGGACCATGGGGAGATAAGATCATGGAATTAATGGATGCTGTTGACAGCTACATTCCAGATCCACAGCGTGATACAGACAAACCTTTCTTAATGCCAGTCGAAGACGTATTCTCTATCACAGGACGTGGTACAGTAGCAACTGGTAGAGTAGAAAGTGGTGTTCTTCACGTATCTGACGAAGTTGAAATCGTTGGTATCAAAGAAGAAACAAGAAAAGTTGTTGTAACTGGTGTAGAAATGTTCCGTAAACTGTTAGACGAAGCTCAGGCTGGAGATAACATTGGTGCATTATTACGTGGTGTTCAGAGAGACGAAATCGAAAGAGGACAGGTTCTTTGCCAGCCAGGTTCAATCACATGCCATACAAAATTCACAGCTCAGGTATACGTTTTAACAAAAGATGAAGGTGGACGTCATACTCCATTCTTCAACAACTATCGTCCACAGTTCTACTTCAGAACAACAGACGTTACAGGTGTTATCGAATTACCAGAAGGAACAGAAATGTGCATGCCTGGTGACAACGTAGAAATGACTATCGAATTAATTCACCCAATCGCTATGGCTCAGGGATTATCTTTCGCTATCCGTGAAGGTGGACGTACAGTAGGATCAGGAAGAGTTGCTACAATCATCGAGTAATTCTTACTTCTACGATTGAATTTAGGATAATATTTATGAGACTCAGAAAGTTTAGGCTTTCTGGGTCTTTTTTAGATAAATGTATATATTTTTAAAATGATTATGATATAATTAATATTACAACAATAACATGATCGAAATATTGAAGTTCAAAGAGCCGATGTGGGAGCAGATGCTCATAGAGCAAGATTTCATAGTAGCATGTTAGATACAAAGATGTTAAAAGCAAAACAGAAGTTTAAGGAACTTCATGATTCATATGTAATTTTCATTACATAGAATGATTATATGGACAAAGGTTTGCCATTATATCATGTAGAACGAATTATACAAGAAACGAAGGAAAGATTTGAAGATGGCTCACATATAATTTATGTGAATGGAAGTTATAAGAATGATGATGATCCTGTTGGAAAATTGATGCACGATTTTCGATGTACAAGTTCTATAGATATGTTTTATGATGAATTGAAAAATACAGTGAAGTATTTTAAGGAAACGGAAGGATACAGAAGGCTTAGACCTTTTGTATCCCTTTTTTTGATAAGAAAATGGAATTTTACAAAGCTTCAGCATCTGTACTAAGATAATTAATAAGGGTTTCTGTAATGATCAATAGAGGAAGATGAGAATACACAGTAAGACCCTTTTTCTCCATGATAACATTGGAATGTCCAATTAAAACAACATCTGCATATTTTTCTAATTCAGTCATAGATTTGCAGCAACATACAACAGTTCTTGCACCAATGTGACGAGCAACACGGAGAGCTTGAGCAAGTTCTGGAGTCGTATTTCTCACAGATAAGACAAACACAGTGTCTGCAGAAGTAACTAAATTTTTTGTTTGTTCCATCCATTTTACGTCTTTGACAACGACAGCATTATATCCCATTAATTGGAGATACATCTGAAAATGTTCTGCAAACATCGCTGTAAAACCTCGGGCATAGATGAAAATTTTTTCAGCATTATTAATATGATCTATGGCTTTTAAAATTGCAGGGATTGGAATATTTTCAATTGTTTGTGTAGATTCCTGATAGACCTTATCTAATAATTTATTGATGGCATAAGGAGATACATTTTTACTTTTATCCTTATCCTCTTTTGAAATTAGATAACGCAATTCTGCGATTCCCTTAAAACCACATTTTTGAATTGTTCTAGATACTGTGGCTGGGGATGAAAATGTTTTATCGGCAATATTTGTAATGGACAGATAAGAAATTTTGTCTTCATTTTGGCTAATAAAATCAACAATATATCGTTCGGTTTCTGATAACTGTTCATATATAGTTTTATCAATTTGAAAAATCATGATAGGACCTCCATAAATAGTGAGTTTAAATATTTATAATAATTGTACCATGTACACGAAAATAATTTCAATCTATGGATGAAAATCGTTTCATAATTAATTTCATGAAGGCTTAAGGATGAAAGTGTTTTCGGTCAAAATCTATTTATTTTTTTTCAAAATTGATTAAAATAACTACATCAGGTAAAACAAATGAGAAATTCAATGGCCATGAATAACTTGATGTGACAACGTGATAAGAAAAGTCAATGAAAAAGAATAAGGAGGAAATATGTATACAACATTAAAGGAAGTACTCAATGAAGCAGAAGATCTTAATATGGCTATTGGAGCATTTAATACACATAATTTAGAAATGTTACCATCAATTATTAAGGCAGCAGTTAATCAGAGAACACCCGTGATCATTCAGACAAGTTGCGGAACAGCAAATTATATTGGACATAAAAATTTGGTCAGTGTCTGTAAATCTATGGCAGAACAATATGGAATTGATGTAGTTCTTCATCTAGATCATGCAAAAGACTATGATGAGATTAGAAAAGCAATTGATGCCGGATATAGTTCTGTTATGTTTGATGGATCATCCTTGCCACTAAAAGATAACATTCTTGGAACAAAAAGAGTGGTTGAGTATGCAAAGAAAAATGGTGTTAGTGTAGAAGCTGAATTAGGAACTGTTGGTGGAACAGAAGATGGAGTTGTTGTTGATCAAAAAGATGTTTGTTATACAGATCCACAAGATGCTGTAGAATTTGTGAAACAGACAGGAATAGATGCATTAGCAGTAGCAATTGGTACAAATCATGGACAATATAAATCAAAAACAAATATTAATTTTGAAAGACTGAAAGAAATTAAAGAAGTTATTGATATTCCACTTGTCATTCATGGGGGTACTGGAGTCAAAGAAGAAGACGTTAAGAAAGTCATTAATTTAGGAATTCGTAAATTTAATGTAGGAACAGAACTTCTTGTTGGATGGAACAAAAAAGCAAAGGAATGTTATGATAAAAATAAAGAAAATATTTCAAACAGAGAAAATGTTGTTCCATGTTTAAATACGATAGATGAAATTGTTGAACGAAAGATTAACTTATTTAAAAATATAAAATAATAAGGAGGGCAACAATGAAAGCTGGATTTTATCTAGGAAATCATACTTATGAAGTGAAAGAAATAAAAGACCGCAAGCCAGTAGATCATGAAGTAAAGATTGAAGTTGCGTGGTGTGGACTTTGTGGAACAGATATTCATAAGTTTGAAGGAAAAAATGGAGCGAGTGTTGTCGTACCGCCAATTATTTTAGGACATGAATGTTCAGGAATTGTCACAGAAGTCGGAGAAAATTGTGAAAATTTTAAACCTGGAGACAGGGTAGCTTGTGATCCAAGCTGGGGCTGTGGAAGGTGCGAGTGGTGTAAAAAAGGATATCAAAATTTCTGTATTCATAGACATGGTGTAGCAAAAGGTTTTGCAGAATATGTTTATCCGCCAGAAGAAAATGTATATAAAATTGATCATTCTCTGGATTTAGAAGATGCAGCATTTACAGAACCTTTATCATGTGTATTACATGGGATGGATCTTCTGAATATAGAAAGTGGTTCTAACATTGTTATGTATGGTATGGGATCTATTGGAAGTTTAATGTTACAACTGCTAAAATTAACAGCTCCAAAAAATCTGATCGTTGTTGAACGAGAAGAGAATAAACAAGAGTTAGCAATAGAATTGGGTGCAACGAAGGCATGTACAGATCAAGAGATAGAAGAAATTGCTGACAAATTAAATGTCGATTATGTGATAGAGTGTATAGGCTTAAAAAATACAATGGAACAGGCGATTCATATTGCGGGAAAACGAGCAAAGGTGTTGTTATTTGGATTAGGTGATCCAGAAGAAAATGTATCATTTAATCAATTTGAAGCATATACAAAAGAATTGAGCATTTATACATCCTATTTAAATCCACATACGAGCAGAAAAGCAATTTCATTGCTTGAAAGTGGAGTAATCGATACAAAGAAAATCATTAGTGCAAGATTATCATTAGAGGAGATGGGGGAAGAACTCAAAACAAAGAAGTACTCAAGGAAAGGAAAAGTAATGGTTTCTCTTAGTGGGAAACATTAAGGAGGATAATATATGGTTATATCTGCAATTTTAGTAGGTTTATTAGCAACATGTGGACAATGGTGGTTCTTTGGACCAATCACAAAATGTTTAGTTTATCCATTAACAACTGGTACATTGGTTGGTGTATTTATGGGAGAACCTATGACTGGTATGATCGCAGGAGCGACCATTCAGTTAATATATCTTGGATGGATCTCAGCAGGAGGTACCATGCCAAGTAATACGATCGTAGCTGGAATTTTTGGTACAGCACTTACGATCATGTCTGGAGCAGACCCTAAAATGGCTGTAACATTTGCTATCCCATTTAGTATGCTTGGATTATTATTAAATCAGGTATATATGACAGTAAATGCAGCATGGATTCATCAAGCAGACAAGTTATTGGAAAAAGGAAACATTAAAGGTGTAAGGATCATGAACTACCTGCCATCATTTTGTATGGCATTACTCTTATATGGAGTACCAGTTTTTGCAATGATCATGTTTGGAAGTGATTGGTCACAGTCTATGTTAAATGCGATTCCAGGAAGCATCATCAATGCATTAGAGGTTGTTGGAGGAATCATGCCTGCGTTAGGTATTGCAATGTTATTAAATTATCTTGGTAAAAAAACATTAATGCCATGGTTTTTCGCAGGATTTTTCTTGACAGAATATAGCAAACTTGATTTGACAGCAGTTTCAATCTTTGCAGCGGTCATAGCGATCATTTTATATTTTAATGATAAGAAAACTACAACAGCGCAGCAGGGAGAAAAGAAGAAAGTTAGACGTTTGTCTGTAAATAAGAAAGTAGAAGTAAAAGAGGTAGGTCAGAGTACAGAAGTAGCTGAGGAAATTACAAAAACAATTGATGGACCGAAAAAGAAATTATCAAAGAAAACATTGATCAAGACTTGGCTTTTAACTACAAGTACAGAAGCATGTTACAATTATGAAAGATTACAGGCACTAGGAATTGCGAACTTAATGATCACACCGATCAGAGCATTATATGACAAAGTAGAAGATCAGGTAGCAGAATTAAAGAAATACCTTGTATTTTATAATTCAGAAGTATTTACAATTGGACCGATCATTAATGGTATTACATGTTCAATGGAAGAGGCAAGAGCGAACGGAGAAAATGTTACAGCAAAAGATATCAACTCAGTAAGAACAGGATTGATGGGACCAGTAGCAGGTATTGGAGATACAGTAATGCAGGGAATCCTTTTCCCAATCTTATTTGGAATTGGATGCTCAATGGCATTAGATGGAAGTTATCTTGGACCAATTTTCGCGACAGTTGTATTTGAAGTATTGATTTTTGCATGTGGATATTTTATGTTTATGACAGGATATAAACAAGGAAAAACTTCACTGTTAAAGATTTTAAAAGATGGAACAGTAGATAAAATTATTAATTCTTTCAGTATTGTTGGATTAATGGTAGTAGGTTCTATGGCAGCAACTCGTGTAGCAGTAGATACACCATTAGCAATTAAAGTTGGTGAGGGAGTTACAAAAATCCAGACAGTTTTAAATTCATTAGCACCGGGATTAATCCCACTTGGAATTACAATGCTTGTATGGTGGATGCTTCGAAAGAAAGTAAATACATTATGGATCATCGTAGCGATCTTTGTTGTTGGTATCATTGGATACTATACAGGAATTTTAGGATATGTAGGATAATAAAAAGGAGATAAAGCAAAAATAGGAGGCAAGAAATATGGTAAACATAATTTTGATCAGTCATGGAGAGTTTTGTGAGGGACTATTAAAATCACTGATCATGGTAACAGGAGACGATTATGGAATCAAAACATTAGCGTTGTATCCTGGAATGACGGCAGATACATATAGGGAAAAACTAGATCAGATAATTTTAGAAAATGAGAATTCAGAAGGAACACTGATCTTAGCAGATATTGTTTTTGGAACACCATTTCAGAGTGCAGCATATATGTCAAAAACACATAAGATCGGTCTGGTATCAGGAATGAATATGCCAATGCTGGTTGCAGTTGCCTCCGAAAGAACTGAAAGCAGTACACTAAAAGACTTAATTGAGATTGCAACAAATCCGGATTATCATGGAATTCAAGGAACTTTATTTGAGAAAGGAGAAACAAAGCGTCGTGGAAAACTTAGTATTAACAAGGATTGATGATCGTTTGATTCATGGACAGGTAATGACAGCATGGATCAAAAATAAAAAAGCAACACAGGTGGTGATCGTAGATGATCTTGTAGCAGAAGATGATTACATGATCGAAGTTTTAGAGATGGCAATTCCAGAAGAAATTGCCATCGGAATCTTCAACAAAGAAGATGGTGTTACATTCTTTTCACAAGGATTAGATGAACCAACGATACTTCTTGTGAAAGGACCGGAAGTATTAAATTATCTGGTAGACCATGGAATCAACATTGAAGAAGTTGATGTTGGAGGAATGGGAGCTGGAAATGATAGAAGTGTATTATACAAAAATATCTCTACTAGTTCAGAAGAAAATGATCAGTTCAGAGCATTATTAGGTAAAAATGTCAATGTTTTTATTCAGGTAATGCCAAACAACAAACCAGTAGATATCAGTAGCTATTTAAAATAAGGAGTGATCATATGAATACAGAAAAATTAACAGGAAAGGTTATTGTCATTACAGGAGCAGCAAGTGGAATGGGAGCAGCAATGGCAAAAGACTTTTCAGCAAGAGAAGCCAAGGTAGCGATTCTTGATATGAATGAAGAAAAAGCGCAGGAAGTTATAAAAGAAATTGAGGCAGCAGGTGGTGTTGCAACATTTTATAAGACAGATATCACAAACAAAACACAGATTGAGACGGCAGCTTCAGATGTAGAAGAAAAATTTGGACCAATCACATCTTGGGTAAATTCTGCAGGAGTTTCAAAGATGTTACCATTTCTTGATTGTGATGAAGAACTTTGGGATCTTACGATGAATGTTAATTTAAAAGGAACATTTTTATGTTGTCAGGTAGCAATTGGTAAAATGTTAAAAAATGGTGGAGGAACAATCCTTAATATGTCTTCTCTGTCAGGAAAAAAAGCGAGCTCATGGCAGACAATCTATTGTGCAAGTAAATTTGGAGTACAGGGATTAACACAGTCTATCGCAAAAGAATTTGCGGACAAGAATATTCGTGTAAATTCTATTTGTCCAGGAATTGTACATACGGAAATGTGGGATCGATTGAAATATGAATATGCGAAAAAACGTGATTTAGATCCAGAGGAAGTACTACCTTATTTTAAGAAAAACATTCCAATGCATAAATTGGTAGATCTTCAAGATGTGATTCAGGCAGCCATTTTTTTACTGACAGATTGTTCTTCTTATTTAACAGGTCAATCTATTAATTTAGTTGGTGGAGAGTGGATGGATTAATGAAAAAGACATTGATTCTTTTAGCTGGATATCCAGGAACTGGAAAAAGTTATATGGCAAATATCATTATTAAAAACTTTCCAGAATTAAGATTATTGTCACCAGATGATATAAAAGAAAAATTTTGGGATAAATATGGGTTTGATACTTTAGAACAAAAAGAAGAATTAATTGTGAGAGCATGGAACACATACTATGATGAAATGGAACAAGATTTTTTACATGGGAAAAGTTTGATTTCTGATTATCCTTTTAGCTTAAAACAAAAACCAACATTGGAAAAGTTGACAAAACAATATGGATATCAGGTATGTACGATTCGTCTTATTGGACAGATTGAAGTTTTATTTGAAAGACAAAAACAAAGAGATTTGGATGATTCCAGACATTTAGGGCATATTTTAACAAGTTACCATAGATCAGATAGTAAAATAGAACGTAAAAATGCGGACAACCTTTTAGATTATACAGAATTTTATAAAAGATGTACGCAAAGAGGTTATGGCGAATTTGATTTGGGAGATACGATAGAAGTAGATGTCAGTGATTATGAGAAAATTGAATATCCAAAGATACTACAGTGGTTAGAAGACAGAGTGTGAAAAAACAGGGGAATTTTAATTCTCCTGTTTTTTGCTTCATTTAATCTCTCTATAATGGATTCTTTGTTGTGAGCAAATATAAAACAAGCTATAATAAAAGAGACACATTGGTCGCAAGGCAAAATTAATAGGAGGATCCGAATGAATCAAACATTAAAGCTGCCAGTTGGAATTGAGAATTTTGAAGATATTCGCAAGCTAGGATTTTATTATATAGATAAAACAAAATTAATCGAACAGCTCTTACAAAATTGGGGAAAAGTAAATCTGTTCACACGACCACGTCGTTTTGGAAAGACACTCAATATGAGTATGTTACGTACTTTTTTTGAAATTGGTATGGATAAATCACTTTTTGAAGGACTATATATTTCTAAAAATAAAGAATTATGTGATGAATATATGGGAAAGTATCCAGTAATCTTTCTGTCATTGAAGGGAATCGATGGATTAACTTTCGAAGAAGCGATTATTCGGATTACAACGATTATTAAAAATGAAGCACGAAGACACCATTATCTAAAAAATAGTGATAAATTAATAGAAGAAGAGATTAAGCAATTTCAGAGCCTTTTGGATGGAAATGCTGATGATATAACAGATAGTATCAGACTATTATCTGAACTTTTGTGCAAACATTATGGGAAAAAGACGATTATTCTTATTGATGAATATGATGTTCCGCTAGATAAAGCTTTTCAGAAAGGCTATTATGATGAAATGGTTGAACTCATGAGAGGTCTTTTGGGGCAAGTACTAAAAACAAATGATTTTCTACACTTTGCAGTTTTGACAGGATGTCTTAGAATTTCGAAAGAAAGCATTTTTACAGGACTTAATAATTTTGAAGTTTTATCTATTCTCAATGTTCAGTATGATGAATGTTTTGGATTTACCGATACAGAAGTGAAAAAGATTCTTAGCGATTATAATTTATCAGATCATTACCTTCAGATTAGGGAGTGGTATGATGGTTATCGTTTCGGGAATACAGATATCTATTGCCCATGGGATGTGATTCGTTATTGTAAAAGTTTATGTGCGGATCCCGATGCATTACCAGAAGATTTTTGGTCTAATTCTAGTGGAAATGAAATTGTTCGCAGATTTATAGACAAGGCAGATATTCAGACAAAGAATGAGATTGAGCGTTTGATCAGTGGAGAGTGTATTGAAAAGGAAATTGTAGAGGAGCTTACTTATAATGAGTTGGATAAGAGTATAGAAAATTTGTGGAGTGTGCTTTTTACAACAGGATATCTAACACAACAGGGACGAACTCAAAATGGTAAATATCTTTTGTCGATACCAAATACAGAGATAAGAAATCTATTTACAAAAAAGATCAAAGAATGGTTTAGTGATGTTTCAAAAAATGATGGAAAAACACTAGAAATATTCTGTAATGCGTTTATAGAGAAAAAACCAGAAAAAATTGAACAGCTTTTTGGAGATTATCTATGGAATACGATCAGTATAAGAGATACAGCAATCGCAAAAGAGAAGAAAGAAAATTTTTATCACGGAATTTTACTCGGTCTTCTTGGATATAAGTCAAGCTGGCTGATAAAGTCGAATGCAGAATCAGGAATCGGATACAGTGATATTCTGATAGAGGCTCCGGAGAATCGAACGGGAATCGTCATTGAATTAAAGTATGCCGAAGATGGAGATATGGATGCAGCGTGCAAGCAGGCTTTAAAACAGATTGAAGATAAAGACTATATTGCTAAATTGAAGCAAGATGGAATGCGAAATTTCATTAAATATGGTGTTGCTTGTTATAAGAAAGACTGTAAAGTCATGATTTATGAAGAATAAAAACAACTGATAATGGGAGATATAAATATGGGGAAAGAAACATTTGAAGGAAAGAAAACTCATTGCACGATAGGAATAATTGGATATCGAGGTCATGGAAAAACGACTTTAACAGATGCAATCAAAAAAACTCTTACAACAAAAGAAGAGAGAAATATAAGTTTGACATCTAGCATTGAATATGGAGCTATCCTAGTAGTATCTGCAATAGATGGAATCATGTCACAAACAGCAGAACAGATCATGATTGCTCATCATATGGGAATGCAACATATCGTAGTATTTATGAATAAATGTGATATGGTAGATGATATGGAAATGCTGGAATTGGTAGAAATGGGGATTCGTGACCAGCTATATCAGTGCGGATTTGTTGGATCTGATATTCCGTTTATCTATGGATCTGCTTTAAAAGCCCTTGAAGATCCAGATGGAGAATGGGGAGATAAGATCATGGAATTGATGGATGCGGTGGATAAATACATTCCAGATTCACAGCCTGAAATGGATCAAGCTTCCTCTATACATACAAAGTTTACAGCAGAGATATACATGTTAGATATTAATGAAGGTGGACGAGACACGGAATACTTTGATGGTGATCGTCTGCAGTTTTATTTCAGAACGACAGATGTAACAGGAGAGATTCAATTACCAATAGAAATAGATATGACTATGCCAGGGGAAACACTGGATATAACAATTGAATTAATTCAACCAATTAAGATAACAGAAGAAGAACCTTTTATCATTCGTGATGATGAATGTACGGTTGGATTGGGAAGAGTTGGTAGGATTATTGATGCATGATTTTCGATGTACAAGTATATAAAGTTTTGTGATTACAGCGAAATAAGATAATTATGAAGGATGCAGAAGGTTTAGACTTTTTGTATCCTTTTTAATATATCAATACCTTAAAATGACATAAAGTAAAATATAAAATAAACAGATCAAAAAAATAAGGAAATATGATAAACTAGAAATATCAGATAACGGATAGTTCTAAACACTGTCGATCAGTAAGAAGGGAGAAAACTGTATGAAGAAAAAATTGAAACTAAAAATTAGTGCTGTGATGCTGTCGATTGTATTAGCATTGACAATGGTTGCTACACCATCGATCTTTACAGCCAGAGATGTATCAGCGGAGGAATCAAAAGATACCGAAGTCAATGTGAGCAAAATGAACAGGTTAGAAAAATGGGCGCTGGTCATGGGAACATTGAAAAATGATAATGACAAGGTAATTAGCAATGATACGGCGGCAATGTATATAGCATTATGCTATGCTGGAAAGGGTCAGGAAACTGTTGAGGCAGACGAATTTTGCCAGGAAATTAGAAACAACTTCAATTTTGAAAGTTTTAATGAAACTGCACTAGCTAATGTTAGAGATAATGAATTCTTCAGCTATGATCAAACAACAAAACAAGTTACAATTAAGAAGTTATCCAAGAAACCAACCGAAGAATGCACATATATAGGAGACCATGAGAATACAGATGGCACTAGAACTATGTATGGAGTATGGACTGATTTGAATTCAGCAGCAGGAACGAAGAGGAAAACAACTTATGTGGCATTGGATTTAGATCAGGAGAATACAATAATTTCTTATCGCACATTAAGTAGCGATGACGTAGATTTAACAGTAGATTTTTATGAAACAGATGATGATGGCAATAATATAAGATCATATGAAAGTAATGGAAAAGTATTTATTCCATTTGAGCAAAAAGCAGAAGTTAGTTATTACATTACTATTATTGATAGAAAGAATGATCAAACTGTACAGTTTGATGAGTATGATCTAGTTGGAAATATTTTTGAACTAAGTCTATCTAGTGATAATGATAATATTGCAGAAATCTATGATGGCGCGGATGCAATTTATACAGGTAATGAAAAAGGTTCTACGAAAATAACATATGAATTAAAATCAGTAAAAAGCGGGAATGTAGTTTTTACCGATACACTTCCATGTACAGTATATTCACTTTCTATTGAATCAGGAAATATGTTTGGAAATTATGTATTACCAGATGAGAGCAGAGAGGCGACAGCGAATCTCGAAGGATATGATGGACCGGTTGTATATGAATGGTCTGTAAATGATGGCATTATGGAGAAATCAAATGAAAAAACATGCAGGATCACAGCTCCATCAAATCCAGTGAATACAAAGATTTTGCTTAGAATATGGGCAGATGATGGCAATGTAGGTACAAGTGAAGGAACAGTAATCGGAGAGACAGAAAAAGATTTAACAGTAGCTAATTGTGATCTATCTTTTAGTTATAGAAAATTTGTAGGGGATAGTTCAGTAGAAGCAACAGGCGATACTTTGAAAGTAGGTGAAGCTTATTGGTTTAGTTTGGATGGTGCATCTTTCGCTTGGGATTATGAAAATGGAAATCATACATTCTATACATTAGACTTCAATTTAAATGGGACATCACTAACAGCAACAGATGAAGAGAAGAACCTTTCTAATGACTTGATGAGTATTGGAATTGGAGCAGGTGGAGGATATCCAAACCGTATTATTAAAGTAAATCAGTCAGGTACATTAACGATTACTGGAAAAATCTATAGAGATGGTAAACTGTTTAGAGAAACACCAGTAAGAACATTCAAAGTAGAAGGTAATGAAGTAAAGCCAAGTGAACCAACAACACCAAGCCAGCCAGCAAAACCAAGCGAACCAGCAATAAAGAAACCAACACAGCCAACTGTCAGCGTCAAAACAACAAAACTAAAAAGCGTAAAAAATGCAAAAGGCAAAAAGATGACGATCAAATGGGAGAAGAACACAGCTGGAAACGGATATCAGATTCAGTATTCCACAAGCAAGAAATTTGCCAAAGGAAACAAAACAAAGACGATCAGCAAGAACAAAACGACAAGCTACACAATTAAGAAGCTGAAAAAGAAAAAGACATACTATGTACGTATCCGTACCTACAAGAAGGTTTCTGGAAAGACATACTACTCTGGATGGAGCAGTGTAAAAAAAGTTAAGATCAAAAAATAAATATCAGATCAAATAAAAATAGTGTCAAGATCAATAAAAATCTTGGCACTATTTTACGTTAGAAAAATCTATCGTATTTTGCAATCAATCAATTTTTAATATAAGGAACCATCACTTCCAGAATCTCAAGCACATGATCTCTCTGTGATGGATTAAGTTCAGCTGCAATTTCCATCAATTGATTATTGTGATGAGCCGGGGTATCAACATCAAATATTCTTTGCCCATCACCAAATAAAAGATAATCAGCAGATACATCCAATGCAGTAGTAAGAGAAGCAAAACTATGAATAGACATGGCTTTGCGTCCAGCTTCGATTTCATAGATATAATGCTGACTGACACCAGCTTTTTCAGCAAGCATTTCCTGTGTCAGATCTTGCCCTTTTCGGGTAAGTTTGATGCGTTTTCCTAATTCTTTTAAATCGATTTTCATAAAATACCTCCATAAAAAATAGTATTACCAGGAGCTATGAAAAACCACTATCCAGCAGTGACAGTGACGGCTGTAAATATTGCTGATAGCAACATTAAATGTTATGATAGATAGGAAAATGAGAAAAAACGAGAAAGAAGGAGTCATGCAGAGAGAAAACGAGCGTATTATCTATCATTTGATGCATTTTAATGAGAAGGATAAGGAGTGGAGTGAGAGACCATATTTACTCTTGGAAGATATGGCAATTGTTTTTGATATTCTTGATTTTTATGATCGATCCATACAAAGAATCGATCATAAAAAGGCAAACAAAGAACAATGGTCGGATCAGTTTTTATGGGAGAGTGCAAAGAAGAATACAAAACAGCTTCTGCCTGCTAAATTTGAGCCTGTATATAAAGATTTTAGAGGACATACCGAAGATAGACCAGTATTTATGGTGTCAAACAAAATACAGAGATATGGAGCAGGTGTTATTTGTTATGAAGATTTTCTGGATGATATTTCTAGAAAATATAACAAGAGTTTGTATCTCCTGCCAACCAGTATTCATGAAATGTTATTACTGTTTGATGACGGAGAAGATCCGGAAGAGGATCTATTGCACATATTAGAGAAGTCTAATCAGCAATTAAGCAAAGAAGAATTTCTGTCAGAAAATATCTATTATTATGATAAATATATGGGAGAGTTGATCAGCTTATTTTAGTGTTGAAGTTTTGATACGAATAACGTATGATAAAGAAAACTGACCAAACAAAGAAAGGGGTAGAGCTCATGATACCAGGGATCGTAATCGGAGTGATCGTGCTTATCATCGTGATATGGCTGATCAGTTCATACAATGGATTTGTAACATTAAGAAACAAGACAGAAGAGGCATTTTCAGCAATCGATGTGTCATTAAAGAAGCGTTATGACTTGATTCCAAACTATGTAGAAACCGTCAAAGGTTATGCGAAACACGAATCAGAGACATTAGAGAAAGTCGTAGCCGCAAGAAATCAGGCAATGACAGCGACGAATATCGATGATAAGATCAAACAGGAAAATGTACTGTCAGGAGCACTGAAATCTTTATTTGCAGTGTCTGAAAGTTATCCAGAATTAAAGGCTAATGAGAACTTTAATAAATTGCAGGATCAGCTTCAGAGATTAGAAGAAGAGATCGCAGCTTCCAGAAGATATTATAACGGAGTTGTAAACCGCTATAATACCAAGACAGAATTATTCCCAGGCAATATCATCGCAGGAATTTTTGGATTTAAGAGAAAACCATTATTTGAAGTTTCGAATGAATCTGAACGTGAGAATGTACAAGTAAAATTCTAAGGAACGGACAGGGGGAAAACACTATGAGAAAGTGGATCACCTGTACCATAATGGCAGTCATGATGGCTGCCATGATTTTTATGGGGACAGGAAACAATGTGTTTGCAAATGATGAAGTCACTTATGATTCTAATATGCAAACAAAGAAATTTGATGTAGATGTCAAAGTCGGAGAAGATGGAAGTTATACAGTAACAGAGAATATCAAAGTCAAGTTTGTCAATCCGAGGCATGGAATTTATCGTTATATCCCATACAAAGGGAAGGTGATAACAAGCGATAAAAATGGAGATCAGAAAAGACTACTTTATTATGCGGATTTTACACTGTTATCAAATGACAGTAAGACAGATGTAGATGAAGATTCTGACGGTAATAGTCAGGTATTGAGGTTTGGTTCTGCGGATTATACCGTAAGTAAAGGAAACTATAGATTTACGTATAAACTGATCCCTAAATATCAGGGAGATACCTACGATTATTTGTACTACAATATTTTCCCGACACTTTGGAGAAATAAGATTCCGAAAGGAAGTATTTTTACAATTCATTTTCCAAAGAAAACAGATCTTACAGGCGTAAATTTCTATTATGGACGTTATGGGGAATCAAAGTATGCAAAAGATGTGATCACTTTGAAATATGATGAGCAGAAGAACCAGATCAAAGGAACATTAAAGAAGACACTGCCATTTAAAAATGGATTAACATGCTACAGTGATCTGGGTGATGGATATTTTACAGCAAAACATGAGATCGGAGCGGATCGATGGATTTTTAGACTATCAATAGGAGTTCTTGTGATCACAGCAGTGTTATTTGTTTTATTCGGACGTGATGAGAAGATCATCCCATCGATTCAATATCAGCCGCCACAAGGAATGGACAGTGCGGTTGTCGGATATGTTGTGGACGGTTCCGTGGATGATAAGGATGTTATTTCCTTGATCCTTTAT
>OGXW01001754.1_pt1 | contig 16098 bp, 20 predicted proteins | sample 1576341 | NCBI WGS metagenome assembly OGXW01 (sample SAMEA3541592, study PRJEB24748) | human gut metagenome | biome: human gut; feature: human-associated habitat; material: faeces | place: China | collected 2012
ATATCCCGGACGACCACTTTTCTTATCATAGGAATGCTTTTTTATTTCCTTTGCAATCGTGGTACGATCCTTGCCTAATTTATTTCCTATAACTCCAAAGGAGACATTCTCCTGAAGGAGTTGTGCAATAACTAATCGATCTTCATATGTTAAAAACTTTGACATGGTAGCTCCTTTCCAGCCGCCAGAAATCAAAGCATAGAAAAAAGAGACCAACAATCCAGTCAGTCTCTTGAATTTGTAAGGAAAATCCATACCCTTCCTTTGCACTCATTACTATTAACTTTTTAAATCAGTCTGAGATGTGGGTATGGAATCTCAGATTACAATTGACGGTTTAAAGCAATTTTTCAATTTTCATTTTTTTAATTTCTGTTCTAACATTCATAATTGATAATATAATCTAAATCCTACGCACCGATAATCTTATTGAACAGCTCTAACAGTACATCTTTCACACCGCCAGCATTGAATACCAAGCCGACAGCAATTAAGGCAACTACCAAGAAGCCGATAAGTTTGGAAAACTCACGCTTGAACCCTAAGTAGATACCGATAACCACGATTGCCATAATCACTAAGCTCTGTGCGTTTGATAAAAACCATGGCCGTCATGTAAGGTCTTGTCGGTCAGTTCGCAATACAAGCCACTTTCCAATTTATCCTCTAATCATAAAAGCTGGTCTTGATATTTTCCCAACGTAATTTCACAGCGGATATGAAGCAAGCCTTTTTCCATTTGATAATAAATCTTTGGAAACCAGACGATTTTTTCCCTTGATCTGCTTTGCAGGTCAGTAAAAAAAACGCTGTTTTGTACGGTATCGGCTTCATACCACTTGTTTTCCAATACCATTCTTGCCAACTTTTGACGGTGCAGGAGCTTCTTGAAACTGTCGTAACAGAAGCGGTAGTACAGAAAAGCGACCAATGCACAAACACCAATCGCTATCAGTATGGTTATGAAGTTGTAAGGGGAAAGCGTCAAGCCGTTTTCTAATAAGATGAAATGTTCCCAGTCGGTACACATGAGCTGTTTTATATTCAGTAGCAGAAGAACCGCCACGAACAAAAACAGAAGCGTCCCTATGGAAAAATGATAGACAAGGTGTTTGTCGCTGGCTCTGATACGGTGTCCTTTGTTCCAAATCTTACGCATAAATCAATCACCCCTTTCTGGGTATGAAAAAAGCAGTCAATCCTAAGACTAACTGCTTATATCATTATTCGTATTTTTTCCCAACAATATAGGTTGTTACTAACATTCCTATCAGCAAAATAATTATAGCTGGATATTTTACAGTATTCCATAATGAAATGCCACCAACTAAAAAACTGATATAGCAAATAATAGGATATAGAATAGCAGTTCCTAATGTAAATACTCTAAATACCGTTAATACATATCCCCAGTTTGCATTATTAAAAGATAGCCCTGCCATGTGTATTCTGAAAATTCCTTGTGATACAAAATTAACTTTATTTGTATCATAATATGTCGGTAATAATTCTTTTGCAAAAATGCAAAGCCAACTTGCAAACAAAAGCATTAACAAAGATATATACAAACTATCTCCCATTTGTTCTATGGAAATTCCAGAAACAGTTAATAATATTGCTTCTATAACTACCACACCGATTGAGATAAGAAATGCAAATATCCAGTTCTTTTTTCGTTGACGAATTGTATCACGCAACGACAAGTCTAACGAGTTTACAACAAGAGTTTCTACCACATCACTATTTAATGTCTTGTTCTCTTTTAATTTTTCTCCTTGTAAAAGTTCTGTTACTGTAATACCAAGTACATCAGCAATAGGGATAAGTAATGTAACATTTGGCATACTGTTTCCACGTTCCCATTTACTAACTGTTTTATCCGACACAAACAACTTATCTGCTAAGTCCTTTTGTGTCATTTGTTTTTCTTTTCGCACTTCGGCTAAAAAGTGTCCGAATTTTTCATTGTTGATTTGATACATTTGTGCCACCTCCTATCGTTATTTTAATCATTTACGATAAGGTAGGCAATCTACTAACGGGAGAGTACCGCTATTTTTCTAACCTATGAGGAGAATTTTTATTTTTTCGGCTGTCCCTGCGGTGTAGGGGACTGTGGACTGCCTGCGTTCTGATTGCCTTTATTCTTCAACACAATATCCTCTGCCTTTACATACCAGTCCACATCTGCACCCGTATAGGTTTTTTCGTGAAATAATATGTTTCAATCCTAAGAAGCCAGTATTATCAGTATTTTCAAGGCTTTGCTCCGTTCAAATATCGTGTTTTACACCACACTTGACACCAATTTAGAAACCGAATCTCAAAAGCTGTTTCCATATTGCAAAAAAGCACCTGCAAACATCTGAATACAAATGATTTCAAGTGTCTGCAAGTGCTGTCATTTGCATATCATTAGAACTGATTCGCAATTTTCTTGATTTCCTCTCTTTCCAATTCCGCTGTTACATGGGTGTAAATATTCATAGTTACATCAATCGTGGAATGTCCGAGATAGCTCTGTACTACCTTTGGAGGAATACCTCTTTCCAATGCTCTTGTAGCAAATGTATGGCGCATTGCATGAGGACAGAATGTTTCCATTGGCCTTGGTTTTCTGTGTTCTACTGCTGCCCTTTTTTCCTCTGCCCTGTTAATTGCATTTACTGTGGATTCAATATATCTTCCTACAGATAAAGTCATAAGAGGCTTGCCAAACATAGTGGTGAAAACCAGATTCTCCAACCCTGCTGCCGGATTCCATTTATCTCCGAGCATCATTCTGAGCTTTGTCTGCTCAATCTTATGCTTTCTAAGTCTCTTTGCTATCTCTGGCAACATAGGTATGGTTCTTTTGCTCTCGCCTGTCTTCACAGGTCCTTTATAATAATCCTTTCCCGCTACCTTGATCATAGTTCCATTAACATGTATCTCCATTTTATCAAAATCAATATCATGCCATTCAAGTCCGTTTATCTCGCCTATTCTCATTCCTGTGGAAAAACCCACATAGAAAATGTCTGCATAAAATGGTTTTCTCTCTGACACACATTCAAGGAATGCTTTCTGTTCCTGTTCTGTAAGCGCTCTGCGGTGAGGATTATCTTCATTATTCTCAACCTTCGGAAGAACAGACTTTTCTACAGGATTAGTAATAATAATGCCATTCATATATGCCTGTTGAAACATCATATTCATTGTCTGTCTTGTATTCTCAATGTATCCGGAGGAATAGCCCTCGCGCTTCATCTTGTTAAGAACTCTCTGGATGTGTTCTGGTCTTACCGCCTGCAGTTTCATATGCCCTATTTCCGGTTTGATATGTTTATAGCATTTCTCGTTGCCAATTATCGTTGTTTCTCTTACAATGTTTTCCCTATACTCTTTTACCCATGTTTTATGCCATGAATCTACCGTTATTCTGTCCGGCTTTGCATATATTCCATGGTCTATTTCATATTGGGCATCCCTCAATTTCTTCTGTACCTCTTTTAATGATTTGCCATAGATGGTATGCCTTTTTCCATTAAGTGTATATCTTGCCTGATATCTTCCATCTTTCCTGATGCTGATACCCTTTGGTAATGTCTTCTTTTCTGCCATGCCAAACATCTCCTTTCTGTCGAATTTGGCAGCAGGAACATCCCGATAGCCTTACCCGAATGGCTCCAGACTGGCTCTTGATATACCATGTATATGATGACGAACTTTACTTAGTCCGCACTGGTACACACGCTGATCTGTTCAGTATGTAATCAAATAATGAAAAATAAAAAGGCATGTGCTCCCCTGCATATGCCTTTCGCTATTATTTCGGTGTATATACGTTTAACTGCTGCCAATTTACTCTTTTTCCATATTTTCTTCTAACCATTGATCAAAATTACCCTCAGGATTCCATTTATAATATGATATTTCCATATTTTTATATGTAAATTGAGTATATGAATGGAGCAATCCTAGTTTAAATTTGAAAATCTTATATGCCCTAAGATAATAAGTTGTTGCATCTTTATACTCACTTTGATTTTTATACAATACTGCCAAGTTATTATAGCTGATAGCTGTTTCTGGATGATTCTCTCCCAGCATCTTTTCTCTAATTCTCAAGCTCTTTTCATACAACTCTTGCGCCTTTGCATACTCTCCCTGCTCCTTATATACTAATGCCAGACTATTGTAGCTGTTGGCTGTATCCGGATGGTTCTCTCCCAGTGCTCTTTCACGTATCCTTAGGCTTTTTTGATGCAGTTCTTCTGCCTTTACATACTTTCCCTGCTCCCTATATACTGATGCCAAACAACTGCAGCTTGTGGCTGTGTATGGGTGGTTCTCTCCCATAATCCTTTCATACACCCTTAAGCTCTTTTCGAACAGTTCCTCTGCCTTCTCATACTCTCTCTGAGCCGCATATACTACCCCTAAGTTATTGTAGATGCTGGCTGTATCCGGATGGTCCTCTCCCAGCACTCTTTCACGTATCCTCAAGCTCTTTTCATACAACCCTTTCGCTTTTTCATACTCTCCCTGCTCCTCATACACTGATCCCATGTTGCTATAGATGCTGGCTGTATCCGGATGGTCCTCTCCCAACATCCTTTCACGTATCCTCAGGCTCTTTTCATACAACCCTTTCGCTTTTTCATACTCTCCCTGCTCCTCATACACTGATCCCATCTTGCTATAGATGCTGGCTGTATCCGGATGCCCCTCTCCTAACACCCTTTCATGTATCCTCAGGCTCTTTTCATACAACCCTTTCGCTTTTTCATACTCTCCCTGTTTCTTATATACTCCCGCCAGAGCACTGTAGCTTCTGGCTGTATCCGGATGGTCCTCTCCCAACATCCTTTCACGTATCCTCAGGCTCTTTTCATACAACCCTTTCGCTTTTTCATACTCTCCCTGCTCCTCATACACTGATCCCATCTTGCTATAACTTCTGGCTGTATCCGGATGGTCCTCTCCCAGCACTCTTTCACGTATCCTCAAGCTCTTTTCATACAACCCTTTCGCTTTTTCATACTCTCCCTGCTCATCATACACTGATCCCATGTTGCTATAGCCAATAGCTACTTCTGGATGGTTTTCTCCCCATCTCTCCCTATCGATTTTCAAAAGACTATTGAACAATTTTTCTGTTTCTCTATATTGCCCTACATAATGTAACAAATATGCAAATTTACTTAAAAAGCCAATTTGCTCCAACTCCTTCCCCATATTTAGCTTTTCCACAATTTTTTCAGCAAAAGGTATAAACTTCTGACATTCTAGTGCTGATCCACTATCCGGTATCTCCATACAGTCCCGACATGCCTCTATTAACCCTGCATGTTTTTCTGCATTAGGCTTACGTTTCTCATATATAAATTGCGCAAATACTGGATGCATGGCATAACTTTCCTGCTCCCAATCAACCTGCAACCATCCTTTTTGATACAACCCCATCAGTATATCATCATCTTCACTAACCCTTGCATCCAAAAGCAACCACTGGTTACATAACTCAGTTGGTAGAGGAATATAGGGAAGTACCGAAAACGCCTCTAATACATTCTGCTCCGCTCCTGTCAGTTCAGACAGATCATATAGTTTTTCATAGGACTCCTGGATATTGACAAGCTCCCCCGCCTTATGGAACGTCAGCCGAAAACCCTTTTTCTCCAGTTCCTCTCTGAGCCTTTTTATTGTCCAGTGTTTTGTCCTCGCCAAATGTGCCAGAAGTTCGACGGTGATAGTATGCCTTCCCGCCAAATTCTCTATGACATACTCCAAATCTTCAACCTCCTCCGCATTGACTTTTCTCTCGCTCCCCTCAAACCGAATTTTCCCATAGATTTCTTTACACTGCTCCACTCCAAGAAATCCAACCCGGTATGGCTCAAATTCATCACTGAAGGATGCCTGTCTGGATGTCAATACTACCGCTCCGGGAATCCCTATTAATCGCTGCAATCCCAGATCAGCACCTAACGTCTTGTCCACATTATCCACAAATAACAGTAGTTTTCCATCTGCCGCCAGATATTCCAGTTCTTTCCATGCCGCTTCCTGGTTCTGCTCTAGACTATCCTGCTGCTTAAACTTCAAGCAGTTCTGCAGACTGCTGCCCATATCCCCGCTGTACTCAATATAGCCCAAATACCGGAACGGTCCATTTTCACCCCCAGCATGCTTATTGAGGTATTCTTCAAACAGCTTCCTGCAGATATGCGTCTTCCCGATACCGCCCATGCCGCTAACTAGAACAGACTTGCGTCCTTCCTCTATCCTCTGGCTTAGCTCTTGTAGCTCCGTTTCACGACCAGTAAAGTATGATACCGGCTTTATATTGGAATTATGGGTAACAACAAACTCACGCTCCGAATCCTGATACATGGTAATATATAAATCGTGTCCGGCATATGAACCATTAAAAACACAATTTTTATTTTTGTTCACTACTTCCGGTCCCATTTAAATCCCTCCCTGCCGACGGGCCATTATATGTATTCCTACTACCCTTATTAACCACTTTGGAATGGTCATCAACATTGCCACTGTTGACCGTCTGCGCAATCTTTACCACATTGCCTGCCGTAAAAACAGACACCAGCAACCCCGCTATGGAACACACCCCACAAATAATATTAAACAAATCCATTTTTCTGTCCCCCTTTGTCATTTTATATCTATCACTATTATAATATCAGTCATATCCATAAACAAGCAAAAAACTGTGTAAATAAAAGCCTGCTGTCCAATTTCCAGCAAGCTCTCTATGCCCTCTAATCGTCCCATTCTTCCTCTTTTTTCCCCTCAACGATTAAAAGGTATTTCGTGGAAAATTGGCGGCACTCTGCAAGCCACAAAGCATATTTCCATCATTGCTCTTTTTCATTTTCCTCTTTCGACTGCATACGGTTATCTATCAAAACACATTCAATAATATGCTTATACATATCATCATGCTTATCCTGTCCCATTTTATCCACTAAGCGAATCGCTGTCAGATACTTCTCTGTTGTCCCTAATCTCTGGTGGTATATATTTAGCTGCTTAATCGCATGTCTATAAAGCCAGAAAAACAACCCAGAAATCACTTCAACTATCGTTCCTGATATAGTTGTTAACAGTAATGCATTTTCTCCAGAAATAACAAATACGGCAATACCCGCAATATAAACTATAAATCCCAGAAAGCAGACTATAAGCGAGGCAGAAAACGCATTCGTTGCTTGTCTTTTGCTGATTATGTAATATTCTCTCAATTCACGAACGTTTTTTAGCATTAAGTCAATTACATCATCACTTTTGAATGCATCACCTATAATTTTATCCGCATCCTCTTGAATCTCTTTACTCTCTTGATGATTTTGCTTTCTGTCAAAAACCTCTTTTGCAACCATAAGAGATGTAGAACCAAGAACAGTTGAAAGAATACTTAAAACCAAATCAAATATCATAACTACTTACCTCCCACAACACTTCTTGTACTTCAGTCCTGATTGACAAGGACATGCTTCGTTTCTTTCCGTCTTTCGGTTCAGCTGAGCCATCAGTTCCTGCCTTCTGGATGCCAGTGGCAGCAGTTTCCTCTGCAGTTCTGCAACAGGTATCTTTGTACCCGGCTTATACTCACCCATAATTTCCTCTGTCTTTTCGCTCAGTTCTATCAGTTCAGCCGCAAGCGGTGAATCTGTAAGCGCAATCCTGATACTGCCTATCTGCTCCATGGAATACACCATATTATCATCACGCAGGAACAATATTTCTCTTTCCCCATTATCATGCGGGGTAATGTCTATCAGCTGTCCTTCCGAATTCTCCCACACAGAATGAGCCTCAGCTTCTACAAAGATATTCGCCCACTGCCATATCGCCCAACCATTTATCTGTTTTCCACCATGCTCCTGGACCATTCTCTGAACATTGGGAAAGCATTCTTTTGGCATGCTCCACTCCATTACTGACACCGGAATATATACCGGATCTGTATCTGCCACTATTCCCCCACACAGTTCCATTATCTTATCAGTCACTTTTGACGGTGTTGTTTCTCTCTTCATGGCATATTCCTCCTCGACTATTTCTGTCTCTCATTATATTGCAAAAACCGACACCTAACAATATTCTTTTTCGGCAGCAGTCTTTTCTTCTAAAACGAACGCTCCATATTCGTTTTTGTGTTTTGTGAATATATTTCTTTTGCAACGTTGCAATTCGTTTATGCAATCGTGGAGAGCATTTTTCTTTCTCTGCTCTGCCTGTCTGATGCCTAAAATCATCTCATCTGCTCGTTTTAAGATGTTCCTGTTTTCCCTTATTTACAAGGTATTTAAGGCTATTTTATCCTTGACTGCTGCCATTCGTTTTTCAATCGTGGGGACAACAAAACAAATGCAACGTTGCAATAATTGTTTTGCAATCGTGGAGAGCTTGGAAATACAACATTTTCACGTTGCCAAATAGTTGGAAATGATACCTCCGAAGAGGCTAATTGTTGCCATCCGTGGGAGCATATCAAAAGTGGAGCGTTCCACTTGTTGAGTTCCAATCGTGACAATCGAAAAATATCATTGTTGCAACGCCACCTCTCGCCCTTTAACGAACATACTTTCTTGTATTTTCAAAACTGGCAGCAAGGTATAAAGCCGCCTGTGTCAATCCCTTCCTCTGCACCATTACAACAATATGGTGGTTTCTGATGTTCCTTGGTACCTGTGCATAATATTCCAAGCCGGTACTGACATCGATAATCCTGTCATTTATCCGCACATCCGTACCAACTGGGAGCTGAGGCTTGCCGGTATAGATATATTCGTTCTCCACTTCCGTCTGCTCCAGATTGGCAGAAGCCTCAACATTGAAGTGACAAGGTATGTTCTCTAAATCCGGTGTATCAGGATATCCATAATCCTCTTTTGTAATGCCATATCCCATATCGGTTACAATCTTTCCAAGATGGTATATATTGCACTTTTGCTCAAGCAAATCCTCAAAAGCCATATCAAAGCCTCCTTTCCTATCGGTATTCTCCCACATACAAGTGTCACAACAAGGCTACTGGTACATTCTCTCGTATATGGTTGGTAAATAACGAATACTGTTATCTGTAGAAAGAATAGAAAAAATGGTCATCAGTTCCTTAAAATAGGCCCTGTAAAACTCCTATTTGTAACAGATTTTCATTTTCTGCTTACATTTTTTCAGCTTTTGCATACAAAAATACGATTTTTGCTAACAAGAATTTGTTTTCTGCTTACAGCTCTGTGCAAAAATATAAACTCTATCTCTATCTCTGTCTCTATCTCTTTCTCTAACTCTATCTCTGGTGGACAAATGTCCCGCTTTTTTTGGACAAATGTCCCACTTTCAGAGTTTTTTATATAATTTCTGCATACATTTGTATGCAAATGTTTTCAAGTGTTCGCAATTACTGTCACTTGTCGGAAAATGTCCGCAGTCAATATTATCTGCTCCGAATATCATCTTCAACAAGACCTTTCTACTCCTGTACCGCCAGTTCCTGCTTACCCAAAAACTTATTGATGAAATACTGCTGCCCCTTTCCTGTTACCTTTGTTGTCTTGGAAATGCTTGTATGCCCGTCTGCGTGTGAAATCACCGTTTCCTTTACTTCGAACAGCTTCATCTCCATGCTCCGCTGTGTCGGCATATTGTAATCCGTTCCCTTTCTGCGTATCAAGTACCCTTCTTGTCTCATCCACGCAAAGAGCCTCTTTTCTCCGGTATCAATCCCATTCTGCCGGAGTATCTTCGCCAATTCTCCAATCAGGATAGAACCGTGAGAAGCTGCCACCGCATCCGCAAATACTTCTTTCGGTTTCATTCTGTTTACATCTTCCGAAAGAGCATTATTCATGTTCCGGAGACTCTCAATTTGCCGATCAGCAATCTTCAAAGCCCTTGCCATAATCTGCTCCGGAGTATTCCAAGCTTTCTCCAGGTCAATAAGATACTGCCTGAGCTGTCGCCCTGCTGCCGTTCTCTGTATCATGCATATCTGCTTTGCCATATCCATAGATAGCTGATAATCCATCATTTCTCTTTTTACTTCCCTGTCTCCTTCAATACGAACCTGCTCTTTTTTGAGCGGGTTGAAATCTACACATTCAACAAACCCATATTCGCACATTCTCGGAAACCAATCTTTGAATGCTGTCTTAATTTCAAGTTTCTCGTGAAGCTCCCTTGCTTAAATAGTCTGCATATCTTCATCCACAATAATAATTTCGTTCATAGTACCGCATAATCTCCTTTCTCTGCCTGCTATCTGCCTTGTGATGTTCGTTTTATCATTTAGACGGTGTTTTACCTGTCTTATCCTTCAAACTACGAAAATGGGGCATATCCCAAACCGATATACCCCACTCACAGCATCATACAGTATCAGCCAATTCCTTAAGCCTTTCTGTAATCTTCCTAATATCCGAATACACAGAACCGAGAGACAAACCAAATTCATCCCCAACCTCTGCAATATCTTTTTTCCCATCTATGTATAACAGCTTTGCAACTTCCAGCGGTCTCCTCTGGTAGTCTTCAAGTGCCGTTTCTTTTGCAAATTCCTCATACAGAGAAAACAGTCTCTCCAACCCTTGCAATGCTCCCTTTGTCATTTCAATGCAAGTGGAGCGTTCCATTTTCCAATTGCTCCAAAAGAAATCCTGATTTAGATTCTCTGATATTTGGATCAGCTGATAATTATCCAAAATATTCTCGATTCCATCTTTCTCCTGCTGCCCACACGAAAGGCAAGACAAAACAGGAGTGCCAAAACACATTATCACAAGTTCCTCAATTCCCTTATCAAGATAGTTGTGTACGGTCTTGACCGACATACCCATCTTAAAGGCTACAGCCTTATTTGAAAGAGGACTCTTTAGCATATAGCGGTACACCATCACATTGTGCCTGCACTTTGCTGTTTCACTATCAGGCAGCAGTTGGCAATATTGCCCATGCAACTTTACAAGCTCCTCTGTAAATCTGTTTTCTGCCGGTCCTCTCTTGCGATATTCCGACAGCATTCCTCTGATAAGGTTTTTCATCTGCTTGTACTTTGTTTCCGGAACAGAAAAGCGCATCTGCTGAACTAATTCCTTAATGTCTGTTCTGCTCTCCCCGTCCTGTTTCATATCCTCTATGTAGTGAAACCATTCATAATCCATTTTGCACCTCTTCCACTCAACATCCTATATCAAAAACTCGTTATCTTCCTCCTCTATCTCTGCATACTCCGAATGAGCATACTCATTGTACTGGTACCCATCTTCCATAAACTGCTCCAATATCTTCCTGTGTGGACTGTGTAATATCTGCCAATACCCTTTTTCAAGTCTTGCATATACGCTCTGCCTCGAACATTTCATTATGGCAGCAGTCTTTTCTATAGGGCATTTTTGATAAAATGCGTTCAGAATTGCTGTCCTTGTGTCCTGATCAAGAATTGCAAGAGCATTATGGAGAGCACTCTTCAGCTCCTCATTGTAGACAGAGTATGTGATCATTTCCTCGATGTCCTCACCGCTCTGCAGCATATCAAGCAAGGTACTCTCTGAATCATCCTCACTAATGTTCTTATCTATACTGACAGCATTCATCTTGTAAATAGTCTTTTGCAAGTGGTAAAGCTGCTTGTCCGTCAGCTGTAGATGCTCCTTTATTTCTTCATCATTCGGATATCTTCCCTTGTCGTCCCTGAACTGCTGCCTGTATTTCGCATACTTGCGTATCTTCTCCCTCATTCCAACAGGTATGCAGACATTAGAGCCGGTGTTATAGTTGTATCGTGTAATAGCATTTCGTATGTAATACTCTGCATATGACAGAAACTTATTTCCCTTATCTGCTTTATATTTACTGGCCGCAGTTATGAGACCAATAAATCCCTCTTGCATAAAATCATCAAAATCATTGTCATTTTCGTTAATTCCAAACGTCCTCTTTATTTCCCAAGCCACAAAAGCCTTATTCTGCAACCAGAGCCTTTCGTGGTTTTCAGATACATCAATTCCCTGCTGGATCTGTTGCACTATATCTTCGTTTGTCACCTTGCACACCTCCACATAAATATTCTGATTTTCAAATTACGAATACCTCTATCGTGGTGGAGGTAAACAGCCCTATGGCTGTTGCATTTTAGGAAACAACCACTTCCTCATTTGTTTCTGCATACATTTGTATGCAAGTGTATTCAAATGTTTTCAAATACTAACAAGTGCAAACACCGTATTTATAAGGTTTTCAAGCATTTCTTAATCAAGAGATACTGTTTCATAACCATATCGTAAAAGCTTGATTTATCATTCAGCAATACATAAAAGCCTTTATTTATAGGCTTTTAGAGGATATTGCAGTATATTCAATTCCTCATTTCATTTGTAGCTCCGAGCATAAATATAATATATATACTACACTATACTTACTCTAATCTACTCTACTCTATACTATACTGTGTATACATTTTGGATACAGCTTGGATACAGAATGTATACATTTTGGATACAGAACCTAAATGCCTTATTTTACAAGGCTTTAAGCATCATTCCCAATCAGGACAATATAAACTCTATCATTCTCCGCAAGTTTCTGCAGTTTCTCTTTGTATCGCGTCGGTGTGTACCTGTCTTTCTGTATGTAATTATTAACTTTCCAATCTCTCAATACCACAACCCCACTATCGAAAGGTATCACATATTTCTTCTCAATCAGCAAGTCCATATCTGCCTGTGTACAATTTACCATCTTTGTAATCTTTTTGGGGTTCGATACAAAACCATCATCATCTGCTCTCATTCCCAGCTGGAAGTACAAGCATTGTGTTGTGGCCGGCATATCTAAAAAATCATCCGTATCTACCACCTCAAGACTAAACATTCTTCTCTTTGCCATTTCGCCGCTCCTTTAATAAAATTCTAATGTACTCGTTTACATTTCGTCATGTTCATAGCACCAGCGGTCAAATTTCTCTCTATCTACAAGAACTCTGTTACCGCACCGAAATACTGAGCCTGCCGCTTTTGCCAATTCTCTTGCGGTACAAATACCGGCACTGGCATAGATACTAAATTCTTCCATATCCAGGAGCCTCTTATCAGATAATGTTATTACTGTATCTGCTTTTTTCCTTGCTTTCGGGTATGTTCCTGCTGCCATCTACAACACCACCTCTCTTTAATCTTTTATACACTACTCTGTTTCTATTATCTGTACTGTGATATATCAAACTGTATAAATATTATAGCAAATTGCCTTTTCCGTTCTTTCCATTCCTCAATGCCTTTTATAACCATTCAAGGCAAAACAAAAATAAAATATGCGTAACAAAAAGTAAGAAACGCACAGAATAAGAAATTTCGTTAAATACCCTTGTCAAGCACTTTTTTCAACTTTTTTTCTGACACCAAAACACCAAAATTGACACCACTTTTTTATAATTTATGTATTGAAGTGTATAACCATATATCAAACAATCCTTTTATTTATAGTGCTTGTATCACTCAGTATAATACTCTCAAACCATTGTTGTTATCTTCGTGATACCGTATCAGCTACGGGATTGACAAGCTCCACAACTGCATTGTACGGAAATTCCCTTAATGGTACTTCTGGCGGTACAGACACGGGGATAATGCCACCATGCAGACTGCACTTCAAATCATAAATACGCTTTTTAATCTGGGTACTCGGTGTCCCGTCCTCATTCTGTAAGAACACATCACGCACGGAAAACTGGTTACTCCTAGATAATACGGCAATGTCGCCGTCCTCGGTAATCTGTGTAAGGTATAAGTCTTTTATCTGTTCGGACTTATCGCCAGCCTGCATATATGCACCGTCTAACAAGTAGCCATTTGGAGCTTTTGTTTCCTCAACGGTTAGTGTTCCAAGTGGAAGAACCGCCTTACCATCCTGCATATAGAAACTGTCGCCAGATACTTTGTATGCGTCCGCTAATTTTGTGATGTAATGAGTTGTCCCGTCGCTGTCTGTTTCAGCGATTGTATTTGTAACCCATGTACGAGTAGCTTCGGCAGGGAGATTGTCTTTAGTATAGAAGCCAGCATAATACTTCCATGTAAATTCCGCACCTGCTAAAGAAGCGTTTCCTTGCGGATTGTCTTTCTGTATTTCCATATCAATCTTGAAAAGCTCAATCAAAGTGTCTGTTACTTTTGGTGTATCTGATACTTTCAAGGTCGCTGTTTCGCCAACTTTGATTGTTAATGGATAGATTGTTTTATCCACTTTATAGCCTGCTGGTGCGGATAATTCCTTGATATAAACTGTGCCTGCCGTTACCTCTGCAACATCTGTATTTCCGTTTTCATCAGTCGTAAGGGTGGCAAGCTGTTTCGTGCAGTCCTTATCAGAAAAGACACCATAGGTCGAACCAGCGATAGAGTAATTCCCGTTACCGTCTGTAATGCTGGTATTACTGGAAGTCTTTTGCAGTTTCGCATTTCCGACATTCAGCTTCGCCCAGAATTGTCCCAATTCCTGCCCCTCGCCAGAGCAGATATAACCGCCACATCTGAAATCTGGTCGACACTCATGCGTGAGCTTGCGTCAGCTCTGGTCTTGTAACCATTCTTAAAATCTGTATTGATGTCAATACAATAGGCAGTTTCGTCCTCGACTTTCATATAACCCTCATTGAATATCGAACCGATAGAACCGTCATTCATTACTTTTTCAATGATACCGACACGCTCTGCACTTTCCGTCCAGTATTGCTTACCTTCTGCATGGACAGGTATAGTCGGTAAAGCAGTAACGACAGTTGCAAGAGCTAGGAAGCCTGTACACAATCGTTTCCATGTCTTTTTCATAAATCTAATGCTCCTTTCATTTTTGGTAATAAAATAGCCATCCAATAAGAACGGCTGGAAATAGAAAAGGAACGTCATTTTAGGCGTTCCATAATCTATAAAATATTCAATTTTTTATACTGATGTGTTGCTCATCAAAATCTCAAATTAAGGTTATTTGACACCCATTTTGACACCAATTTTTTGTATATTGACGATTTTTGATGAAATGTGATAAATTCATAAAACCCGTGAAAAACCTGTAAATAAGCACTTTACGGTACTCTATGAACTAAGACAAAAGCTACGCTGTAATAACAACCCTCGAGTGCTAATTTTTTAAATAAAATTTTTGAAACCCTTGATTTTACTGGGTTTTCAGGCTTTATTAATTTTCTATTAAATTGATTTTGGCGTTTACTGTACAATTTTTTCATTTCATGCTTAGCATCAAATTATACTAAAAAGCAGTCTATCCTAAATGTGAAAGACTGCTTTATATCATATTTCTTATTGCTTTGTGTGTATATTTAGCTGATTGTCTATATCCCGTCCTGCATACATTACTCTAAGTATTGTTACAACATTTTTATCATTATCCGGAATATAAAGAACAAGATAATTATCTACCGGCAATACACGAAGTCCACGGCTTTTCCATGGTTCTTTTTCATATTTTCGATAACGCTCCGGCATCTTATCCATGCTTAATATCTGTTCCTCCAAACGATCGAGCTGTCCGCTTGCGTTTTCCGGTGATTGTAATTCAAAAGCAATATATTCAAAAATTCCTCTCAAATCACTGTCAGCCTGTTCTGATACTTCTATTTCATATATCATAAGCCATAATCTTTGCGAATATCAGAAAAGGCTTTCTTAGCATTTTTTGTCCGTCCAGCCTGCATATCCGCATATCCCTTCTCTAATTCTTCATTGAACTCTACCTCTGATAATGCGCTGATATCAACAGGTCTGGCAGATGGTATTTTTACTTCAAACGGAATACCTCTCTGTAAGATAATCTGCTTATAAAACATATTGATAGCATTGGAAGCAGGGATACCAAGTGTAGCCAGAATATTTTCTGCCTTCTCTTTGACATCCGGTTCAATCCTTGCATATAAATTTGCTGATTTTGTAGCCATATAAAACATCTCCTTTCGTGAACAGTATTTTATCTGTCTTTATTATATGCAATTGTCCGCACAATAGCAATACTAGTTTCACATAAAATATTGTTCAATACATAATAAAGGCTTTCAAAACATCCACATCTGAATTG
>OGXW01001760.1_pt1 | contig 16067 bp, 19 predicted proteins | sample 1576341 | NCBI WGS metagenome assembly OGXW01 (sample SAMEA3541592, study PRJEB24748) | human gut metagenome | biome: human gut; feature: human-associated habitat; material: faeces | place: China | collected 2012
GGCACATCAAGTGCGGCGGCAATGCGGTTCAGCGGCGCCAAGCCCGCCGTTCTCACCAAACAGCAGGCTCCCGGCTCCCTCCAAAATGTTTCCGGCCAGCGGCGCAAACTTCATGGCCGCAAAGGTTCCGGCCAACCCGCCAAGGATTCCGGCCACCTGCGGCCCGTTGTCTGCTACATAGTCCAGCGCCTTTTGCACATAGGGCAGGGCTGCTTGCAGTGCGTCGCCCAGCTTGGAAATACCGGCGCTCAACAGGTCGGCCAGCGTTCCGGCCAGCGTTTGCAGCTGCGGCATATCCTTACGCACACCGTTCATCAGGTCGATCACAGCCAGCGACAAGGTTTTCTTCACGGGCAAAAACTCCGTGCCAATGTCCTGCTTTAGCGCTGTCACGGAGTTTTTCACCATCGTGTCAATGCTTTCGCTGGTGCTGGCCTGAATAATAAACTCCCGCTCCATACTGCCGGTGTACAGGCTTGGGTCGCTCACCATTGCAAGCGCCTTTTCGTAAGCGCCTAAATTGTTTGTGATCTTTGCGCCGCCCTCAATGGCCCACTGCCCAAACAGGGTGCTAAGTGCAGCAACCTTGCGTTCGTCCGGCATATCCTGCAAAGCGGTAAAAACTTCTTTCAAGGTGCCCACGCCGTCGGTCTGCATACTCTTGGCTATACCCTCGGCGGTAAAGCCCAGCTCCTCCCACATTTCCTTTTGGGCCTTGGTAGCGTTGCTGCCCTTGCTCAAATTGGTGTAAATGCGGGAAATGCTCGTGCCTACCCGGTCAGTGGAAACGCCGGTAGCCTGCATGGCCGTTGCCATTGCGGCAGTAGCCGCCGGGTCAACGCCTGCAATCTGGCCCATCGACGCCGCACTGTTCACGCTCTGTGCAATTTCTCCTGCCGTGGTTGCGTTATGGGCACCAAGGTAGTTGATTTGGTCTAACAGGGTCATAACCTGTTTGTGGTCAAAGTTGAAGCTGGCCTCCCACTTTGCCACATAGTTACCGGCGGTTTGGTCGTCCAAGTCCATTGCCGTTGCGCTCACAGCAGTATCACGCAGATACCCCGTTGTTAGCTGCTTGTCTACCCCAATGCCCGATTGTCCCAGCGCGGCGCTCATGGCCGTTAGCTGGTCGGTGGTTCGCGGTATCTCGGTACTAAGGTCTTGAATGTAGGTTTTCAGTGCGCCGTAGTTCTGCTTAAAGGTCTTGCCGTTGTCGGCAATCGCGTCACTCACCGCACCGCCGGCGTCCGCCAAGCCGTCCACATAGCGCACCACGGGGGCCATAGCGCTTTCAAGCGCCTGTGCCTCCTTGGTGCAGTCCGCAATGCCCACCGCTGCGGCGGTGGCAACCGCGCCCATAGTGGCAAGGCCGACGGTGCCAATGTTGCTTATGCTCTTGGTTAAACTGCCAATTTTGCTTTGTGTACCGTTGATTGCCGCCGTCAGGCTTTTGTCCATCCGGCCCGCAATCTTGATACTAAGCTCTAATGTTTTGCTCGTCGCCATTCCTCCGCCACCTCGTCGTTCAGCTTGGCGAACTCACGGGTCGGCAAATTCAGGTAAAAATCAACGCCTGTCCGCGTCACAGCAGCAAGGCGTATGGCGGCCTTGCGTAATGCTTTTGCGCCGCCCTTTACTCGAAAAAACCCGCGTCGTTCACGGCGTTTTTAATTTTCAGCACTTCGTACAGCGGCAGCCCGGTAAAGAACTCCTCCGGCAAGCCCGTTGCCATTCCGGCAAGGATGCAGGCGTACAGGTAGTTGTAGCTGGTGTCCGTCACCATAAAGCCCGCGCGGGTCAGGCGGTTTTCCGCCGCGCTCTCGTTCAGGCTGTTCAGGTCGGCAACGCCGTTCAGGTCAATCTCCGTGTACTGCTTGCCCTCAAAGTAGTAGGGCTTTTCCAGCCGCATAATGTGGTTCTCGGTGTTGCTGTCCACATTCATGTACCCCATCACCATGCCGTAGATTCTGCGGGAAACGCTGCGCGGTGCCAACTTGAAAAACTCAATCGGCAGGCCGGTGGCCTTGGCAGCCAAAATGCGCACAAAGGCGGTGGTGGTTTCGCACAGCAGCATGGCGGCAGGCTCCCGCTCGTTGAAAAGCTGCCGCTGCGCGTTGATCGCGTCCTGCACGGTCAGCTTGTCCAACCCGGCAAGGTCGATCTCCGCATACTCCTTGCCCTCAAAAACATAAGGGCGGTTCAGCTTCAAAAGGTACTGGTTTTCGGTCTTGGGTGCCGTCGCCTCGGTTTTCTCCTTGGTTGCCACGGTCATATTCTTTTCTTCTGCCATAATGTACAGCTCCCTTTCAGTGTGTCAGTGTTTCTCAAAAATAAAAGCATACCCGCCTCCGGCTCATTCCGGGGGCGGGTTCATGCTCTTGGGGTTGTTTGGGTTAGATCAGGCTGCGCACCTTTGCCAGCATATCCACACCCTTGACCTTGTAAACGCCGTTCAGCTTGTCGATTTCGATAAGCTGCTCACCGTCAACCTCGATCATAATATAGGTCAGCTCCAGCGTAACGGTGGCCTCCATGCCCTCGCTTTTCTCGATCTTGCCGGGCTTGAACTTCTTCACGCGGCCCATCTCGACCACGCGCAGGCCCTTAAAGTCATAGCCGCCGGTCTTGTCGTACACCTGCTGCGCCGCGCGGAAAGTCAGGTTCACCACGGTCAGGGGGTTCAGCATATCAACGGCGCTGGAATACAGCGTGTTAAACTGCACCTCCTGTTCAAAGCTCTCCCACTGTCCGATTGTGGGGGAATCAATCTCGCCGCCAACACCAAAGCCCTCCACGGTGCCGGTTTTCATGTTCACTTCCGGCAGGTCAACGCTGGCGGCAACGCCGATCATCCGCGTACCGTCAAGGTAGGCGTTCGCGTCGTTGATTTTTTCCGGGATATAGTTGTTGCTAATCATAGCTCTGTACCTCCTTTATCAGCTCAAAGCCGTGGTCAGTGCGTCCGGGTCAAACTCGATAACATCCTCGATGTCCTCCGCCGGGGTGTAGGGGGTGATGTACTGGTGGAAAGTGATCTTGCCGTCCAGCAGGTCGGCGGTGGTGTTCTCCGCCTCGTCGTAGATCACCTCATAGCGGGCGCACACACCACGGGCCACAAAGCCGTTGCCGCGCACATTCTCGCTGTCCACAATGGCCTCGATCAGCCGCTTGTTGGCGGGGCTGTCCACCTTGGAAAAGTAGGTCAGGATAAAACTGTTCGCTGCCCAAGAAAGGAAGCGCCGTACACTGAACCATCTGTCTTTCGGGTCGGTGGTGCTGGGGTATGCGGCGGTGTTGTTGCCCCACAGGCGGAAACCGCTCATGTTCAGGAAAGTGGCAACGCCAAAGCCGTTCACGGTGTTTGCCTGCTCTTGGTCAAGCACAACCTCGGTGCCGTCAGCAAGGCAGGCGGCGCTGATCGCCAGCGTCTTGTTGGACGGGCTTACATTCGGGGTATCGGCGTTCACCGCGTCAGTGTAGGCAGTCAGGGCGGCGGCAAGGGCGCTGCCGCTGTAAACCACTTCGCCCACCTTGGCGCAGGGCCACACAGCGTAAGCGTTCGCGTCGCTCACAGCCTGCGCCTCCTTGCGCTGCTTCACATCGGTGTATTTGGTAGCACCGCTCTCGGTGCTGTCAATGTCCACAATGCACACAGCCTTGAACACGCCGTTGATCTCCTTGGTCTTGGCCTGCAAAGCAGCGGCCACGGTGGCGTCCATGCTAAAGCGCGGTGCCAGCAGAATCCCCGGCGTCATGGACAGCTTGGGGTAAATCTGCCGCACCACCTCAAGGCCGGTTTCCTTGCCCGTGGCCGCGTCCACGCCGCCCACAATGTCGGCGGCCTTAACCTTGCTGGGGTCAAGTTTCTTGCCGGTCACGGTCAGGGTGGTGGCACTGGCTGCCTTTCCGCCCGCCAGCGGCACAATGTTCAGGGTGCCATCGTTGTTAAAACTGGCCGTGTAGTCGGTGTCACGGGTCAGGGCAGTGCTGCCGCTTTTCACGGTCAGCTTGTCCAGCAGCACACCTACCGCATCCAGCACGGCAACACCGCTGTTCACCTGCACGGTGGTTTCGGCAATGTCCGCCGTATGCTTAGCAGGGTCAAGCACATTGATAAGCACCAGCGGGCCGGTGCCAACCACACTGAACGCCGCGCTGATACTCTCGCACAAGGTATAGGCGGCAAAGTCGTCATGGTAGCCAACGGCGGCCACGGCCTCCTTGTAGTTGTACACCAGCAGCGGGTTATTCACAGCCTGCTCCGGGTGTTCCAGCATATTCACGGGCGCGGTGCCCACAACCACCTGCAAACCGGCGGTGCCGGTCACGGGGGCGGTCATACTGGTGGCCTGTTCGCTGGTGTATACGCCATGTTTGTATGTAGCCATATCGGTTGTTCCTCCTTACAGTTCGTTTTTGATCTTGTTGTACAAAATGCTTTCCGCCGTGCCTGCCGTTTCCAGCGCCTTGCGCGTCTGTGCAAAGCGTTCCACCGGCACAAGCAGGTTCTTGGCCGCCGGGTGCTGCTTCACAAACTCATCCAGCGCCGCCGGGGTGTTGCCGCTGGCGTACACGGTGTACTGCCGTGCCACGCCGCGCACGCTCGGCCCGCAGTAAACGCACGGGGTCTTGTGTTCGGTCTTTGCTTCGGTTTCCCCGGTGATCTCCGGGGTGGTGGCCGCCTCGGCGGCCTGCTCCTGTTTCTTGGTCATAGGTACTCCTTTAACTGTTCATCCTGCGTCATGGCAGGTGCCGTGCAGGTCAGGGTACACGCTCCAAAGTAATAGGGGTGCGTGTCGTCCTCCTGCAAGGCCCAAGTGATCGGCTTCAAAACGGTAAACGCGCCGCCAAAGTAGGGAGCCTTGCATACTCGCTGGATAATGTCCTCTTTGATGTTCGCCACATCCTGCCAGCCCTCACGGTCAAGGCCGGTGTCATAGGCGCACACGATCAGGCTAAAGTCCACGGTCTGCGGGCTGTCGTCGTCCTCAATCTGTCCGCCGGTCATCCGCACCACAATGTAGGGTGCCTCGGCCTTGTCTGTGTCCACATCGGCATCATCACTCTGCGGTATGGGCAAGTCCTGCTTGTAGATTTTCAGTGCCTTGCGCCCCTCTTGGCCGCAAAACAGCTTACCCGCAAACAGTTCTTTCAGCATTTCGATCAGCGCGTCTTGGCAAAGCTGCGGGGTGCGGCCAATGTCCGCCCTCGCTGCCGTTGTTGGGTGATTTCTCATGGTGGCTCACTTCTTTCCGGCTCTCGCCAATACTCGCTCAACCTGTGCCTGCAACCGTTCTTGCAGGTATTCTTCCACGCTCGGCTCAACCTCCGGCCAAATGGTGTGGTGCATGGCGGCGGCGCTGGGGCTGCCCATCGTCACCAGCTTTTCCACATTGCCCTTGGCGTTCGTCCAGCGCTTGTACCCCTTGGCGGTGCGCGTATGGCTCGACTTGTAACCAATGCGCCGCTGCACCATACCCACATGGCCGCTGCTGAACTTCACCAAAAAGCCCTTGCTCATGCCGCCCGCGCCGGGCAGCGTTTTCATGCCGCTGGATTTTAATACCTTGGCTTTCCAAACGCTCGGCCCGTCCTTAAAGTCCATGCCGGTAAAGTGCGTCGGCACCGCTGGGCTGGTCTTAAAATAGCCAAGGTCGTTGCGCATTTTGGCTATGTGCAGCTCCGCCAGCAAGCTGCTGTTGCTGGCTTTCTTGCGCTGCACAAGGTCTTTCAGGTGCCGTCTGCCTGCGGCGTTCACGGCATAACGGGTCTTTGCTTTGGCAACCATCGGCTTTCGCGCCTGCCGGGCCGTGGCGTTGATCGCCACCTTGGCCGCCGCCGGGGTCTTGCGTTTCAGGTCGCCAAGTGCCTGCTCTACCGTGTCCAACCCCGCAACGGTAATGGTCAGGTTTCCGGCGCTGTAAGTTACATTGCTCACTGCCGTGTCCTTTCCATCGTCATGCGGTACACGCCGCTTTCCTCTTGGCAAAGGTTGATAGTAAAAGTACGCTGGCTCTTGGTTCCCTTGTCAAGCACCAACTGCTTGCCAATCTTCGGCTTCGGCCCGTAGTCCTCCACCCGGATATACAGGATGGTGTGCGCCGTGTATAGGCCGGTATCAAAGTTCTGCTTTGCCCCGGCCTCCCAGTGCGCCGAATGCTCGCGCAAATCGTCGTCCTCTAAGACGATCAGCACATCTTTACCGTCAACGGTGTGGCGGTCTGCGTGTTCGTTCTCCTCAAAAAAGGCCGCGTCAATATCCGCCGCCACACAGTCCTTGAATGTGGGCGGTGCCCACGGTGCTGCCGCCCCGCTCCCGGTGTCCTGCTTTAACTCAAACAGTGCCACGCTCTCACCTCCACAGTAAAAAGCCCCCGCCCGTCACCGGGCAGGGGGTACATATCAGCAAACGGTGGCAACAAACCAGCTATCCACCTTGTCGGGAATGGGCAGCGGGTGGGCCTGCAATTCCAGCATACGGCGGTCAGGCTGGTGCTTGATAAAGCTGCGCAGCAGGCGGTTGGTCTGTGCCGTAACCCACTGCTGGGTGCTGTCCTCAATGTAGGTGCAGGCACCGTAGGCCATCATGTAGTCGGGGTGGCTGGCGATCAGCACGACCTTGTTCTCCGGCACAAGGGGCTTGGTTTCCGGGGCTTCGGGGTTCGTCCAATCGTCCAAGTACACCTCGGCGTAGGTGTAAATGTCGATGTTGGGGCTGTTCAGGTGGCCCACATACTTCACGCCGTTGGGCAGGTCGCGCGGGTGGATAAGGCCCATTTCCACGCGGCGGTTGTCCAGCATTTTGCCGATCTTCTCGTCCGCAAGGAAATTGCGCAGCGCTGTTTTGCCCATGATCGCCATGTCCACATTGGCAAAGCCGTTGGTCAGCACCTTGTCGGCCCAGTCCTCCAAGTTGTCGTTGATTTTGGCAGCGCTTTTGCCCCACTGGGCGGTGCCGGTCAGGGTTTCGGTGTTGGTAAAGCCAAAGTCGATGATCTCGTTCACGCCCTCACCAACAATGGGAATCTGCCCGGTCACAATGGCCTGCACGGCCATCCACTCCTCACGGCGGGTGGTGGCGTCGTTCAGGCGGCTGTACTCCTCCATCAACTGCTGTGCGCTGCGCTGTGCGGGGGTCATGCCGCTGTACAGATCTTCGCCGGGCATACGGGTCATGTAGCGGTCGGCGGTGGTAACATCGTAGGGGTTCACCAGCGGGGGCGCGTAGTTCTCGGTCTTGTAGCCGCTGGATTTCAGCACCTTGCCGCCAATTCGCGGGTGGACAAAGGCCGCCATGCGGCGATCACCTTTCACAAGGTCAATGTCCACGCGCTCGGTGGTAAATTTCTTCACATTGGTAAAGAAAGTGTCAAGGAAAAAGGTATGCACAGGCGGTGCCTGTCTTACGACCTCCGCAAGATAGCGCGGGGTATAAATGTTTACTTCATTTGCCATGTTGGTTGCTCCTCCTTACTTCAAAAAGATACCGATGTTGCGCAGGGCCGCTTCAATGTCGGCGGCGGTAACGCCGTCAGGCAGGGCCAGCCCATCCGCGAAAAACTCACCCGTCAGGTAGATCACCGCGTCCTCGCCCTTGGCGGCGTCCTCGGCGGCAATGCCGTACAGGCCGGTCACATTCAGCGCGTGGGTGCCGTCCACGGCGGCAAGGGGCTTCACCTTGTCGTCAGCCAGCAGCACAAGGTTGTGCGCGGTCACGGCCTCGTCGGCCTCCTTGGCGGCGGTCACAATGCCCACCGTGGTGCCCGCAATAAAATAGTCTGGCGTGGTGGAATAGGTCTTTTTCGCCAAATCCATGCTCATAGTCTTATCCTCCCTTACTGCTTCTTGCCAAGGCCCTTGATTGCGTCCATGAACTCGTCGGGCTTCTCACCGCCGGTTGGGGCGGGGGCACTGCCCACGCTGTTCACGCCGCTGGCGTTTGCGCCCTGCTGCATGGTGTTCAGCCAAGCCGCGCCCTGCTCCTTGGCGTTCTTCATGGCGGCCTTGGCGTAGTCGCTGGCGCTCATGGGCTTATCGTACTTGGCCTCGTTGGTGATCTGCTCACTGCCGGGCAGGGCCATTTCTTCGATGTCGCGGATACGCTGCCGCTCCGCATTGGTAGCCCGCAGCGCCGCCGCCTGTTCGATCTGGTCAACCAGCGCGGGGTAAGCGCCGCGCAGCTCGTCCACGGTCTTGATCTCGTTTGCCATGTTCGTGTCCTCCTTATGGCTGTTGTCTCCCGGCTGTTCCGCCGGGGTCGGTGTATTTACAAAACCGCTGGCGGCGGGGGCTGCTGCCACGCTGTTCTGTACAAATTTGGGTGCCTTATCAAAAGGCAGATTCATGTTTACGCTGTTCACAAACAGCAGGCCGCCCCGGTTCTCCACAACGGTTTTCTCTCCGTCGTCCACCAGCTCGTCCACAAAGCCGTTGGTCTTAGCCTCCTCGCCTGTCCACCAGCTTGTAGCATCCATCCACGCGGCCACTTCATCCTTTTCCCGGCCCGTCTTTTTGGTGTACAGGTTCAGGATGTTTTCGCGTATGGTATTCAGCGCACCAATGTACTGCTGCAAGGTCACGGCGTCGGCAAAATCAAAAATGCCCATCCGTACCGGGTGTATCATGTAGGTGCTGTCATTGGCTGCCACCACCTTGTCGCAGTGGCAGGCAATGATCGTGGCGGCGCTGGCACACAGCCCGTCAATGCGGGCCGTTACCTGCGCGGTGTGTTGTTCCAGCAAATTGCCAATGGTCTGTGCAGCAAACACATCACCGCCGCCGGAATTGATACGCACTGTCAAGCTCATCAGCGCCCCCAGTGCGTTCAGCTCGTCGGCAAAGGTCTTGGGGGTCACTTCGTCGCCCCACCAACTGCTGTCCGAAATATCGCCGTACAACAGCAGCTCCGCGCTGTCTGCCGCTTGGTTTCTAAACTGCCAAAACTTCTTAGGCATTGTCATTCCTCCTGTTGCCCGCCGGGCGGCTTGGCCTGCGGGTTTGTGATCTCGTCAACCTCCCGCTTGCGCTTGGCTTCAATCACGCGCTGGCGGATATTTCGGTTATAGTCGCCGCCGGTCATGGTGGCCGTTTCCTCCTGCGCCGTGCTGAATCCGGCGTCCACACGCTTCACAGCGGCGTCCACCTCCTGCACGGGGTTCAGGTTGGTGCGGGCCGGGCCGTTCCACGCACAGGCTGTGTATGCCTTGCGGATTGCCGGGTCAGCAAAAAAGCCCGGTGCCGCAATACGGCCCCGCGCCACTGCCTCGGCAAACCATTCCTCGTAGATCGGCTGGCAAAAATCATCGGTGAACCAATCGCGCTGCATACTGCAAGTGCGCCAAAACTCGTTCAGCGCACCACGCGCCGCGCTGTAACTCGTCGTAAACTGCTTAAACAGCACCTCCGGCGGGATTTCCAGCGCCGCGCCGATCTGCCGTATCAGCGCATTGGTAAAGGCGTCATACCCGGTGTTCGGGTGCTTGGGGTCTGCAAACTCCACATCCTCGCCGGGGTTTAGGCTCAATATAGCGCCGGGGCCAAGCTCAATGCTGCTTTGGTCTTGCGCGTCGATCAGCATATCCGGCGGCAGCATTTCGCCAAACGGGCGGGCGTCGCTTGCCACGCCCTGCTTCACAAACACGGTAAACATGGCACTAAGCACCGCCGCCGTGATTTCGGCGTCCGTGTAGCGGCCCAACTGTTTCAGGGCTTCCAGCACCGGGGCCAGCATGGGCACACCGCGCCTCTGTCCGGCCCGCTCCCGGTTCATCACATGAAGTACATTCCGCCGCCCGGTGGTCTTGGTGTAGGCTTCAACCCGCGTCCAGTGCGGCCCGCCGCTGGTGTAGGCGTTGCTTGCCAGCGGGTGGCGGTCACATACCCAGTAGGCTACCACCATGCCGTCGGCGTCCGTTTCCACGCCCTGCACAATGCAATGCACATCATGGCCCTGCACCGTGCAGGGCACCAGCCGGTCAAAGCCGTCCGGGCTGCAAACCCGGTCAGCCTCCACCAACCTCACCCGCAGGCTGTACGGCTGCCCGGTCTGCTCCTTGGTGGGCAGCAGCACAATGGCGTCACCATTCATGGCATAACTCAAAAAGGTTAGCTGTTGCAATTTGTAAAAGTTGTCCACCCGGTCAGCGTCGCACACCGGCGTGTCCGCCCAAAGGGCAAACTCTCGCACGATCTGCGCTTGCAGCTTTTCGGCGTCCTCTGGGGTCAGCCCCAGAAACTCCGCGTCGATCTGCGGCGCAGGCATAAGTCCGCCTGCAATCACATTCGTGCGCATGGTTTTCAGTGCGGCGCTGGCCGTGGGGATTCCCATGTAGGCGTCGCGGCTGCGCTGGCGCAGTATGTCGATATTGTCCTCAATATCTTCCTTGGCGCTGCCACCGTAAAACTCCCACCCGCGCAAGGATTTCTTGGTCAGGTTTGCCCCGTAGTTGCCGTACCCGCTGTCAATGACTTTCAGCGCGGCGCGGGCGGCTGCCCGCTTGGCGGCGTGTACCGGGGCCACGGCGGCCACGGCTCTGTCAAATACATTCACGGTGTCGCCCTCCCTCACACATCACGGGCAACAAAGTGGTACAGGCGGTTGCGCCCGCCGCTCTTTTCCTCGGCCTCTGCCTCGGATAATTTTTGTGCCCAATATTCCATTTCCTCGCGGATTTGTTTCAGGTCTGCCCTCGTCAACATTCTTGTGCCGATCTGGTAGCTTTGCCCGGTGGCTACACTTTCCTCCGCCGCAAGCCATGTATTCAATTTCTGCCGGCACATTTCCTTTGAAAAAATAGCCATTAAATACCTCCTGTAATGCGGCGGCGGCCTGCCCGCCGGGGTCTTTGCATCATGCCCGGCTCCGGCTTTGCCAGCACGGGGTTGGCAATCTCCAAAGCGGCGGTGGCATAGTTGCGCAGGTCAAGCGGCTCGTTACGCTTGTACTTGCTGTCTTTCAGCTCCCACACGGTAACGCTGCGCCCCTTGCGGAACCGCACCACCATCTTCTCACTGGTCAAGCCCTTAAAGTAGGTTTCATCGTACCCGGCTTCTTCGTTCGCGGGGAAGTGGCAGTAGTTCGGCCCCTTGGTGTTGTGGCGCAACCGCTGGTATAACAGCGCCTTGCCCGCGTCCACACCGATGATGAACAGCGGCGTTTTCACACGGTTGTTGGTGGTGGGGTTGCGGATGTATGGCACCTCGGCACCGCCCTTGCCCTTGATCGCCCACACGCCGCGCTCGTACCGTTCCTTGGTAAAGCGGTACACTTGGTCGGTGTGGTGGCCACCGCTGTCAATGCAGCAGCTTATAATGCGCAGCGCGGTTCCGTCCTTTTTGCACCACACGGTCTGCAAAAAGGCGTCCAAGTCCTCCCACACCTGTTCTTTCAGCATATCGCCGTAAATCTTTTGGTATCGGATTCCCCAGCTTTCCTTGCCAACGCCCCAACCCACGATCTCGACTTCAAAGCGGTCATCCTGCACATCCACACCGGCGGTAAGCACAAGCACTTCTTCGGGCACCACCGCGTCGTAAATCTCGCGGCGGTTGAACAGTTCGGTGTCCTCCACCTGTTCGCCCCGTTCCTCCCAAGTTTCACCCAGTTCGGTATTTACCCAAACTTTCATGCCCTCCGGGTTTCCTTGGTCAAGCTGTTCTTTCGCCACTATGAATTTCTGCACGATCTCTTTCCATCCGCAAAAAGTGGAGGCAAGCGTGTTCAGGTGGAACCCCCGCGTTTCTGCGCCGGGGTTTTCCGCCACAAAGCGGCCCTGCTGGCTCTGCTGTTTCCAGCGGTATTCGTTCGCCACGCACCCGCAGCGTTCGCATTTGTAAACGATCTCTTTTTGCAGGTCGTCCGGGTCAAAGATCAGGTTTGCCCACACAAAGGGCTGGTAATGCCCGCACTCCGGGCACGGCACATTCCATTCCTCGCGGGTGGATTGGTTGTACTCGGTTTCAATGCGGCTGTGCCCCTTGATAACCGGGGTCGATACCATAACCGTTTTCTTATCCCAAAATGTTGTTTGGCGCTTTTGGGCAAGGCTCAACGGGTCGCCCTCGGTTCCGGCGCTGCCGGGGTAGCGGTCTACCTCGTCGGCCAACAGCACTTTAATAGGGCGGCTGGCAAGGCCGGTGGCGCTGTTCGCGCCCACTATGGTGATATGCCCGCCGGGGAAATTCTTTTTCAAGATCGTGTTCCCGGCGTATCGGCTTTTCACATCCACCAGCCCGCGCAGCACCGGCGTGTCGCGTATCATCGGGGCCAAGCGGTCTTTGCTGAATGTCTGCCCCATGTCCAAGGTCGGCTGCATAACCAAGATGGGCGCGGGGGCATAGGCCATAAAATAACCAAGGATGTTCAGCAACAGTTCGGTCTTGCCCAACTGCGCCGCGCACATGATAACTACCCGCCGTATGTGCGCATCACCTATGGCGTCCATGATCTCCCGCTGGTACGGTGCCTTGTCGGTGTGCCACCGCCCCGGCTCGGCGCTGCTCTCCGCGCTCAACATACGGTAGCGGTCAGCCCATTGGGATAGTGTCAGCTCCGGGGGCGGTTTCAGCGTTGCCACACACCGCGCCAGCATTTCCATTGTCGCCTGCGGTATTTCCAGCAGCTTTTGCTTTTTTGCTACCCCACAGTCTGTCGTACTCCTTTCGCCTGCAATCCGGGAAAAAGCACAGACCTCTTTCGTCGCCTGTCCAAATTCTCCACACGCACCCCGCGCAGGGGTCTTTATTTTTCTTCCGTCCTTTCATCGGCGGTGTCCTCCACAGCAAAGGCCACGCGGTAGTCGCTCAATTCTTCCAGCGTTTCGTCGATGGCCTTTTTCATTTCGTCAAAAATAGCGGCTTGGTCTCCGTCCATAGCCGCCAGCGTAGGCGATAGCTTGGCAGGCATAGCCAAAAACCGGCTGCGGATATTCAGGCACATGGTCTGTATGCCTTTCTCAATATCCTGCGTACTGTGCAAATCGCCCCGGCGCAGGTCGTTGTCCATTTCCGCCGCTTTCCGCTTTTCGGCGGTCAGCTTCATGCGCTCGGTGTTCAGACTTTCTTTTCCCGCTCCGCCCAAATACTTGATGTACCGGGCCACAGTGGGTTGCAGATCATACAGCCCCGGTCTTGCCTCCACAATCACGCCCTCGTCGCGTAACTGCCGCACCCGGCGTTCGGTCAGGCATAACCACTGGGCAATAACCTTGCTGGTGTACAGTGTCATTCCTCCGTGTCCTCCTCCAAAGGCGCGTCAAGATCATCTGCCGCCGTCCCGTCGGGGTCTGGCACATCCACCGCGCCGGTGGCTCTCATGCGCAAAATTTCAAGCCGCTGCTTTTCCAGCGCCATGCGCCTGTCGCTCTCCTCCAAGGCCCGCAGGCTGTCCGCAATCTTGGCAATGCGGCCCTGCACCTTGTATAGCGCTTCCTGCAATTTCAGCACCCGGCTAAAGGCGCTGTCCTTGCTGTACATACCCATGGTTTGGTTGGCACCGTCTTTTTTGTCCTTGCCCCGCCCGCCGGGGGTGCGCATATCCAAAAGGCTGCTCACAAACAGCGCGTCCTCCGGCTGGCTCTCATACGCGGCAATTTTTGCCAGTATCTTGTGTTCGCGGAACTTCAAAATCTTCATTTCATGTTCCAGCGCCTCACGCCCGCCCAGTGGCACACTCTCGGTGATCTTCAATTCTTCGGCAGAAAGCATATCAAAAAAGACGGTGCTGTACGCTCCGTCTTTCTCTGCGTTCTTATTGCCGGGCGGCGCACCGTCGTGGCTGCCTGCTGCATTGCGCTTGCCCTTGCTGTTTTGGTTTCCCGGCTGCCCGCCGCGCTTTTTCTTGGGTAACGCTTCTTCCCACTTGTCCGCCGCTTTCCAGTTGCGCAGGGTTTGGTAACTCACACCCAGTTCCCCGGCCAGCGCCCGCAGGCTTACTTCCTCGCCCTTTTTCTTCTTGGCGATATATTCAGCCTTGGCGGTGTCGCGCTTCTCGCTCCGCTTCGGCATTTCACACCTCCAAAAAGTAAAGCCCGCCCCGCCGGGCAGGCCCAAAACAAAAGGCCCGCAGCGTTCCCGCCACGAGCCTTTATATTTTCATGCTACTACTATACCACACAAAACCTGTCAAAGTTGCTAACTTTCTAAAAAAATTTCAACCCCGCTGTTTGCTTATGTAGAGCAGGTGCGAGATATAGTATTCCAGTGCATTGTCTGAACTGAACTCTATTTGTTGCCGCATATTTTGCAGCACCGCCGGTTCATAGTCAAACAGACTAAGCAGGCGCGGACAGTTTATTTCTTCCTTGCACGCAGCCTTAAAGTCGTCCGTCAGCTCCCACCGATCTTGGCACCCGCGCATAAACCCGGCCAGCAGGCAAGCCCGCAAGGTTTCCTTGAAGTCCTCAGTGTTGTGCAATTCCTGCATGGCGCAATTCTCTATGCACTGGAATCTGCCGCACGGTATGTCGTAATAGGCAAAGATAGTATGTACTTTCCCCGATGTGTGGGCAAAGCCCCACTTGCTGTCATACTTGCGGTACGCCTCAACCGCCCCTTGGTAGTTTCGCTCTTTCAGTGCAGCAATGGCCCGGTTGATTGCCGCCCGCTTGTCATTGCGGCACACCGTCACAATTCCCGCTCCCGTTTCTGTTAGACGGAACAGGTGCCCGCCGGTTTTCCGGCGGTTCAGCTTGTAGCCGCTACCCGCCAGTCTGTCGGCCAATGCCCGCTTCTTTCCCGTGTCAGGCAGCCCGCGTTCCCGCACCAGTGCCAGTAGTTCGTCTTTGGTAAGCGCCTTTTCTATTTCTTCGCTCGGCGTAAGCGGCTCAATCAATCCCGCCTTTTTCAAGGCAGAATAGGCGCTGCTCTTTCTCCCAAAATCCAAGTAGGAAATATCATCCTCCGCAAAAGGCCGTTTCCTCTCCGGGTCAAGGTTGCCTATGGTATAGATCAGCGCTCGTGGGTCTTTGTGCTTTCCCTCCGCCAGTTCCGCAAAGGTAGGCACCTCCGCCGGGTATAGCAGCTCTTTCATGCTCGGCGCGGTATATGCCTTTCGCACCTCCGGCGCTTTCGGCTGTGCCTGCGCAGTAGGCTGCACCGCCTGCGGCTTGATCGGGGAAGATGGCGCTTTAGGCTTTGCCGGTGGCGGCGCGGTCGTCGGTGCCGTGCCGCTATTTTTGTTCTCGCCAGATTTTCCTATCACGATCAGAACCCCCAGCACCGCCAGCGTGGGAATAGGCCACTTGAACAGCGCATAAATTCCCGCCATAACCATAAGCACCGTAAATACCACTGCCATTGCCAAACTCCTTTTCTTTGAACACTCCTTGCGAAAATTTCAACCTACTGTAAATCTTTCTTGCATTTTGATTTACTTTTTTATGCTTTGTAAATCTTTATTACAAGATTAAGCGTAAAAAATGCTATTGTCAAGTAAAGCGAGGTGAAAAGGTTTGAAGATTTATACATACGAGGGCAAGGCCAATATCTCCGGCGATAGAATCCACCAAGCCCGCACCGCACAGCGCCTCTCGCCAGACGCACTTGCCGCCAAGCTCCAAGTGGCCGGTCTTGGCATAGGGCGCGAGGCAATCAGCCGCATAGAAACCGGCCTGCGCTTTGTAACCGATTATGAACTTGTCATATTTGCCCGCGTTCTCGGCGTAACCATTGAATGGCTCACCGCAGATATGCAGGATTGAAAAAGGCTTGCACAAAAATGTGCTTGCCTTTATTTTTTTTGCCCTCCACCGCGCCGCGCCGGGCAGCACCGCCCCGGCTCTCCCGTTCCTGCACTGCCCCTGCTTTTCCTCTCCTGCGCCGCCTCCGGCTCTCCCGTGCCTGCCGCCAAGCCCGCGCCCCGGCCCTCATTTCTGCCCAACTTTATTTTTTGACCCCCCTCTACTTTTTCCGCCCGGCCCAAGGGGAAGTGAAAAAACCCCCTCATACCTACCCAACTTTTGCGCTCTCGAACCCGCCCCCGCGTCAATGGCGGCGGTCAGCACGTTATCGGTTCCGAACACGTTGGTTTTCACCGCCTCCATGGGGAAAAACTCACAGGACGGCACCTG
>OGXW01001763.1_pt1 | contig 16051 bp, 6 predicted proteins | sample 1576341 | NCBI WGS metagenome assembly OGXW01 (sample SAMEA3541592, study PRJEB24748) | human gut metagenome | biome: human gut; feature: human-associated habitat; material: faeces | place: China | collected 2012
TGCCTGGCTGTAGTCATCGCTGTAAGCACGCTCACCTATAACTGTGTTGTCAGGATTTGACCATACATCCGCAACCGGGGCAAAGTCCATGTTGAATCCCAGAGCCGCCATGTCGCTGGCAATGGTATATGCGTTGTCATGAGCCTTCTGTGTCCCCTCATCCTTGTAATTGTACATGGAATCTATATATGTGGTTCCCACAGTGTTCATGAGCCTGTTCACCATTCCGCCTTCCTCATCTGTACTTATAAAAAGGCCGACCTTGCTATAGCTCTGTGAATTGTCTATCATCTCTTTGACCTGGTCTTTGCTCTCCATATTCTGCGCAAAATATACTATTCCGCCCACCGGATACTTCTCAAGTGCAGCTTTTGTCGTATCTCCTGCAGCAGTCACCACGTCAATTCCCGTGATGCTCTCAGGTCTCACGAACATCATCTGACATACCTTATCTCTGAGGCTCATATCTGCCAGCGTCTTCTCTACAATATCAGAGCCTTCTGCGGATCCTGACTGATCTGCAGGATCCTGCACATCCTCACCGCCGGTCACTTCTGCAGGCGTATTATCGCTGCCATTATCATTTTTCCCAGCATCAGCGTCCTCCGTATTCTTAGAATCTCCAGATTCTGATACGCCATCCGGCTTTGATGAATCAACAGCTTCCGTAGTCTGGGCCGTTTCCTTCGGATCCCCGGCTTTCCCACCAAGGGTAAGTATTCCGAACACACCAGCTGCCACAAATACAAGAGCCATCAGAACAACCAATATTTTCTTCATATAATTCTCCATTCTCTATCTGTACATCTTCTAATCCTCATACTCTATAACGTAGGCCATCTTGCCCTTGAAATATTCAAGGCCTGGCACCGATGCAGGATCATTTCTCTGATCATTCCATGTCCAGCCTCCAAGACTAGGCACATTCCACAGCATGATATACCACTCAGGCTCGCCATCCTTATCAGTTCTGGAAGGCTCGTCTTTGCACCAATGCTGGTACGAAGAGAAATCCTCACCTGTAACCCAGTGACCAAACACATCACCGCCTCTGTCGTAAGCGGTATATCCTCCAAGCCATACATAATCAACCCCTTGGGCCTCTGCCATGGATATGATAGTATCTTCCTCTTCCTTGCTTGTTATCGTAACAAGGTGACCTCCCGCCATGTTCGCCGCAACATTTGCATCCTCCCATGAGAGGTCCGCCAACACCAGCTCATATCTGCTTGAGTGAGTCTTGTTGATTCCCGATTTATCCACGGTAACAGGAGTTACTTTCTCCTGATCATTTGCACAATAAGTATCGTCAACCATGCTGACAACCAGATCTCTCTCGGAACTCTGCTTTACGCTCTCATCACAGTTATACACTATCTTGTACATCTGCTTCTGCTGTGTATATATGGTCTGATATATCTCGTTCAGATCATACAGATCGTCTATATTCCAGTATCTTCCGCCCGTACTCTCAGCAATTGTCTGAAGCTCTGTTGTATCATAACCTTCATCATAGCCAACACCGATCACGTACACAGGAACCTCGTACATATTTGCTATATCTATGACTGACTGTGCAGAATATCCGGAATCCACTGTATTATATCCATCTGTGAAAGCGATCACACACTTTGCTCCATCCTGATATATTACATGCTGAACACCCTGGTACATACCCTCATAGAGATCTGTCATTCCCTCAGGAAACATGCTTGATATTCCATTTTTCAGGAATTGAGAATCATTTGTAAATGTACACATCTGTCTGGATATATCATCAATAGCAAGAAGCTCCGCACGGTCTCCTGCATCATACTGAAGATTTCCGACAAAATCATTGAGAACACTCTTGATCTTGTCCATATCGTCGTACGATATACTCGAGCTCTTGTCTGCTATGAGCGAGATGTTCAGCGCTGCATTCTTGTCAAGCATCTCTGACTCTGTGACTTCCTTATAAATATACTTGCCATTTGAAATCTTCTCTTTAATGTAAAAGTTCTCTGATGACAATCCTTGTATTACACTATCCGCATTCGCCACTGTGACATAAAGTGTGACCTCAGGATAATTTGACGCATCACAGGATTCTATGGTCACATTCGCCGTCTGAAGCTGTGGCTCATTGTATGTAAGCTGTGCGCCTTTTCCCGCCTTAATCTCTTTTCCGTCCACAGTCACCTGGATATTTCTGGCCTTGCCACCGGCGGAAATATTGTTGGCTACGTACGTGATCACCTTCTTGCCGTTGTCATCTCGGATGTCCTTGATCTCAACATCCTCTCCGTCCTCCTTGATGGTAGTCTTCTTCGCATCCACATCTCCGTGTCCGCTGAGAGTCACCTCCACCAGAGGGAAACTACTGTCGGTTATGGATGAGACATTGAGGGCTTCATACTTCGCGCCACCGCCACTCAGATCATCCCCGCTTTTTTCCGTGGTAACAGCATCTGCCGCCTGTGTTGTCGAAGCATCAGTAGAGCTTTCTGATGAGGCAACCTGTGTCCCACTTCCATCCGTACCCTTTCCGTTCTTTGTGAGAAAATATATACACACGCCTATACCGCAGACAAGCAGAAACATGACTATAGACATAGCTATCATAAATCCGGTCTTGCTGCCTGGCTTGTTATCACCTTTCTGCAGTGGCATATTCTCAGGCGTCACCCCCTGTATATTAGACTGACCACCACCCACAGGGCCATTCACAGGACGTGGCGGCCCCGGCTGCTTATATGTCATCTCAGAGCCTCTCTGCGTCGGAACATCCTGCTGGCCTCCCATCTGGTACGGCATCCCAGAGCCTCTCTGCGTCGGAGCATCCTGCTGGCCTCCGGTCTGGTACGGCATTCCTGAACCGTTCTGCGTCGGGGCACCCTGCTGACCTCCCATCTGGTATGGCATCCCTGGGCCTATCTGCGTCGGAGCATCCTGCTGGCCTCCGGTCTGGTACGGCATTCCTGGTCCCCTCTGTGTTGGAACATCCTGCTGGGCTCCCATCTGGTACGGCATTCCAGGACCTCCCTGCGCCGGAGCACCCTGCTGGCCTCCCATCTGGTATGGCATCCCCGGGCCTCCCTGAGCCGGACCATTCGGATTCATTATATTGCCACACACGTTACATCTTGTGGCGTTATCTGGCAATATATTGCCACATACATTACAAATCATACCCTCATCCTCCTCAAAACCAAGCGTTATTTCTTTAATAATTCTATCACACAGTGATATCTGAGGCTAGCATTTTATAACACAAATCGACATCTGCCATGTGTAAGTACGTATTTTTATACAAGCAAAAATCCCCCGGAAGAAAATGAGATCTATATCTCACCGTCTCCCGGGGAATGAAAAATTCAATGAATGAAAACTTCCACTCTTTTTTCGTATTTCCTTAATCAAATATTCGTTTATTTTCTATGCAGTTATCTATGGAATATACTGTTTATCTGCAACTCTGGTATACAAAGTTCTCATAGATCTTCCAGACTTTGATACAACAACCATCTTTATGCCATATTTACCGCAGCCCTCCACAACCAGATATTCTCCGGCATCATATATCTTACTTACATAGAATGAAAAAGTCTTAACAACCTTGCTTGTGCCATTGCTCTTTCTGACAAGGCCACAGTTCTGCCCGTTCTGTGTGTAGGTGTAACCATATGCGTTGTTGCACACATTCTCATACTTTTCTATGTCATCATATGGATTCTTCCACCAATTGACACTGCTGGCAGATGGTATATACAGCTTCTTGACATAGCCATCGTTATAAATACGGAACATATCCTCAGTAGGTCCGCTGCTGCCATAGCTTCTTTCTATTCCCATCAGCATATTGTTTACCACACAGAGCTCGTACGAACCGTAGCAAAGGATAGTCTTGTCTGTTCCGTCCAGTCTCATTCTGTACACACCCTTGTCAGTTCCATACTGATTGTTGTAACTGTAATAAGTGTAGTAGATATAGTTGCCAATGATCTTCGCACCGGAGCCCTTGCCAAGGCACTTTTTTGCACGTCCATCTTTGGACACTCTGTATATATAATCAGTGGATGAATTGGCGCTGACATGTGCTGTTATATACAGATAACCGCCCCTGATATCATCCAGGCTCATGCATCTGAGATTCGTAAGCTTTACTTTCCTGCCGGTTGCCGGATTGTATGAGTACAGCCAGTTGGTATAGTTCCAGTTGTTGTCATACTTCTCACGCATGTAAATTCTCTTGCCATCTGAAAGCATCTCACTGCTTTTGCGGATATGTATCCTTCCGGATACAACAACCTTGCATCTGTAACTTCTGCCATTGCCAAGTCTTGCTATCACATAGGCCGTACCGCGCTTTATTCCGGTCACGCATCCATATGCATCGACTGCAGCAACCGATTTATTGGAACTGCTCCATCTGACGGTTTGGTTTGTGCCATTTACATACAGATTCTGCCTTTGTCCTCTGTCAAGTCTGCAGCTGCTGTAATTCAGCTTCACCGTGGCAGCCTCTGCACACACCATACCAGATTTCCCATCCTGTCCGTCAAATACCTGCGGTGCAAACACTGATCCGGAAACTGCCATAGTGACTGCAAGAAATGTACAGACAATTCTCTTTGCAAGTCTTGATCTAATGTGTTTTTTTACCATAGTATGACCATCCCTTCTTCTTAAACGTTGATATTATATTAATTTATTGTGTAACCCTGTCCCTTCCAGAAGCTTGCAGGATTCTGGTTATCCAGCTTATAATCATTGACTGACTTTGCGGCGTAACCAACACGGCCATTTCGCACCTCCACATGAGTGTGAGCGCCACTTGACCTGGTTATTCCACGCCAGGATTCAACACCTATTCTCTGACCTCTTCTCACTGTCTGTCCAGCCTTCAATCCTGATGCAGGCGCACTGTGCAGGTATACAACAGTCTTGTTTGCCGCCTTATTGTAAATGGCTATGGTTGAAAGTCCATGTCCACCACACTTACCATATACAACCCTGACTACAACTCCATCTGTGAGTGCATAGATTGGTGCACCTATCTTGTAGTGAATATCTATTCCTTCATGTTTTCCAGAAGTGGTCTTATATCCATTAAAGCCACATGTTATACGCGCCGAACTGTTCCTGTATAATCCATAGCTAAGCTTTGTGTTCTTAACCTTTTTATTCTTGAAATTTGTAGATGACAAAATCCACTGCTGTGACTTGCCACCATGATATCTCCACGTATGGACATTCTTGCCATCAAGCGCCTTTCCACCGGATATATCAATCACACACCCAAGCTTATTTTGTATAATAACCGTTCCTGCTGATGTCTTATAGAAGCAGAATAACTGAGAATCAGTTCCATTATACTCCCACAACTGTATGTTTGTTCCCTTACTCTTTTTACCATCCTTGACATCCAGCACCTTACCACACTCAGCTTCTATCTTATACCAGTATGATGTAGCCTTTGTTATCCTGAATTTCTGATTATTTGCACCGGTACTCTTGTAAACAGCAATATTTGTTCCATTTGCTGTTTTTGCCCCGTACAAATCAAGTACATAATTGCTGTCATATGCAGACTTTAAAGTATACACTCCTTCATTTACCCATGAAAGCTGTCCCTCTGGTGTGACAACGTCAAAAGATTCATTTGACAAAATCCACTGCTGTGACTTTCCGCCATGCATTGTCCATGTATGAATGTTCTTGCCATCTTTAGCCTTTCCACCCGCAATGTCCAGAACATATCCTAGTTTATTCTCAATAATGTAAGTTCCTGAACTGGTTTTGCAAAAACGGAACAACTGTGAATCAGTTCCATTGTATTCCCACTGCTGAATATTTACACCATTTCCAGCCTGTCCGCCTTTGACGTCCAGAACACTTCTTGATGCGGTCTCAATCTTGTACCAATACCCGCTTACATTGACAATTCTGAATTTCTGATTGTCGGCACCTGTTTTTTTGTAAACCGCAATATTTGTTCCATTCCATATATTGCCGCCATATACATCAAGCACATAGTTACTGTCGTACATCGAACTAAATGTATATACGCCCTCTGTTATTTTTACATACGATCGGCTTCCCTGCACATTACTATTTATGCTGACCTGCACTCCAGTTGCGGTAAAATCAGAACCGGCACGGGCAGGAAGTGCTGGAACAAATACCCCCACAAGCGTCATAACCATAATTATAGCTATAATCCGTGTGAGCCTCCTGATTTGTCTGTTAGAAATTTTTTTCATACACAACACCCTCCTCTGTATTTGTAATAGTACAGATATCTGCAAAATACTCTCTGTGCTTCAAGCAAATTTGAGTTCTGCAGATACCTGTTATGATGTTATACATTTTAATATAAGAGGATTTACAATTGAATAACTTCTGCATAACTTGGTTCTGGTCGTGCACAACTTTTCAAAGTGGTCTAGTTTATAGTATAACCCTGTCCTTTCCAGAAACTTGCAGGATTTGGATTATTCAGCTTATAATCACCCACAGATTTAGCGGCATAACCCGTGCGGCCATTTCGCACCTCTACATGAGTGTGGGCTTCACTTGAACTTGATATTCCACGCCAGGACTCAACGCCTATCCTCTGACCTCTTGTCACTGCCTGTCCCGCCTTCAGCCCTGATGAAGGGGCACTGTGCAGATATACCACCGTCCTGTTTGTCGCTTTATTGTAAATGGCTATGGTCGAAAGCCCATCTGAGCCACACTTACCATACACAACACGAACTACAACTCCATCTGTGAGCGCATAGACTGGTGCACCTATCTTGTAATGAATATCTATTCCTTCATGTTTTCCTGCTTTTCTTTTATATCCATCATATCCACATGTTATACGCGCCGAACTGTTCTTGTACAATCCATAACTGAGCTTTGTAACAGTGACCTTATTGAATTTTGTCGATGCAAAACTCCACTTCTGTGAACCTCCACCGCCATAAGTCCAGGTATGGATATTCTTAGCATTCAAAGCCTTTCCACCTGATATGTCGATCACACAGCCCAGTCTGTTCTGTATGAAGTAAGTATTCCCAGACGTCTTGTAAAAACAGAACAGCTGTGAATCGCTTCCGTTATAATCCCACAACTGGATATTTGCACCTTTATTTTTATTGCCACCTTTGACATCCAGCACTTTGCCGCACTCTGCCTCTATCTTATACCAATATGACTTAACCTTTGTTATCTTAAACTTCTGGTTATTTGCTCCTGTGCTCTTATACAACGCGATATTTGTTCCATTATCCACACCAGAGCCATATACATCCATCACATAACTACTGTTTGTTGACGCCTTGATTGTATACACACCATTTGTAACACTGCTAAGTGTTCCCTGCACGTCCGAAGCATACATATTTGCCGCCATCTGGGCTGTCATTCCACGCTGGGTCAGAATGTCTTTGTACAGCTGCATTTTTTTGACAGATGCCTTTATCAATATCTGACTGTTGAGTCCCTTAAATGCATTTTCACCGACTGTACCTGCTGTCAGCTTATCTGTTCTGAAACTAAGAATCTTCAGATTGCTGCAGCCGTAAAAAGCATTCTTACCTATTACTTTTACATTTGCACCAATGGACACATTCTTCAGATTCTTATAATTTTTAAATGCATCTGTTCCAATGACTGTAACCTTATATTTACCGCCGCTGATAGATATGTAATCCGTCACGCAAAGTGCGGTCAGCATAGCCGAACTTCCTGCAACACCTCCTCTGAGAGTTACAGTGCCAATGCCCTCATCTACGGTCTTTGTCACCTGGTATCTCATGCTTCCATCAGTATAGATGTGATTCTTGATAATTCGTATGTTGAAGTATCTTGTCACACTTCCTGTATAGCTGCCACATCCTGTTACAATAACTGCGGCCTTTCCAACCTCTTTGTTATTCTTATAAGTCAGTTTGTAATCCTTTTCAGGCTCTAACTGTCTGCCACCTACAACTACCTTTATTCCCGACTGAACGATCTTGTTTCCGGTGTATTCCTTATTCAGGACCCCTGAAATACTTGTATCTGCCTTTGTGATATCTATTATCCCTGGAGTCTCTGTGGACTCTGTGTCTTTCGTTGACTCCGTATCCTCTGTTGACTCTGTGCCTTCTGTGGAATCCGGCTCCTCAGTCGTTCCAGGATCCTCAGACGTGTCCGGATCAGGAACGGTCGGTCTGTGCACCTCGTCGCTTCCTGTCAATTTGTATGGATACTTATTTTCAACCGCAAATTTGTGTGCATATGAATTCTCATCACAGCACAATATGACGTCTTGATTAAAGCAGCCCGTGTTTATATACGTCACACTTGATGGAATAACTGCATACTCCATACCATCTCCCAGATATGGGGAATTCACACTCTTAACTCCGTACTTGAATTCTATCTTTTTCAGGTTGTCACATTTTTCAAATGACAATGTCACATTACTTATACTTCCCGGAACGACAGCCGATGTCATATTTGTCCATCCGTCAAATGCATGGCTTCCAACTTCTGTTACCCCATCAGGTATAACCAGTTCTTCCATGCCAGGACAGCCGGAGAAAGCAAAATCTCCTATTGTCTTCAATTCACCTGGAAATTGAACCTTCATAAGTGACATACATCCCCTAAAGGCATATTCGCCAATTTCAGTCACAGAATCTGGCAAAATAACATTATCCAGTTTCTTGCAATCATTGAACATATATTTCGGAATAGACTTTACAGAATCGCCAAATTCTATAGTCTGAAGATCTGTACACCCTGAAAAAGTCCATCCATCCCATGTCATATCACAATTATCTAATTTTACAGTCTTTAAACCAGTACATCCCAGAAAAGCACCTCCACCTACATTAACAACACTCGCCGGAATTTCTATACTGGAGATTTTTGAGCAACCAATAAACGCAGATCTATCTATAGTTTTCAAAGTATCCGGTAATTCAACAGTCTGTAAAAGTTTCATAAGTTTAAAATCGCTTTCATATATCTCAGTCAGTCTGCTGTTCTTTGCATTTATGCTTATAACATTCTCACAGCTGATAAATGTATCTATAGGAAGGCCTGTCACATCATTTCCCAGTACAATCTCTGTTAAGCCTTTGCATCCGGTAAAGATTCCCTGTCCCCAGTCAGCCTTTAACACAGCTATATCCACTTTTTTGATTCCTGTACATCCGTAAAATGCCTTTTCTTCAATATATGTTACCGCGGACGGAATTGAGATATATGTCATCCCCGTACATCCTAAGAAAGCAGAAGTATCTATCTTCTGCATACTGTCAGGGAACTCGAAACCTGTCAGTTCTTTACAATTTGCAAATGCCAAATCCCCAATTTCAGTTAGGCTATCAGAGGATACAAAATCCGTAAGCGAACTACAGCTATCAAAAGCAAATCTGCCTATACTGTTCAAAACACTCCTGGAAGCATCCACACTTTTAAGTTTTGCACACTCCTTAAAAGTATAGTCCGGAACACCGGATGCACCATCACGAAATTCTACATTCTGTAGGTTGCTGCATCCATCAAAAATATAAGTACCCCAATCAGATTTGAATGACGATATATACACATCAACGAGACCTGTACACCCTTTAAAAGCGCTCGCTCCGATTCCAGTAATTCCCTCCGGAATAGTAAACTCTTTAATTGCTGTACAACCTGAAAATGCTTCATTCCCAATCTCCAGTTTATCCCCTTGCAGATTTACATTTTCTAGTTTTGTACAATCTGAGAAGGTTCTGAAACCTATTTTGTTCACCGAAGATGGCAATGTAATATCCGTCAGACTACTGCACTTTGAAAAAGCCTGCGTTTCTATATTGACAACGCCAGACGATATCGTAACTGCTGTAAGTCCATTGCATCCCCCAAACGCATCGGATTCTATTGTATTAACCTTTGATGGGATCGTAACTTTCAGCAGACCTGTGCATCCGGCAAATGCATTTCTTCCAATCGTAGTTACACCACTCGGAATCTTGACACTTGTGAGACTTGTAAGTCTATAAAATGCATACGCAGCAACTCTCATCACATTCTCAGGTATCTCTAATTTGGTTAGATTGTTACATTCATCAAAACTTCTCTCACCGATATATCCAGCAGCCATCTTATTTGTCACTGAGCTCTTGGTCGTAACTTTGCTAAGTGCACTGCAGCCAGAAAATGCATAATCTCCTATATTTCCTATATTGTTTGCAAGAGATATGGTCTTAAGTCCGGTGCAACCGCCAAAAGCATTACTGCCTATACTCTCAAGCCCATCAGGTATATCTATTCCAGTCATGCTCGCGCATCCCGAAAACATACCTGACTCTATCTTCTTAAGCCCCGACGGAAGCCCCACATGCATCAGGCTGCTGCAATTTGAAAATGTGCCAAGTCCTATCGACGTAACACTGTCAGGAAGATCTATACTCTTAAGTCCGGTACATGAGGCAAATGCACATGCCTCTATCTCTGTTATGTTTGATCTGATATTTACAGATGTGAGTGAACTACAGCCTGAGAAGGTTACTTCACTTATGCTCTTCATACCAGATGGTATCACAACAGATGTCAGACTAATACATTTTCTAAAAGCACCCTTATCTATATCTGTGATATTATCAGGCAGATTGATACCCGTTATCTTAGTACATCCCTCAAACGCTGACTCACCTATATAGCGTATGCCATTCTTCAAATTCACCGATGTCAGACCATCACATAGTGCAAACGTTCTCTCCTCAATTCTGCTGACTCCCGAAGGAACATCCACACTTGTCAGAGCTTTGCAGTTGTAAAATGCCTTGCTTCCAATGCGGTTTACTGACGCCGCTATGGTCACACTCTCCGCATTCTTGCAATTTGCAAATGCGCTGTTGCCGACGGATGTCACTCCGCTAAGTATCTTTATCTTCGTGATATTGCCATCATCCCACGGAGCCTTGTTATCAAGAGTATAGTCATACATCTGTCCACTACCGCTTATAACAAGCTCTCCAGTTTCATATAATCTCCAGACAACATCATCACCGCATTTTCCAGATATACTCTTGACGGTCACTTCATTGTCCGCTCTGTTTACAATCTCATCGAAAAGATCAGGGTAATCCTCTGCCAATTCATTATCGACAGCCTCATGCATGTTTTTATAGTTATCTTCATAGCTGCCCTGAATAGATGTTATTAAACGGACAAACTCATTGTAATTGCCTTCTCCTATAGTCCATTTACCAAATGCCGTATTATTGTACTGTATATCCCCGAATTTTTTCGCAATATCGCAGCTCAATGTAAGACTTTGTTTCATCACATCTACTGATGCAAAATAATTTAAAGCATTCTCATCTGTCCTATTCTGGGTATAGTTAAATTCCATCCCGTAGACAGACGCCCTGAGAAGATGTATAAACTCCGTAATACATTTCATCTTTTCATACTGTTCTACAGTTTCATCTGTTGAAAACATAGTATTAGCAATGGAATCGCCTATAATCGTACCTGCTTCCGCACCGACAAGAAAGGCTTTTGAATAAACACACGAACTGAGCAAAGCCTTCCAGCCCTCGGTTATCATGGTGCTGAGGACGTCCGTTGACAGGCCCAAAACAACATTGCAATTCATTGCCAGCACTGCGCTCTCAAAATCCTCTGATGCTAATGCGCATTCGTCCAAAGCCATCTTTAACGGCTTATTATTATCAGGACAGCGATCTCTGAGGTCAATCAGCACTGCCTTCATATTGCTTCCCATTTCAGCCACCTGCACATATGATACAAGGAGTGATACCGCATCTCCAACAGTATTTGCTGTCTTTATAGTATCCTTAATCAGACCAAAAACTGTCGCCGAATCAGTTATCAGAGGATGATTTTTGGCAAAATAATCCTTCATCTCTTTTTCTAACAAAGCCTTCTCTGAAGATGTCATAGACGAAAGCTTTGTACTTTTCTGAAAGTATCCATTGTCAATATTATCTGCCGATTCAGCAACATTTTTTATCTGAGAAATAAGATTATTAGTCTCCGCCCATCCCTCCTGTATACTTTTATCTACAAATTTAATCGATGTACTTTCCGCTTTAAATGCACTGAGTATAATAGCTGTATAATATCCCTTTTCATCTATAGCTCCCTCAGCTATCTTACCTGGATCAGTCACAAAATGAAGTGCTTTCCACGCATTTACTTTTTTCTCAAAACTGTTACTATCTTTATTCAGATCATCGATAAGAATCTGTGATGGATGTCGTGCCTCAACTAGTTGGTCAACATTAATCCCACTTCTTGTCTCCCCATCCGCAAACATATCTGCCTTATACAGATAATAGTCAAAATCATCCCCGCCATTGCTATCTGCATATACTGATGCAATATTTACCATCATCATACAAAGCACAAGCAGAGAAACGCAGTATAATTTTAACATTCTTCCGGCCCACTTTTTCATACGAATACCCTCCTCGCATTCTAAAAAATATAGGTGTCTGCGAAACTCCTCCTTTCGTGTTCTACTCTATTTTGAGTTTCGCAAACACCTATTTCGATGATTTTATTTTAATATTTTGCACTGCCTAATTGAATAGAGCGTGCATAACTTGGTTATGGTCGTGCATAACTTCCCTACTGGCTTTCCACCCACTCCACAGCCTGAGCTACCATGCTGTCAGAAGTGTCTGCCATGCCTATGACTACAGGCTGTCCCATAGGGTCGGAGCTGTCGAAGCCGTCCTCGTAGAAGAACACACTTCCTGCACCTCGCTGCTTATCTGTCATATAGCCAGGAGTCTCATCCTGGGTGTGTGCGGTGAGGGTCACCGTATTGCCATTTACAAAGTCATTTATAGTGAGGATCGAGCCATCAAATGAGTATGTCACATCTGAGACTATCTCTGCACCGGAAAGGCTGTTGCCCTGTGCAGTCTCAATGACGCCGATCATGTTGTACACCTTCGCAGTTCCATCACTGGCAAACTTGATGAGCCAGCTCTGCTGGCCGTACTGTGTCCAGTAACCATCGCAGAGTTCATCGTTTGATATCAAAACGGAACCGGAATCTGCACCTCCCGAAGGAGCTTCCGTCTGCTCTTCCGCAGCTGTGTCAGTCTGTTCCTCCGTGGTCTCCTCACTCTGATCCACGGCCTCCGTCTGTTCTTCTTTACCAGCGGATGCGTCTTCCTGTCCACTTGAGACAGCCTCCCCATCAGACTTTATCTCTATCCAGTCAAAAGCCGTGCAGCTGCTCATGTATGTGTCAAACTGTCCTGATATATCCTCGTCCTCAGATCCCTTTCTGAGAATCTCCTGTCCGTCCTGTCTCATGACAGTGAACTGCGGCGTAACTTCACCATCCGCATATGTATAAAATGTCCATGCTGAAAGATTCTGATTTGGCTTGTTTGAAGGTATGCCCACAAGTGCGCTGTACTTTGCAGAATATCTCATATCACCGTATCCGAGATTTGAATCTGCCTGAACTATGCTGTCCTTATCAGAAATGCCAAATGTCCATTCATAATTGAAATTATCGTCATCTGTGACATCATTTGTGGCATCTGCCTCAAGGATCAACTCATTCACGCCGTCCCCATCAAGGTCATATCGTACATACTTGAAGCAATTCAGATCATCAGGTGTCTCGGTGACATTTTCCCTAGCCGATGAGTAACACTCACCTGTGTATTTCCTGTATTCACCCGACTGTATAAAATCGTCCCATATTGCATCTGCGTCAATGGCAGCCTCTGTAGTCTTCTCCTCAGTCTTCTCCTCAGTCTCAGGCACAGTCTCAGTGGTATGAACTTCTGTAGTTTTTTCTGTAGTAGCCGAGTCGATATCCATCAGTCCCGGAAGACCGCTGCATCCCGTCATGACTACGATAGCCAGACCGGAAACCACACTCAAAGTTTTCCATCTCTTTCTCATTTTTTTGTTTCTCATTCTTTTCTCCTTCCAGGCTCCCGCCCATTCAAAGCAGCCTTTTGCAGACATGTCACACCCTGTCAGCCCAATAGTTCATGTATCTGGTTCTGAAGTTCTTCTCAAATGAAATCCCGATCGGCAGTTCTCTGCCTCCCTCCATCTGGACAAGGTCCTTCTTCACCACATTTACATAATCAAGGTTGACCACATAAGCCTCATGGCAGCGCACGAACAGACCGTTGGTCTGTGACAGAAATTTCTTCAGTGAACTGTAGAAACTGTAGTCCGACTTCTCTGCATGTATGGTCAGCTTGCGCTGGGACCTCTCGACAAATACTATGTCGCGCTGAGGTATGAGCACACGGCTGCCATCGCAGACTATCTCCATAACTGCAGCATCCTTGTTCTTCTCTATTATATTTACGGCTTTGTTCACCGCACGTGGAAGCATAAGATCCATATTGGACTTGAGAACAAAATAGCAATGCTTTGTCTCATAGACATCAGGAGCGAACTCCAGAATATTTGTAAGATAAATGATCTGGCTGAACGGCAGCAGTTCATTGATGGCAGCACTCAGGTTTATTCCATTGTAAGGAACAGCATCAAACTCTATATCCATAACCGCTATATCACACAAAAGTGTTCTGCGCTCAATCTCACCCCTAAGATCATCCGGCAAAAATATGGTTATATCAGACTCATCCGCCAACTTATTGCTGACAAGAACCTCTTTTGTTTTCTCCGCCTCTTTAATCGAATCATCACAAATTATTATTTTCATTATCTAGACCTCTCAATTAAGTATACCTGTCTATGTTACCAAAATAGGTCGTTATTTTTAAGAATTATTGCATAACTTTAGTATAATCATGCACAACTTTTCGACATAATGCAACGCAAAAAACCTATAATAATTTAAGCAGCCTCAACCTAATTAATTACTTCGTGGAGCGCCATCCGGTTTATGACAAATCCCCCGGATACTTCAGGTTCACGAACACCTTTCACCTGCAAACGCTCCACGAATCACGTACTTTATATACAATCTCCCACTCATTATCTGGCAGTCATGACATATCAGAAAATTCTGCCATCAAAACCATATTTTTATTATATTTGTTTCAATATCGCTTTCAATGTGTGACAAATATAGTGACAACTTTTATGGAACTTTGTTATAATAAACCATCAGTAAAAGGCTTTTAAACAGGAGGTATGACATGGAACAGATTCAGGATTTGATCAAAAGACATATTGATGCAAATGGATATACCATATATTCACTCGCATCAATATGCGGCATAAACAGAACCACTCTTCAGAAGGTTCTGGCCGGGCAGAGAAAACTCACTACACAGATGTACGAGAAACTCATCCCTTTCTTCTCCCTGTCCCCATCTGAAAAAGCTGAATTTGATAAATATTTCCTCATAGACCAGATAGGTCAGGACCGTTACCAGACCCATATGCAGATAAGAAACATACTTGAAACTCCTGCCGATCTCCTTGGCCAGAGCTCTGCTATTCAGGCAGATTCATTCATAACCGACGTATCGGAGATACCTGATTATGCTTTTATCCACGATCAATTCCAGATAACCAGTTTCATATATTCCATAGTCCGATATGCGGTAAAGAATTTTGAAGATCCATACCTGTACATCTTTGCCGACATGAGCAAATCCTATATTTCAAATCTGCTCAAACTATTCTACAACGAGGAATTCAGCAGCCTGACTACGACACAGCTCATAGAATTCTGCAAAGTCAGGGATCTGCACGGCAACTACGACAACATGCACAATCTGCAGTGCATCGCCAATCTGCTGCCGTTTTTTTCTGCCTGCACAGGGAATTTTTCTGTCCACTATTACTATGCAGCGCACAATGACTTTCAGATGGAAGTGATTGCATTTCCAAATTACATCATAACCAACACCCACGTGATATTTCTCTCACCTGATTTCAGGGAGGCATTCTTTGTAGCAAATGAAGAATTCCATCAACACTATCTGGACGTGTACAATTCCGCACTGTCCAGATCCCACACTCTGACAAACGGCAAACAATCCCCATCAGAGCTGCTGGACCAGATCATGGACTCGTCACCAGCCACCTATCCAGAACACAATATGTG
>OGXW01001771.1_pt1 | contig 16019 bp, 10 predicted proteins | sample 1576341 | NCBI WGS metagenome assembly OGXW01 (sample SAMEA3541592, study PRJEB24748) | human gut metagenome | biome: human gut; feature: human-associated habitat; material: faeces | place: China | collected 2012
TCTGCGGCTTGTCGGACACACTCCGTGAGTGTCCAAACGTGGCCAAGACACGGAATGGGATGCCAGCCACGGCATGGAAGAAATACGTGAATTTTGCTTCAAAGAATTTCCCGCCGTCTGTTTATTCTGGAACTTTTTTGTCTCTGGTATTCCTGTAATATTACTTATCAAAGCAAAGAACGATATGCTTTATTGCGGCAATTCTATTTTATGAAGGATTCCTAATCTCCTCAAACTTCTCCCAAAGTCCCTCGACAGTCTCCCCGCCAGAGCAGATCTTATCCGCCAGTGTCACAATCCACGCCTCCCTGCAGCGCGGCGGAATCGGATTGAGCGGAAACATATGCCGGCGGATCGTCTCCTTTTCAATCTCACTCAACGCAAAATCTTCCATCGCATTCTGCAACGCTTTTCCTGCATGATAAAATCCATGCCACTTATGGGAATCGTCCTTCTCATGCCAGTCGTATAGAAAGTAATCATGGAGCAGTGCTCCCCGGATCAAGGCGTGTTGATCTACACGAATCCTGTACTTTTCCGCAATGTAAAAACTGACATACGCCACCGCCACACTGTGACGGAAAACGCTCGTAGAACCATGCTGCACAAAGCGGTTGGAAGAGAGCAATCTGGAATTTTTGCATACCTCCGTAAGAATCTCCCGAAAGACTTTCTCATTCTCTTTTGACAAATGAATCTGCTTCTTTTTTCTGTTCATCTTTCCTGCACTTCCTCTGTCAGATCTAACCTGATTATATTCCAATCTTCATGCAAGCACAATGAAAGAACACAGTTCCTTTACCAGGAACTGTGTTCTTCCTTATTTGTCCGGTTCGATTGTGATTGTGATTCCATCTCCCGCATCTGCCTCAATCGCCGCCTGTACTGCCCTGAGTACTTCTTCGCTAAGCGCATCCTTATGGGAAGACGTTGCATAAAGTTTTATCTCCGGATTACCGAGACTTCTCACATCATCCCATGTAAATTCAGCCAGATTGATCCCGGTCGGGTTATTCAAAATCTCCAGGTCATCCATATCACAGTAGAGTTCCATTCCATGCAGCGTGCACACTGCTCCAAAATTCTGGGAGTCTCCGTTTTCATCCTCATACTTATACGTTGTTGTCGTGCTGCGTATCAGACGCTCGATCTCATAGATAATCTGCCCCCATACCTGTGATGCCATCCAGTCGTCATCCTCGTATGTTCCGTTTGCGACCAGATACGTGCTGATATACCAGGAGTGGGAATTGTTATATCCGTAATCAATGCTGTAATAATCATAGGTGTCGTATACGTATCCGTCTAAAGTAGGATGATTATTGCTGGTATAATAGTGTTTTCCGTTTACCTTATCTTCCTTCTCAGTCCTTGTGATCTCATACCCATCCGGCAAAAACGATTCCAGAACGTCGCCGTATTTCCGCTCCAGATGATAGCTTTTATGATATCCGCAACCGCCAATAAGACTGACTGCGATCAGACATGCCAGTGCCACTCTGTATTTGCGGTGCAAAAAATGTTTTTTCCCTCTGCTTAACTGCATCATTTTCTCTTCCTGTCCTATACGTTATTGTCTAATATACTTCGGCTTATTTTAACATATCTAATTACAAACGTGCAAGTATAACGCACAAAAAGGACCGCAGTCCATGGAAACATGAACTGCGATCCTTCTATGCATTACACAATCTGCTGATCGGACTGATTATTTGTACAGCTCTACCAGTCTCTGTAAGTGCTCGTAACGAGCCTTTGCAGCTTCCTCGGAAGCCTTGAACAGTCTTTCTGCTCTCTCCGGGAATGCTCTGGTCAGACGGCTGTAACGTGTCTCGTTATTCAGGAAATCCTGATAAGAACCGTCGCCCGGCTTGGATGTCAGAGTGAACGGATTCTTGCCCTCTGCCTTGAGCTGCGGATTGAAGGAGAAGAGGTTCCAGTAACCTGCTGCTACTGCTTTCTTCATCTCATCCTGGCAGTGGTTCATACCACCCTTTACACCGTGCAGCTCACATGGAGCGTAACCGATGATCAGAGACGGTCCGTTGTAAGCCTCAGCCTCAGCGATAACCTTGACAGCCTGAGCCATGTTTGCACCGAGAGCGATCTGTGCTACATATACATAACCGTAGCTCATAGCGATCTCTGCAAGGCTCTTCTTGCCAACTTCCTTACCGGAAGCTGCGAACTGGCAAACCTCACCGATGTTGGAAGCCTTGGAAGCCTGACCACCTGTATTGGAGTACATCTCGGTATCGAATACCATAACGTTTACGTTCTCACCGGAAGCAAGTACGTGATCCAGACCGCCGAATCCGATATCGTATGCCCAACCGTCACCACCGAAGATCCATACGGACTTCTTAGCGAGGTAATCTTTCTTCTCAACTGCAGCCTTTGCATCCGGGCATCCGGCTGCTGCTGCCTTCTCTAACTCTGCTACAAGAGCTGCTGCTGCAGGAGTATTTGCCTTTGTATCGTTCTTTGTCTCAACGAACTTGTCAAATGCTGCCTTTAACTCAGCGCTTGCCTTGTCAGATGTTGCGCACTTCTCTGCAGAAGCGATTGCCTGCTCACGAAGTACCTTCTGACCGATTTCCATACCAAGACCATGCTCAGCGTTATCCTCGAATAAGGAGTTTGCCCATGCCGGTCCCTTCTTGGAATCTTTGTTTACCGTATATGGTGATGTAGCTGCCGGACCACCCCAGATAGAGGAACATCCGGTTGCGTTACTGATGTACATATGCTCACCGAACAGCTGTGTGATCAGACGAGCGTAAGATGTTTCAGCACATCCTGCACAGGAACCAGAGAACTCAAGCAGCGGCTGGTTGAACTGGGATCCCTTTACAGTGTTGTCTGCCGGCATGCCAGGCTTCTTGCCTACGTTTGCTACCAGGTAATCGAATACCGGCTGCTCTTCTGCCTGAGACTCCTGCGGAACCATCTCGATTGCGCCTACCGGGCAGACAGTGATACACTCACCGCATCCCATACAGTCTAACGGAGATACACTCATGGTGTACTTGTACTCGCTTGCCTTCGGCTTTGTATCTGCAAGCTTGATGTTGGAAGGAGCTGCCTTCACCTCATCCTCGCTCAGCATGAACGGACGAATGGTTGCATGAGAACATACAAATGCACACTGATTACACTGGATACACTTCTCAGCATTCCATGTCGGAACGGTTACGGCTGTACCACGCTTCTCATATGCAGCAGCGCCAAGCTCGAACTGTCCGTCCGGGTTCTCCTTGAATGCGGATACCGGAAGGGAATCGCCATCCATTAAGGAGATCGGCTCCATTAAGTCTCTTACCATCTTAACAGTCTTCGGAAGACCCTTAAGCTCTGCAGGAGCTGCGTCTGCCTCCGGATTCTTCCAGGAAGCCGGAACCTCTACCTTATGTACTGCGTCTACACCGGCATCAATTGCCTTGTAGTTCATCTCTACAACTGCGTCGCCCTTCTTACCGTAGGACTTCTTAGCTGCAGCTTTCATGAACTCTACTGCCTGATCGATCGGCATAACGTTTGCAAGTTTGAAGAATGCAGACTGTAAGATCGTGTTGGTACGCTTGCCCATACCGATCTCGATTGCCTTGTCGATTGCGTTGATTGTATATAACTGAATGTTGTTCTCTGCGATGTACTTCTTCGCATCTGCATTCAGATGATGAGCTAACTCTTCATCAGACCACTGGCAGTTGATCATGAATACTCCGCCCGGCTTAACGTCCTGAACCATCTTGAATCCCTTGGTTACATAAGACGGGTTATGACATGCAACGAAGTCTGCCTGGTTGATGTAGTACGGGCTTCTGATTGGCTTGTCACCGAATCTTAAGTGGGAAATGGTAACACCACCGGTCTTCTTGGAGTCATACTGGAAGTATGCCTGGATGTACTTGTCTGTGTGGTCACCGATGATCTTGGTGGAGTTCTTGTTCGCACCAACAGTACCATCACCGCCGAGACCCCAGAACTTACACTCTACAGTACCTTCTGCAGATGTGATCGGAGCCGGCTTAACCTCTGGTAAGCTTAAGTTCGTAACATCATCTACGATACCGATTGTGAAACGAGCCTTCGGAGCATCTTTCTCCAGCTCTTTGTATACAGCGAATACACTTGAAGGAGGTGTATCCTTGGAACCTAATCCGTAACGTCCGCCTGTCAGGACAACAGTGTCGAGACCAGCCTCACGGAGTGTGGTTGCAACATCAAGGTATAACGGATCACCAAGTGCGCCCGGCTCCTTTGTTCTGTCAAGAACAGCAACCTTCTTAGCTGTCTTAGGAAGAGCCTTTAAAAATGCCTCGGATACCCACGGACGATACAGACGAACCTTTACAAGTCCGACCTTCTCACCCTTAGCGGTTAAGTAGTCGATTACCTCTTCAGCTACGTCGTTGATGGAACCCATAGCTACGATAACGCGCTCTGCGTCCGGTGCTCCGTAGTAGTTGAACAGATCATAGTTTGTGCCAAGCTTCTCGTTGACTTTCTTCATGTACTTCTCAACGATTGCCGGGAGTTCATTGTAAGCTGTGTTGCAAGCCTCACGATGCTGGAAGAAAACATCTCCGTTCTCGTGGGAACCACGCATAGCCGGATGCTCCGGATTCAGTGCATGTGCACGGAACTCTGCAACTGCATCCATGTTGCACATCTCTTTGAGATCTGCATAATCCCACTTCTCGATCTTCTGGATCTCATGGGAAGTACGGAATCCGTCGAAGAAGTTGATGAACGGAACCTTACCCTCGATTGTAGCAAGATGAGCTACCGGGCTTAAGTCCATAACTTCCTGCGGGTTGGTCTCGCACAGCATAGCGAAACCGGTCTGACGACAGGCGTAAACATCGCTGTGATCACCAAAAATATTTAAAGACTGGGTAGCTACGGTACGCGCGGATACGTCGAATACACAAGGAAGCTGCTCGCCTGCGATTTTGTACATGTTCGGGATCATAAGTAACAGACCCTGAGATGCTGTAAAGGTTGTGGTCAGCGCACCTGCTGCAAGGGAACCGTGTACGGCACCTGCTGCACCTGCCTCAGACTCCATCTCTACGACTTTGACCTGATTGCCAAAAATATTCTCCTGTCCTGCTGCAGACCACTGATCTACGGTATCTGCCATCGGGCTGGAAGGTGTAATTGGGTAAATAGCTGCAACATCTGTAAACGCATAAGCTACGTGAGCTGCCGCTGTATTACCGTCCATTGACTGTTTTGCTCTGGACATTATTATTCCTCCTTAAATTAAAATAGAGTGTCATATTCCGACTTAAGACTAATTTTAGCATTTAATTTGTCGATTGTAAAGGTTTCAGACTGTACGAAAACGTGTGCAATCTATATTTGTCATGTTCTGTTTGTCCCCGGTCAGATATACTTTTTTTCAAACTCCTCCAGGGGCAGCGGGCGGTCAAAATAATAGCCCTGACCGTAGTTAAAACCGCACTCCATCAAAAACGTCCGCTGCTGCTCCTCCTCGATTCCCTCAAAAATCACCTCCTCCTTTGCCGACTGGATGAACTGCCCCATCTGATAGACAAAAGCACTCTGTCCGTTCTGGTGGATTTTGTCGGTAAAGCTCTTGTCGATCTTCACTACATTCGCCGGGATTTCCAACAGCACGCTCAGCGACGAGTAGCCGGTTCCAAAATCATCGATGGCGATGCGGTAGCCGAGTTTGCCAAGTCTGGTAAGACACGCCTTTAAGCTGTCTAACTTCTCCACAATCACACTCTCCGTCACCTCGATCTCTATGTAGCACGGATCAATCCCGTACCGCTGCAGGGTATTCTGCAGGCGCTCGATAAAATCATCGCCTCCGTTCTCAAAATTTCTCCTGGAAAAATTGGTGGAGATCGTAAACAGCTCTCTTCCGGAATCCCTCCAGCGGCGCATTGCCCGAAGCAGCTGTTCCAGAATATAAAAATCCAGATCCACGATATAGCCTATATTTTCCAGGGCAGGAATAAACCGTGCTGGAGACAGGACCTCCCCGGATTCCAGCCGCCAGCGCGCGAGCGCCTCGGCGCCGTAGACCCGCTCCTCACGGAGCAGGAACTTCGGCTGTAAATATACCTCGAACTCGCCCCGCTGCAGTGCCGCGTAAAACCTTCCGGTAATCCGGATTCCCTCATCGCGTTTTTTCCTCATATCCTCCCGGTAAACGACCGCTCCCGCATTCTGCTCCTTGGCAAGCTTTCGTGCCAGATTGGCTCCCTCCAGTATCTTCTCAAACGTCTCTTCCCCGTCATCGATAAAGCAGATTCCAGCCGAAAGCTGCATGGCTCCCGCCGGATAGCGGATCTTTAACTGTTCGCCAAACATCTGATCCTCTCTCTCCACAAGCCCCAGAATGTTCTTTTTGTCCGTTCCTCTGACCAGCTCAATGAAATAATCCGAATACATTCTACAGGCCTCCACGACATGGGACTCGCTGCGGATTAACGCTGCAAGCTCCTGCAGAATACTGTCGCCGGCCTCCTGTCCATAATTTTCATTTACATAGGCAAAGTTGTTCACGTCCAGATTTACCAGCGCGTACACCATGTTCTCATCCTGCGCAAGCCCACCGCTCTTTAATTTTTTCCGGATCAGCCTGCGGAATGTGTCCAGATTATACAGTTCCGTCAGCATATCCTGATTCTGCAGATGCCGTATCTCTGCCTGGTCATCGCTCTGCCTGCTGCGAAGGGAGACAAATACAGCAACCACCCGCGCGAGTTCACTGAGCATCCCTGCTTCCTCTTTGGAAAATCCCTCTGCACTGCTGCTTCCCACACACAGGCAGCCACTTCTGTTACCGGAAAATTCAAACTTTACATTTCCACAGTTTTTGATGGAAGTTCCATGATATTTCTCCGCCCCCAACTGGGGAACCTCCGTTAATATATCTTCCGTTGGCGTCGAGACAAAACGCCCGATTTCCGCCTCCCGGAACACTGTAACCGATTGTGGGAAAACCTGTTGTTCCACCCGGCTGCCATCCCGGTTCCAGTAATTCATCAGCACCATTTCCTGCTGTTCTTCCCGGTACTCAAACACCATGGCAAAGCCCAGCCCGTATTTTTTCCCAATCTGTTCGATCAATACGTTTAATGATCCGTTGATATCTTTCGCATGCGAGAGAAGGCTGAACGCAAAATTCAGGAACTCTTTATCCACCTTCTGCCCGCTTTCCGGAGCATATTCAATCCTGTCGCGCCTGCGCTCCCGCTCTGCTCCCTCTTGCTGTTTTTTGCCCGCAAACGAATAGTGGTCCTTACCCTCCCGCTTTGTGGCATACATCGCCCGGTCAGCCATCGCAAACAGGGTCTCATAGTCTCTTCCATCCTCACCGTATACCGCCATGCCTATACTGAGCGTCACCTCAACGATGGCGTCATCGCCGATCAGCTTTTTTCTTGCTTCCCGTCCCAGCGCCGCGGCGCGCGCTTTTGCCTCCTCCGGCGTCGCATCCCGCATCAGCGCCAGAAATTCATCTCCTCCGACTCTTGCGGTGACATCTGTCTCCTGAAACCGGCTTTGCATCACACCGGCAATATCAGTAATTACCGTATCTCCGACGGTATGCCCGAATGTATCGTTGATCCGCTTAAAATTATCAATATCGATCAGGAACAGCACATGCTGTTTTTCCGGCTCACTTTTTAAAATCCGTTCTACCTCTCCGGATGCCGCCACCTTATTATAAAGCCTTGTCAGCGGGTCGCGCTTCGCCTCCTCCGACAGTTCCTCCTGAATCCTGCGGTCGGAGCTGACATCGTAGCTGCGTCCGATGATACGGATAATCTGTCCGTTGTCCCCGACAATGCTCCGGTAAATCGTCCGGTACCACACATATACAGGTTCCTCCCCGGCAGCCGCCACATTCATCCGGTAATCAATACTTCCTGTCCGCACATCCCTGCTGGCTGCCTCCAGCACCCGGGCATACGCGGCACGATCCTCCTCGCAGATATCCGCGAGCATCTCCTCATAGCCCATATATCTGCGCCCTGCCGTTCCCGGCTGCCCGTTCCCGCGATATTTGCGCGGCACTCTGAAACGCCGCTGTGCAACGTCGTACTCTAGCGGGAATTCATCGGTGACCTCTTCTAACATGCTGTACTGCTCCTCCATCAGGCGCAGTTCTTCCTCCAGATTCTTCCGCTTGTCTATGTTCCAGCTTACCAGGATATAGTAAGGCACCGCGTCCCGGTAATAATACAGTCTGCACCGCATCAGTTCCCAGCAGACGCCGCCGCTCTTCGTGCGGATGCGCAGTTCAATCTCCTCCGTGGTTCTTAGTTCCCGGCACACTTCGATGGCATCCTCGAGCACACCGGTATCGTCCCGGTACAAATACTCCACAAACGGCGTATTTCCGGTCAGTTCCTCCCTGTCATACCCCTCTGCATGCAAAAATTCCCGGTTCACCATCTCAATATACAGCTCATTCCCGCCGCGGACTACCGCTATTCCGACCGGCATCTCGCCGATCAGATCTTTTCTCTGCCCCCGCTCCATGTCTATTGTATTTATTTGCGTATCCCCATACTCCATAAAATCAATCTCCTGAGATGCAATTTCCTCTGTCATACTTAAGATAACTCCGATTGCCTTCCCGTACATTATATCAAATTTTTAACGAAATCCAAACAATTTGTCACAGCGTGAAAGCCCTTTTTAATAAGAAGTTCCGGTTGCATTTCTCCGTATTTTTTAGTATGATACGAATTGGTGCAATAAAAGCAGGTGATTTACAAGAAAAGTTAGGAGAACATAAATATGATCAGTACAAGCAACATCACTTTACGAATCGGAAAAAAAGCTCTCTTTGAAGATGTCAACATCAAATTCACAGAGGGCTGCTGCTACGGTCTGATCGGTGCAAACGGCGCCGGAAAATCTACGTTCCTCAAGATTCTGTCCGGACAGCTTGAACCGACAAGCGGCGAAGTCATCATCACGCCGGGCCAGCGTCTTTCCTTTTTGCAGCAGGATCATTTTAAATATGACGAGTACACGGTACTCGATACCGTTATCATGGGCAACAAGCGTCTCTACGATATCATGAAAGAAAAAGACGCGATCTACATGAAAGAGGATTTCACGGACGAGGACGGTATCCGCGCCAGTGAGCTTGAAGCCGAGTTCGCAGATATGGACGGTTGGAATGCCGAGTCCGATGCAGCCACCATGTTAAACGGTCTTGGCATCCCGACGGAGGATCACTACACGCTCATGGCGGATATGCCAAGTGCCTTAAAGGTCAAGGTTCTCCTTGCACAGGCGCTCTTCGGCAACCCGGACATTCTTCTTTTGGATGAGCCGACCAACCATCTGGATCTCGATGCGATCAGCTGGTTAGAAGAATTCTTAATCAACTTTGAGAACACGGTCATCGTTGTTTCCCACGACCGCTACTTCTTAAACAAAGTCTGCACAAACATTGCAGATATCGACTACGGAAAGATCCAGCTCTACGCCGGCAACTATGATTTCTGGTATGAGTCCAGCCAGCTTCTCGTAAAGCAGATGAAGGAAGCCAACAAGAAAAAAGAGGAGAAGATCAAGGAGCTGCAGGAATTCATCTCCCGTTTCTCCGCGAATGCTTCCAAATCCAAGCAGGCGACTTCCAGAAAGCGTGCCCTGGAAAAGATTCAGCTCGACGAGATCCGTCCGTCCAGCCGTAAATACCCGTATATCGACTTCCGTCCGAACCGTGAGATCGGCAATGAAGTTCTGACCGTCGAAGGCATTACCAAGACCATCGACGGCGTCAAGGTGCTCGACAATGTCTCCTTTATCGTCGGACACGACGACAAGATCGCGTTTGTCGGAAGCAACGAGCTGGCAAAGACAACGCTCTTTAAGATTCTTGCCGGTGAGATGGAGCCGGATTCCGGCACCTACAAGTGGGGCGTGACGACCAGCCAGTCCTACTTCCCGAAGGATAACACCGAGATCTTTGATACCGATCTTCTGATCGTTGACTGGCTGACACAGTTCTCCGAGATCAAGGATGCAACCTATGTTCGCGGTTTCCTCGGACGTATGCTGTTCGCCGGAGATGACGGTACCAAGAAGATGCGCGTTCTCTCCGGTGGAGAAAAAGTACGTGTCCTGCTCTCCCGCATGATGATTATGGGAAGCAACGTGCTGATCTTAGATGAGCCGACCGACCATCTGGATATGGAGTCCATCACCGCATTAAACAACGGACTCATCAAGTTCCCGGGCGTTATTCTTTTTGCCTCCCGTGACCATCAGGTTGTCCAGACTACAGCGAACCGTATCATCGAGTTCCTGCCGGACGGCACCTTTGTCGACAAGGTATCCACCTACGACGAATATCTCGAGAATGATGAGATGGCAAGAAAACGTCAGGTATACTCCATGTCATCGGATGACGAGGGCGATAACTAAGACCCGGTCTTTTTTACAAAATCACACGGGAGCGCTGTGTCAGGAAAAATCTCCGGCATAGCGCTCCCGTTTTCTGTTCTTCTAAATTCTGTTTTCACTCCCGCCGGTTCCGCGATCCTGTTCTCCGGCGCCCCTACGCTTCCTTCGGCTTCCGGTACTCTGCCTCCCGCATACCGAGCGCAAACGCTCCCATAATACCCGGATTTTCTCCGAGTGCCGGCGGCACGAGGTAGGTATCGATCTCCTTTAAGATTTTCTCATTGGAAATATACCCGCCCAGCAGTTCCTGCACTTTTGCGCGCACCATCGAAAAGAGCTGGCTCTGGTGCATAATTCCGCCCCACAGCACAATCTTCTGCGGAGAATACGTCAGAACATAATTTGCAACCGCCTCCGCGAGATAGAACGCCTCCATCTCCCAGACATCCTCCCGGTCCGCCAGTTCCTTTGCCGGTCTGCCCCAACGCGCCTCCACCGCCGGACCGCTTGCAAGCCCTTCCAGACAGTTGGCATGGTACGGGCATTTTCCGGCGTAGGTGTCTTTCGGGTGACGCTGCAGAAGAAGATGTCCCGCCTCCGGGTGCACCAGCCCGTGCATGAGCGCCCCGTTACAGTAGACGCCCACGCCAACGCCGGTGCCGACGGTAATATAGATTGCCGTGTCGCAGTCTTTTGCGGCTCCCCAGGTAACTTCGCCAAGCACCGCCGCATTCACGTCCGTATCAAATCCGACCGGGACGCCGAGCGCCCGTGAAAAAATTCCCACCATATCGACGTTCTGCCATTCCAGCTTCGGCGTGCTGGTGATATATCCATAGGTCGGGGACGCACGGTGCAGATCCACCGGTCCGAAACACCCAATTCCGAGTGACGAGATTCCTTTTCCCTCAAAAAACGCAGCCATGCGCGGCAGGGTAATCTTGGGCTTCTCTGTGGGAATCGTCACACGCTCTGTGATTGTGACCTGATTTTCTCCCGGCTGTCCTTTGTCTGTCTGCACTTCCCCGATCGCGCACACCATCTTGGTGCCGCCCGCTTCTATTCCACCAATCCGCATCCTTCTCTTCCTCCCTTTTCTTATATATATAACACTTCGGAGTTCTCTCCGCCAGTCATATTTCAAGGAACCGGAATATTTAAGAGACAGCAGCCCTCCCGGATGGATTAGAAAATTCTCCGCACCGCCAGCACGCTGCGGTAGGTTACCGGAGAAGTCAGCGTAATGCCTGTCTTTTCATTGCTCGCATGAATCAGTGTGTTGTTGCCCGCATAGATGCCGACGTGGCCGCTGTAGCAGACAATGTCGCCCGGCTGGATTTCCGACAGGCTGACGGCATATCCCACACTCCGCTGTTCCGCCGATGTGCGCGGCAGATTGATTCCAAATGCCGCATACACGCCCTTGACAAATCCGGAGCAGTCGGTTCCGTTTGTCAGGCTGTTGCCGCCGTATACATAAGGGTTTCCCAGAAACTGTCTCGCGTAATCGACCACCGCCTGACCGTTGGAGGAAGCCGTCTGCGCACTTTGCCCCGCACTGCTTCCGGAACCGCTTCCCGCGCTGCCTCCGGAACTGCTTCCCGCGCTGCTTCCGGAACTGCTTCCCGCGCCGGATTTTTTCGCCTCCTGTTTTTCTGCCGCTCTGCGGGCTGCTTCCTGTTCTGCTGCCGCACGTGCCGCCTCCGCCTCTCTGGCTTTGCGCGCTTCCTCCGCTGCACGGGCTGCCGCCTGCCGTTCTGCTTCCTCTCTGGCAAGCCGCGCCTCTTCCTCCGCTTTTGACTCTGCATGAATGTACTCTGTGGACAGCGTCACATAATCCAGTGCCACATAACCGTCACCGTCCGCGGTGGACACCTTCGCCCAGCCTTCCGTCGACTCGTCGGTTACCACAACGTCATCGCCGTCCGGCAGCATGGTGAGCACCTTCGCCTCGGTTGTCGGCTCCGTCCGCACGAACAGGGTCGTCGTTGTGACGGTCGCCAGGCGCGTTCCCACACTTCTGGCAAGCTCCTCATCCCCCACGACCACATATTCCGCCTTGACATATCCGTTCACATTTCCGGACGTAATCCGGTACCACCCGTCCTCCGTCGTCTCCAGCACAGTGGCTGCGGATTTGTCGTAAAGTTTTCCAAGAATTTCACTCTCCGTATCCGGTTCCTGCCGCACGTTGACATAGTGATTCACCTGCGCCACTGCAATATCCGCAAACTCCGATGCGGTCTGCGGAAGTTCATTTTCCGCAATCTCCGCCGTCTCCCACGCTTCCTCTGCCACCATCTCCGGTTCCATCATCCGCGCCACAGCCGCGTTACTTTGCAGTTCCTCCACAGCATCCGCCGTCTGCGCCTGCACTCCTTGGGCTTCCTTAAGCACCTGTGCCAGCGTCTGTGTCACGCCCGCCACCGGCACCTCCCGTTTTTCCTGTCCTGCCTGCACCATTCCATAGCTTCCCAGTGTGACGGCTCCCGCCAGCAGAAGCGCCAGTATTGTCATTCTTTTCTTCATTATGTAGAATCCTCCCGATTTATTCCATATGCTTCCATATTGTTACTTATTTGTTACAAAAATATTTCATTTCTGCAACAACCGTATTGTAACAAAGGAACCACATGGAATCTACAGGGAACTCTTTCCATTTTTCGCTCTCTTCTGTCCGGTCTGCCGCTTTGTCCCGCAACGCAAAGGGAACCCAAAGGTTCTTTCGTCCCTGCGGGTTCCCTTCGTATTTTCCTTCCGGTTTAACCCAAACTTCCTTACTAATAGCAGAAGCTGTGTCCGCCGATCTTTTGGTCCAGTCTCGGCGTCAACGGTTCCGTAGAAAAATATAACGTATCATTTCTTAATATATGTGTATTTCCATTCAATACCTCATGAATCGAAGTGTATTCCTTCTCCGTGGGGTTCGCCCGCTCTCTGTTCTTCCAGGAACAGAACTGCGTCGGGTTTCCCTGACTGAGCACGTCATACAAGGTATCTGGATATTTTTCGGAAGCCATCCGGTTAAAAACTACCTCGACCACGGCTTCCTGCCCTTCTGTCGGCTCGCCCTGCGATTCCAGCCAGACGATTTTTGCCAACAAATCTATCTCCTCCTGCGTCAATGTGATATTCCAGCGGTTCTCTGCACCGGTCGTCGTCTCTACCGTTGCAGGCTTGCTCTCTGCCGCCTCCGGTGCCTCTGCTTCCCCCGATGCTGCCTGTACTTTGGCTTCCGGTGTCTCTGCGTCCTCCGTGGGTGCCTGTACTTCTTCTGCCGCATCGGACGGCGCCGTGCTTGCTACCATTATTCTGGGGTTCTTTGTGATTCCTGTCGCTTCATCTGATTCTGTCGTAAATGAATATCCGGATAAAACACGGCATACACCCGCAACCGGAACCTCTGCTTTGTCTGCCGCAGAAATTACATACGCGCTGCTGATCTCTTCTCTGCTCTCCTGTATCGTGTTCTTCTCCTCAATGTTGGCCGCAACCATGAGACAAATGCATAAAGTGCACAGCATTGTCACGTCCAATATTTTTCTGTTCATTTTGCTCCTTTCCTCAAGAATGATACTCTGTGAGCTGCTCTCGCACTCGTTGTTTCATCATACTAGATTCTTCCCAAAAGTCAAATTTCCCATTCACAAAATTCTGGAAAAATTTTCTTTACATTTTCCCAGAAATGCGGCAAAAGCGTGTTCTGTCGTATCCAATAATTCCGAGGAATGCTTTGATGTGTTAAAATAGAACTGCTCAAACTCACAAAAAAAACATCCCGAAACGGGATGTTTTCTATATTCCTTCCAATATTCCTGCGCGGTTTCTGCTGTCGCAAATCCCGTCATTTTTGTACCTTTTCCGGCACAATCTTCCTCTGCTACCGTGTGAGAAACAGTTCTTCAAACACCGGGATTTTGTGTTCCGGATCCGCCTGAAAGATCGCAACATGCGCATCGTCTGTGCTCCTGTCGGCAAATGCCGGGTATAAAAACCCGCAGACCGGCCGCCCCGGCTCGTACTCTCCCACCAACGGAGCGACTGCACCGATCAGATATTCATATACCTCCTCCGACTCCCCTTGCCGCTCCTTGTCCGATGCCTTTACCGGCACATCATAGCGGTCGTGAAAGACCAGAATCGCATACGGCTCCCTGCTACGGTACCGGGCACCCACAAGCTCATAAAACGTGTACAGCAACGCATCATTTTTCAGTCCGCACTCGCGCATTCCGTACAACAGCTGGCGTATTTTCCTCTGTTCTGCGCCATCCCCGAACGCGTAGCTGCGCAGGCTTACATTGGTTGCTGCAAACGGAACCGCCTTGGCAATCGCCAGATTTTTCTCCTTTTCCGCCGCGGACAGATTGAGAAAGTTCACATTAAAACTCTCATCAATCTCTCCGTCCGGCTCCATATAGCCACCTGCCACACGTGTAAAGGAAGTGCGGCTGGGCGTCATTCTGCGTGTCAGTTCCAGCATATCTTCTCTGTTTATCATCGTTTCTCCCGTCCCGTGTTTTTATGACAGCATTTCGTTGCCAGCACATCCATGCTTGTCTTCGCCACACTTATGTTCCCCACAGGAATGTTCATGCTCGTGATGAGAACATCTCACATCGGGATTGTAATCTAATTTTCCTGCAAGATAAGCTTCTACCGCTTCATCTGCCGCACCGGACACTCCGCCATACAGCTTTATGCCAGCCGCTGCAAGTGCACTTTGCGCACCGCCGCCGATTCCGCCACAGATCAGCACATCCGCACCCGCCTCTGTCAAAAATCCGGCAAGTGCCCCATGTCCCTGTCCATTCGTGTTGACAATCTGGTATTTTACCACCTGATTATTCTCAATATCATATAATTTAAACTGTTCCGTGTGTCCAAAATGCTGAAATATCTCTCCATTTTCATAGGTAACTGCAATTCTCATCTGATCTGTTTCCTTTCTCTGAATATCATCTTTTCCGACGGATGTTGAGGTGCGCCTGCATATTTTATTGTAGCAAAACAGGGCGGTTCCATCACACAATCGATAATTCCCGCCTGAAATCTCCAGTGTCTTTCCGTTTACGATGCTGTCTGCCATTTTGTATCTGGCTGACTCGTAAATTTCAGTCACCGTTGTGCGGGCAATGCCCATCTGCTTCGCACATTGTTCGTGCGTACGCTTCTCAAGGTCTACAAGACGAATCGTTTCGTACTCATCCATCGTCATAATGACTTTTTCTCCTGCCGGAACACCCTCCGGGCAAAAATTATCATATGCCGCTTCCATACAGATTCTTCTTGCTTTTGTCGGTCGTGCCATCTTTTCTCCTCACGCCTATTTCCGTCATATGTCAAAAACTATTATACCGCAATTTTCCTTTTTTCACAACTCTCTATGAAAATTATGCGTACCCGATATACAGATTATCTGCCGCCATCACGCTGCAATCCAGTTTACAATCTGTAAGAATATGCAAAACGCTCGTATTGTGATCCCGCCTTTGCATATAACATGAAATGCAACATGGCATAAAAAAAACACCGAATTTACGGTGTTTTTAGAGCAGGGGATGAGAGAATCGAACTCCCACCAAAGGTTTTGGAGACCCCTATCA
>OGXW01001772.1_pt1 | contig 16015 bp, 12 predicted proteins | sample 1576341 | NCBI WGS metagenome assembly OGXW01 (sample SAMEA3541592, study PRJEB24748) | human gut metagenome | biome: human gut; feature: human-associated habitat; material: faeces | place: China | collected 2012
CTAAGGCTTATTATATTAAAGCAGTTCCTTCAATATTTTATTTACAATAGCAGGATTAGCCTTTCCCTTAGTAGCTCTCATGGTCTGACCTACAAGGAAAGCCAGTGCCTTCTCCTTACCGCTTCTGTAGTCTGCAACAGACTGTGGATTAGCATCAAGTATGCCCTGAATTGTGGCTTTTAACTCGCCCTCATCATTCATGCTCTTTAATCCCTTGTCCTCTACATATTTCTCAGGATCTATATCATCAGCAAAGATTTTCTCAAATACATCCTTGGCAACACTTGAGTTGATGGTGCCTGCGTCCACAAGCTCTATGAGCTTTGCAAGATTAAGCGGTGAAAAGCTTATGTCCTCCGGATCCATATCCTTTTCCTTTAAGAGACGCATGGTCTCTCCCATCAGCCAGTTTGATACCTTCTTAGGCTTATTACAGATTTTAGTGGTTGCCTCAAATACATCTGCCATATGCTTTGACTCAGTAAGGATTTTGGCATCATATTCCGGTATGTCGTATTCCTTCTCATATCGGGCAAGTCTCTGGGGTCTAAGCTCCGGCTGCTTTTTCTTAATCTCTGCTATCCACTCGTCTGATACTACGATTGGTACCAGGTCTGGCTCTGGGAAATAACGATAGTCCTGTGCATCCTCCTTGGAACGCATGGCATGTGAGGATTCCTTGTTATCATCCCATCTACGAGTCTCCTGCACTACCTTTCTTCCCATCTCCAGAAGCTCTATCTGTCTCTCCCGCTCTCCCTCAATTGCATGGGCGATTGCCTTAAATGAGTTTAAGTTTTTCATCTCAGTACGGGTTCCAAACTTTGGTGAGCCCACCTCCCTGACTGAGATGTTGACATCGGCACGCATAGAGCCTTCATTCAGCTTGCAGTCTGATGCTCCCAGATACTGGATAGTCTGGCGCAGGGTCTCAAGGTAGGCTATTACCTCCTCTGCTGACCGCATGTCCGGCTCTGATACTATCTCGATAAGGGGTACTCCTGAACGATTGTAGTCTACGATTGACACGTCCTCCCACTCATCATGTACCAGCTTTCCTGCGTCCTCCTCCATGTGGATTTCATGGATTCTCACATTTTTCTTACCAGATGCTGTCTCTATCTCCACATGGCCATTTCTGCAGATTGGCAGATATAGCTGTGATATCTGGTAGTTCTGTGGATTATCAGGATAAAAATAATTTTTTCTGTCAAATTTGCTGTACTGTGTGATTGTACAATTGGTGGCAAGTCCTACTGCGACTGCATATTCTACCACCTGCTTGTTTAATACCGGAAGCGAGCCCGGCTGACCTGTACATATCGGACAGGTGTGTGTGTTTGGTGCTCCTCCGAATTCTGTAGAACAGGCACAAAAGATTTTTGTTTTTGTTGCTAACTCTACATGGACCTCAAGTCCGATGACTGTCTCATAGTTTTTCATGTCTTCTGCCTCCCTCCTACTGTACACCTGCTGTCACTTTATCACTGTCTGCAGCTTCTGCGAGTCTGCTGCGCTTATATCCATAGGTCTGCTCAAAGCTGTAGGCTGCACGGATGATATTTTTCTCCTTGAAGCAGTCACCTATGAGCTGTAATCCGATTGGAAGTCCTTTGCTGTCTATGCCGCATGGGAGGGAAATTCCCGGAAGTCCTGCCAGATTTACTGATATTGTGTAAATATCTCCAAGGTACATCTGGATTGGGTCACTTAAGCTTGCTCCAAGCTTTGGTGCTGTGGTTGGTGCTGCCGGTCCAAGGATTACATCATATTTTGCAAATGCCTGGTCAAAGGATTTCTTTATCAGAGCTTTTACCCTGAGTGCTTTTAAATAATATGCGTCATAATAGCCTGATGAAAGCACAAAGGAACCCAGCATGATTCTTCTCTTTACCTCTGCTCCAAAACCCTCTGAACGGGACTTCTTGTACATGTTGTGGAGGTCTGTGTACTCTGCTGTGCGGTAACCATATTTGACACCATCAAATCTGGCAAGGTTCGAGCTTGCCTCTGCACAGGCGATTACATAGTAGGCAGGGATTGCATACTCTACTAAGCCAAGGTCAAACTCCTCTACGACTGCCCCTTTCTCCTCAAGTTCCTTTGCTGCGCTAAGCACTGCTTCCTTTACCTCCGGCTCAAGTCCGTCTCCAAAATAGTCTCTTGGTATACCGATTTTCATGCCCTTTACATCATCCGCCAGGGCTTCTGTGAATTTCAAGTCATCCCTCTTAACCGATGTGGAATCCTTTTCATCATATGCTGATATAGTCTCAAGGATGGTTGCGCAGTCTGTGACATCCTTTGCAACTGGTCCAATCTGATCTAAGGATGAGCCATAAGCAATCAGTCCATATCGCGAAACTGTACCGTAGGTTGGCTTTATGCCTGTCACTCCGCAGAATGAGCTCGGCTGTCTGATTGAACCGCCGGTATCAGAACCAAGGGCGTATGGTACTTCCTCTGCTGCGACTGCTGCACAGCTTCCACCTGATGAGCCCCCCGGTACATGATCTGTATCCCACGGATTTTTAGTCACTCCATATGCAGAAGTCTCTGTGGTGCTTCCCATGGCAAACTCATCCATATTGGTTTTTCCTATGATAACTGCACCTGCCTCCTCAAGCTTTTTTACAGCCTCTGCTGTATAGGTTGGCATAAAGTTATACAATATCTTTGATGAGCAGGTGGTTTTTACCCCCTCTGTACACATGTTGTCCTTGATTGCAACCGGCACTCCTGCCAGGGCTCCTGTGAGCTTTCCTGCATCGATTGCCTCCTGTACTTCCTCTGCTCTTTTTAATATAGCTGCCTCATCAACTACTGTGACGAAACTGTTAATCTTATCCTCTTTTGCTTTTACCGCATCAATTGCTGCCTGGGCAGCCTCGGTTACAGTCACTTCTTTTGCTTTTATTTTCCTGCCAAGTTCCACAGCAGTTAAAGACATCAAATCCATTTTTCTCCTCCTCGCCGTTATTCTCCGATTGTCTTAGGCACCTTGAATCCACCATCCTTCTTAACCGGTGCATTCAAAAGTGCTGCCTCACTGCCGTCGCCGTTTGTCACAATATCCTCTCTGAATACATTTGTGACTGGGAATACATGGCTCATTGGCTCAATTCCTGTAGTGTCAAGCTCGTCAAGCTTATCGATATAGTCAAGCATGTCTGCCATATCCTTCTTTGCTGCCTCTGCTTCCTCCTCTGACAGCTCGAGCTTTGCAAGGATTCCAACATATTCCATGGTCTCATCTGAGATGACATTTCTCATCACGCCATCCTCGCCCATGACCTTAGCTGCAACTGCTGTCTGTATCTCTTCCTCCGGCATCTCGTCTGCTTCATCAAGAGCCTTGCTCCTGATTTTTGCATATACTGCTATATCGCATATTCCCTGATTGTTTCTGTCTGCGGCTCTTAATGTTCCCTCGTAGTCCATTCCTGCGGACAGCATTGCCTTACCAGAGTTAGGATTGGCTACATCATGTCTGGCTGAAACTCTTCCAGCTCCTACCTCCACTATAAAAAATCTGATTATCTCCTTTAGGGCTTCTGTGGTATAACCCTTGTTCCAGAATTCTTTTCCGATACAGTAACCAAGCTCAACCGCTTCTATATCATCATTCACACGAACCGCTGAAATTGTACCGATTGGCTGCTCTAAATCGTTAAGCTCTATAGCCCACTGGTAAAAATCCTTCTCCTCGTAATTGGATATCCAGTCTGTAAGGATTTTTTCTGTGACTTCCACACTCTCATGTGCAGGCCATGTAAGATATTTTGTCACCTCCGGGTCACTTGCCCAGTTGTAAAACATATTTTCTGCATCTTCTATTTCAAATCTTCTGAGAGTCAGGCGGTCTGTCGCCAGCTCTCTCGTACCTAAATGATTCATATTTAACGACCTCTCTGAATTAACCAGAAAAACTGTCATCTCAGCTTTTCCGGCATACTTTGGTATTTACGCTGAGCACCTATGGCTCAAGTCTGCTCAAATCTCTTGGGAAAAGTGTTGCCTCTCTGACATTGTCCTCACCTATAAGCTGCATTGTGAGTCGCTCAAGTCCTATTCCCAGACCTCCGTGAGGCGGCATGCCATATTTAAAAGCTGACAGGTAATGCTCCATACCCTCTGTCTCCATGCCTCTTTTTTCAATCTTAGCAAGAAGCTTATTGTAATCATGGATTCGCTGACCGCCAGTTGTAATCTCAAGTCCCTTAAAGAGCAGGTCAAAGCTCAAAGTGTAGGTCTCATCCTCTGGGTCATCCATGGCATAAAATGGTCTCTTCTTTGATGGGTAGTGGGTGACAAAAACAAAGTCACTTCCGTACTCTTCCTTGAAATATTTTCCAATCAAAAGCTCTTCCTCCGGCTCTAAGTCAAATGGATTCCTGAACTGTCTGTCGTATTTTTCTGATACCCTCTGCTTTGCCTCATCGAATCTGACTCTTGGGATTCTGCTCACATCCGGAAGCTCAATCTTTAGGATGTCAAGTTCCTTGGCGTAGCTGGTTTTAAGCAGCTCCATGGTATACTGTAAAAATCCGGTTTCCATCGCCATTATATCCTCAAAGTCGTCAATATATCCCATCTCAAAATCAAGGGATGTGTATTCATTTAAGTGTCTCTTTGTATTATGTTTTTCTGCTCTGAAAACAGGAGCAGTCTCGAATACCCTGTCGAATACTCCAACCATCATCTGCTTGTAAAACTGCGGGCTCTGCTGTAAAATTGCCGGTCTGTGAAAGTACTCCAGCTTGAAGAGGTTTGCTCCACCCTCTGCTGATTTTGCTCCAAGCTTTGGTGTGTGAATCTCTGTAAAACCATTGTCATAGAGAAAATCCCTAAAGCCTCTGGTGATTCCCTCCTGAATCCTGAACACAGCTCTCTCTCTTGGGTTCCTTAAGGCAACAGCCCTGTTGTTAAGCTTTGCTTCAAGGGATGTGTTAAGCCTCCACTTGTTGATTTGAAGCGGCATAGGCTCTGCTGGCTCTGACAGGATTTCTACTGTGTCCAGCCTGAGTTCGAAGCCGTTTGGTGCTCTGTCATCTGCCTTGTAGGTTCCATCAGCCTCTACAGTATCACCCTCCTTCAAATCATTAATGTCAAACTGTGACTTGCCTTCCTCGTATACACACTGGACTAAGCCCTCTGCTTTTCTCAGAACGATAAATGCAACCTCACCCATATCACGAATTGTATGAATTGCTCCACGAACCTTGATGTTTCTGCCCTGGTAATCTCCTGCCAATATATCAGGAATGCTTAGGGCTTCCTTTTTTTCTACTCCTGTTAAAAATTCCATGTCTTGTGCTCCTTTTTATTTTTTAAGCGGGACGAAATGAATCAAAAAACAAAAAGCCCCGAAGCAAATTAATGCTCCGGGGCGAAAATTCAATATTCCGCGGTACCACCCGCTTTGAAAATGAAATATATATGGGATATATCTCACTCTCCACTCTTATCCGTAACGTGGACTGACGTACTGACCTACCTGCAAGCGCGCTCAACCAGTCTGCTCCAGAGTGTTCCCTTAATCTCCTCTCCCAAACAGCGCTCTCAGTCGGTGACGCCGTATTCCTGTCGATGTCTGAAGATTAGAGTCTCCTTCAATGCATTTAAAAGTTTTAACTTTTATAGTTTACTGTTATAGCATACTAAATATTCGGTTTCAATACTAAAATTCAAATACTTAATAAAATAAACATAATTAGTTTTTATGCTTTTATTAATTTGTAGTTATAATAGTATGCCGCTATTATAACCTGGCATAGGTTTTATATAAGCTTTAGCTGCTCCATTGCCCTGCGCAGTCCATCCTCCCTGATGTCATCAGTTATCATGTCTGCGGCTTTCTTGGCACAGTCCTGTGCATTTCCCATAGCCACACCGGTTCCTGCAAAATGAAGCATGTCAATGTCATTTGCTCCATCACCAAAGGCAATTGTGTCCTCTCTTGTAGCATCCAGTGCATCTAAAACCTTCTGCATGCCTGTCGCCTTGTTAGTGCGCTTCAAGGTTATCTCTCCACTATAAGGGTCAGGCTCCTTAAAGCTGCTTGGTGTGATTTCAAGCTGATCGTCAAGCATCTGTTCAAGTTCTGGGATGGTATATGGACAATTGCAGTATATAATGCTCTCCATGTCGGCATACTTTCTGGCATAGCCTGCTACATCATCATCAACTACAAGCTTTGAAAGCGTAGGGTTGTCCTCTAACTTATTGCTGCCTATCTGACCTGCGAAGATATTTAAAAATGTGTTGCCCCAGTCTGTCGTGGTAACGCTTGCTGCCTTGTTCTGCACCAGCATGGCAGTACCTGAGTATGCAATTTTCTTAAAGGTGTCCTCTATCAGTTTTTCCCCGAAAATATCATGAAAGATAATCTCTCCCTGATATTCCACATAGCCTCCTGCTGCTGCCACTATTCCGTCAAAGCCAAAGTCTAAGAGATAGTCGTAGATTTGGTTTAGACTTCTGCCTGTGCAGAGGAATATTTTGTGCCCCTTTGCGCGTGCAGTGCGCAGGGCTTCCATGGTAGATGGGGACATTTTGCCGTCGAAGCCTACCAGGGTGCCGTCTATATCAAAAAATAGGATTTTTTGCATGTTGCTTTCCTTTCTGAAAAATATTGGGGGCGTGACCGAGGGGGTGTCTGGCAGGCATGTGTCCTCCCGACGCGCTTTCGCTCGGATCGAAACGTAGCAGTACTAAATTCGTGGCGCTGCCACTCATTAAGTGCTGACGTTTCTTTACGGTCGGCAGGACACATGCCTGCCAGACACCCCCTCGGTCACGCTTCTCAATTTTCTACGTTTATGTTTGTTATAATCTAATTATCTGTTTAATGACTAATTATTTTTATCATATATATGAAAAATACAGCTATTTTCTAACTGTTAAATACATAAAACCTGCCATTGGCAGCTCCTATGCATGCTTTGGTATACAGAAAAAGTTCGGTATTAAAAGTGCCTCATCAGTTTCGCACCTCTATAACAGTTTCTCGATATCCGTAAGGACATCAATTCGTGCATAAAGCATCTGGCTTATCTCATCATCTGGTTCAGTCTGGTCTGGCACCATGACTGCTTTACAGCCGGCTGCGTATGCGCTCTTTATTCCGTTTGGTGAGTCCTCTACTGCGATTGCCTCTTCCGGTGCTATGCCAAGTTCTTTGCAGGCATAGGCGTATATGTCAGGAGATGGCTTGCCCTCCTTTACCATATGGGCTGATATAAGCTTATCGAAATACCTTTCTAAGCCGATTCGCTTCACATAACGCCTGGTGCGCTCTAGGTCATTTGCTGTAGCTATGGCTGTGATATAGCCATGCTCTCTGAGATATGTAAGGATTTCCACACAGCCCGGCTTTAACTCTATTCCATCCTTTAATGATTCCTCCATGAGCTGCTTGCGGTATTCCCGCACCTTCTCATAATCAAAGTCCTCACCATACCATTTCCTAAAGGTCTGGACTGAAAACGGCCTGCCCAGTGAACGGAGGTAAAGTGCCTGCTCATCAGACATATCATATCCGAAATGCCTGACTGCCTTTGGCCAGTTTATTCTGTAATATTTTTCTGTATCTATAAGGGTGCCATCCAGATCAAAGATGACGGCTTTTATTTTACTCATGCTTGTGTTCTCCCTGTATCCTGAATTTTATGTACTTCGTCCTGCGCTGACAGCTATCTCAGGATTTTGCCTTCCTCTCTATGTCCCTTGAATTATTTTCCAAAGCGGATGCCCGCTTAATTGCTCCTGCCCCAAATTTATCCTTGATGGAATCCATGGCTTTGTCCAACCGCTCCAGCTTCTCATAATCGGTGTTATCAAAGAGGCTCATCTGCCTGCCTCCATCTGCACTTGCAACCTTGGTGGACACCCCCAGCAGTCTGATTGGGGTTCCATCCCATTTTTCTGTAAATAGCTTACATGCCTGCTCATATATCTCCTGAGTTATGTTGGTTGCAGAATACAGGGAGCACTGATGCGATGCCCTGGTCAGGTCGTTATATTTTATCTGCACCGTCACTGTGTCCGCCTTCATTCCATCATTTCTAAGCCGTGCGCCCACATTGTCCGACAAGCGCAGCAAAATGGATTTGGCTGTATCTTCATCTGTCACATCAAAAGGCAGGGTTGTCGAGTTGCCATACCCCTTGTTATCAGCCCTGACCGGCTCTACCGGTGAATCATCCAGACCATTAGCATATCTCCACAGGACGTCGCCATGCTTTTTGAGCACATTGGATATGAGCCCTCTGTCTGATTCTGCCAGATCTCCTATTGTGAAAATGCCAAGCTTATTTAGCCTTTCCACTGCTGCCTTACCTGCAAAAAACAGGTCTCCTACCGGCAAGGGCCACATCTTTTTCTCAATTTCCTCCGGGAAAAGGGTGTGAACCATATCCGGTTTCTTAAAATCACTCGCCATCTTGGCAAGCACCTTGTTAGATGAGACTCCCACATTTACTGTAAAACCGAGTTCATTTCTCACCCGATTCCTAATCCTGTTGGCAGCCTCCACCGGCTCACCAAACAGTCTTGTAGTGCCTGTCATGTCCACAAATGCCTCGTCCACAGAAAACTGTTCAATCGTATCTGAATACTGACGCAGTATTTCTATAAAAGCCTTGGAATATCTGCGATACAGCTCATGTCTGGGTGGAACCAGGACTAAATCCGGACACTTTCGCAGGGCATCCACAACTGGCTCCGCCGTGGTTATGTTGTACTTTTTTGCTGGAATAGACTTAGCCAGAATGATACCATGTCTGGTGGCAATATCACCTCCCACGGCTGAAGGGATTTGACGCAAATCCACCTCCTCACCGTGTTTCAGGCGCTCCACTGCCTCCCATGAAAGAAATGCACTATTAACATCAATGTGAAAAATAACCCTGTCTCTCATATTACTCTTCTGAATTCATAAAACGATCCCATTCCTCGCTGTCTCCATCTGCGGTTACAACGAGGTTGTAGGTATGCTCATCTGTTCCGTCGATAACAAAAATATACTCATTATCGCTTGATTTTTCTATGACAAAGGCATATCCGTCCAGAAAATAATTCATGGTTTCGGTATAATCTGCCTCTTCGATAGCTGTATCCTCGTCCTCCCTCATCAGGTTGCCGTCTGCATCATAAGTCTTGTACCCCTCTTTTACAAGGCTTATAATCTCAGCATTCTGAAGCTTAAGCACAAGTCCGTTTGTCCTCATGGTACGGATGTCCCTGTTTTTGGAATTTTCAGATAGAATTTTCACATCATCAAGAACGATTGTAAAAACTCCTCCACTGTACTTGACATCAGATACATGAACCTCCGAAAAAATGAAATTGTCAAATTCGTTAACTGTTGTGTAATTCATATGTTTTCCTCTTAATGCTTCAATATCTTATTATTTATACCATTTACTACTTTCATACAGGAAACTTGCCACCAGCAGCTTTTCCTGAACGCTTTGGCATATCAGAGGTGTGACACTTTGTATCACATCTGATATATTACTAATTCATAATACTAACCTACATTTTTATATACGGGTTGTCCACTTAGAGCAGTCCCAGACGTCAGTCGCCAGCCCCTCATAAAATTCCGGTTCATGGCACACCATGAGAATACTGCCCTTGTACGCCTTAAGCGCACGCTTTAGCTCATCCTTGGCATCTACATCCAGATGTTTTGTAGGCTCATCAAGAAGCAGAATATTGGTTTCCCTGTTTATAAGCTTGCATAGACGTACCTTTGCCTGCTCACCACCTGAGAGCACCCTCACCAGACTCTCGATATGCTTGGTGGTAAGACCGCATTTTGCCAGGGCACTTCTCACATCATACTGTGAAAACGAAGGAAACTCTGACCAGATTTCCTCTATACAGGTAGTTGAAACAGACTGATCCATCTCCTGCTCGAAGTAACCGATTTCCAGATAATCACCCAGCTCCACCGTACCCTCTAATGAAGGAATCAGACCTAAAATACTCTTTAAAAGAGTGGTTTTTCCAATACCATTTGCTCCTGTTAAAACCACCTTCTGCCCCCTCTCCATCTCAAGATTGAGAGCGGATGAGAGTGGGTCATTTTTATCATATCCTATCACAAGACCCTCTGTTTTAAAAATATATCGGCTGGGAGTCCGTGCCTCCTTAAAGTTAAACTCAGGCTTTGGCTTTTCCCTGTCGAGTTCGATAACATCCATATTGTCAAGTTTTTTCTGGCGTGACATAGCCATGTTTCTTGTTGCAACACGGGCTTTATTTCTGGCAACAAAGTCCTTGAGTTCCGCAATCTCCTTCTGCTGCTTGTTGTAAGCAGCCTCAAGCTGAGCCTTCTTCATCTCATATACTTCCATGAACTTGTCATAATCCCCCACATAGCGGTTGAGCTGGCGGTTGTCCATGTGATAAATCAGGTTAACCACGCTGTTCAAAAATGGAACATCATGGGAAATCAAAATAAAGGCATTCTCATAATCATTGAGGTAGCGCTTAAGCCACTCGATATGCTCCACATCCAGATAGTTAGTCGGCTCATCCAGAAGCAGGATGTCTGGCTTTTCAAGCAAAAGCTTTGCCATAAGCACCTTAGTTCTCTGTCCACCGCTTAAGTCTGTGACATCCTTATCCAATCCCAAATCAAGCAGACCAAGTGCTCTCGCCACTTCTTCTACCTTGGAATCAATCATGTAAAAATCATGCATGGTGAGCAGGTCCTGAATAGTACCAGCCTCCGCCATCATGTCATCCATTTCCTCAGGCGAAGCCTCTCCAAGCTTCTCATAAATCTCATTCATCTGAGCTTCCATATCAAAGAGAAAATCAAATGCTGATTTAAGAACTGAGCCAATAGTCATGCCCTTTTCAAGAGCTGTGTGCTGGTCCAGATAACCAACACGGACATTTTTCGCCCACTCAATTTTGCCCTCATCAGGCTGGAGCCTGCCTGTAATGATATTCATAAAGGTGGACTTACCCTCACCATTTGCTCCTATTAAACCGATGTGTTCTCCCTTTAGAAGTCGGAAAGACACATCCTCAAAAATAGCACGGTCACCGAAACCGTGGCTTAAATGTTCAACGTTTAAAATACTCATATGTTCCTCATTATAATTCGCATACATACATAAAACCTGCCACCAACCGAACCTGCCACTGGCAGTTTCTCTGGATGCATGGCAACTGGCAGTTTTTCTGGATGCATGGCAACTGGCAGCTTTTATTGCATACTTTGGTATATATGCGCGGTCATGCTCATAAAATATTATAGTTGCATCGCATATGCTTTCATATGCAAAAATACCATGACATTGTAACAAAATCCTTTGATTTTCTCAAGATTTTAAAATTAATTCCTTATGTATTCCCCATGTATCTGAATGTCAGGCTTCACCAGTAAGTTTCACAAGGCGCATGGTATGATGCATGGCTTCAAGAACTATTCCAAACAAATCATCTGTCTTGATACGGATGCTGCTGGTATTGATACAAGGATGGCAGCCTACATACTCTCCCTTAAGCACATCCTCATCCACCAGTAACTGAACTGCGTTGGCATCATCATTTATCAGCCCCATAATACTTACAGAGCCTGGTGTGATGTCAAGGTATTTTTCCATGTCTTCCGGCGATGCAAAGGATAGTCTGGCACTGTCTATCTGGTGTGAAAGCTCCTTAGTTTTGAAAGTCTTATCTCCCGGCATCATAAGCAGATAAAAGTCAGTCTTCTGCCTGTTGCACAAGAAGAGGTTCTTGCATATTGTGGCCTGCAATGCTTTGTCAATCTCAGCGCACACCTCCATGGTGGTAGCCTCGTCGTGGTCTACTCTCTGATAGGGGATATTCAGCTTGTCTAAAAAATCATAGGTGCGTATTTCTTTTGGTAGGCGGCCGATTTCGTCTGTTGGTCTTCCGTTTTGTAATTCCATGAGCTTTTCCTTCTTATTATTTTTCATTATTTTCATTATTATTTCACTGCTTTTATGCCGATATTTTTTGTCTATTTCTGTAATAATATAATTTATTACTTCAATAAGCCCTGGGCTTCAAGATAATTAAGAAATCCATCACAGCCCTCTACCACATCATCATAGGTTTCATCAAAATTTCCTGTGTACCATGGGTCTGCTATGTCCCTGTCTGAACCAGCAAAGCTCAAAAGCTTGTATATTTTACCATCAGGGTCATTGTTTAACATCCGGTTCAGGTTCCGTATATTGGCAGAATCCATACCTATAATATAATCAAATTTGTCATAGTCTGCCAGGGTGATTTGCTTTGCCCTGTGTGGAACCAATGGGATTCCTACCTGTCTTAGTTTGTTTACTGTGCCCCAGTGGGGAGGGTTTCCAATTTCCTCTCTGCTGGTTGCAAAGCTGTCTATGACGAACTGGTTTGCTATGCCCAGAGCTTTTACCTTGTGGGTGAATACGCTCTCACAAAGGGGTGAGCGGCAGATGTTGCCGTGACAGCAGAAGGCTGCTCTTATTTTTTCTGTCATTATTTATATAACTCCTCATTAATTTTATAATATTTTCTCTATGCACTTATTTACGCCACTGCATTAGCATTAATCTGGTCGATAACCTTCTTAATCCCCATCCATACTCTCATATCCGTAAATATCTCAACCACACTGCCCTTATCAGTAAAGGGAGACTCTTGAAGCACTGACAAATCTTTCATCATACCATTGTGCACAATGTACTCAACAATCTGATTTACAAAATATATCTGTCTGCTATCAAAATTTGTATCATTCAAAAACTCTGAAAAGGCTTCCTTTGCAGCATTCATATCAAGTCCTACAATCTCACGCACAAACTCTCCCAATGGTTTATGTCCATATTCCTTTTCATAATCATCCTTTGAGCCCAGTTCATTCCAAAGAATCTGCTCCAGACTTTCTATATCCACCTCTGTCAACGGCTGATTGGTTTTAAGCTTTGCAATTGCAATATTATCCTGATGTTGGCGAATATAAAATTCTGCTTTAGCCTTATAATTTTTTAACTCATCATTTTCAAGCTCTGACTCATTCCACTCTGTCGATAATATCTCATCAGTGAAGTCTGTATCATATTTTATAATTCCCTTAGGCAGATATTTCATAAGATTACGGAGGCTTACCCTAATATACTCAAATTCATCAATTCCAGCGTTATCTACATAATCAGTATGAAGAATTTTATTTATAAGTTCTGACTGTACCTGAATTTCAGGAATATTTGCAACACCTGCAATACCTTCTACTTTTTTCAAAAGATCACTTTTATGTCTGCCAAATCCCTTTCCTGCAAGATAAGCCAATTCCATTCCATACATCAAAGCATCAAAACGAATCGCACTTACTTCATCTCCATCCGGCTGAATTAATGGTGCTAACTCATCACGAACCATCAATGTATCCTCAAATATAATTGATTGATAATTACTTTCCACTGAATATGTATCTACATACTTAAGATGCTGCCTTACTGCAAAGTTTTCACGGTTCAGTTCCTGCACCTTGCCTGTCATCTTGTCAACAAGTTTGTTCCTGTAAGCAATAAGTCTGTCCATCTGATATTCAATGCTTTGAAGTTTATATGCAATTTCAAATTCAAGAGAAAAAACCGCCCCCTGTAAAGCAATCATATTTGCTGTTGGTCTTCCCTGATTCATACGGAAAAATTCAAAGTTTCCACAAAAATCAAAGATATAGAACTTGTCCTTATCCTCTCCATCTATAAGTCCAGGACACAGTCTTGTACCACGTCCTATCATCTGCCAAAACTTCGCCTTACTCATTACCTTTTTGAAAAATACAAGGTTCAACACTTCCGGTACATCAATACCTGTGTCAAGCATATCTACAGATATAGCAATCTGTGGCATTTTGTCAGCATCCGAGAACTCATCTATTGCACTCTGCGCATATGTCATATAGTTATCAATTACTTTTGCAAAAGGCTGCCCATTTTTACTAAGCTCAGGATACTGCTTGTTGAATACTTCAAGTATCTTCTCCGCATGATCGTGATTTTTGGCAAAAATAATTGTTTTACCGATTTTCTGACCATAATCCACTTTAAGTCCGTCTCGCATCAGCACATGAAGAACCTGTTTAATGGTATCCTCATTAAATACCCATGTATTTAAAGCAGCCGAATCTATTCTCTCTGGCAGTTTACCATCTTCAAATTCAAAAGTATCTTCATAAACAGCTTTATCTTCATCCGACAATTCATCATAAGCGATGCCTTCTTCAATGAATTTCGTCTTGCTTTCAACCGTTACAAAATCTACAAGATAGCCATCTTTTACAGCCTGTGCCAACTCATATCCATATGTAGGCACTCCATTTTCCAAATCAAATATTTCATAAGTATTTTTTTCAATCTCATCCTTAGGTGTTGCTGTAAGACCAACTAACGGAGCATCAAAATAATTAAAAATATCCCTATACTTGTTGTAAATAGACCTATGTGCTTCATCACAGATTACAAGATCAAAATGTCCACAAGTAAATAACTTACCATTATCATCCCTGACTGAATCGATACAGTTTATCATGGTCTGATAGGTAGAAAAAATGCAATGTGCTGTATAATTATCTTTTTCCTCTACAATATTTGCACATGATAAATTAGACAAACGCTTTGCAAAATCTCTTTTTGCCTGTGTAACCAGTGAATTACGATCTGCAAGAAACAAAATATTTCTAATCCAGCCCGCATCCAAAAGTACCTTACATAATGCAATCACAGTTCTTGTTTTACCGGAACCAGTTGCCATTACAAGAAGTGCCTTCCTACGATTGCGATTGTCAAATGCATCACAAGCAGCCTTAATTGCAGCTTCCTGATAATAGCGGTCTGCAATATCCTTACGCACTGAAATATGTCTCAGACTTGTCTTCATTTTTTGAAGGTTGAAGAGCTTTTCTAAATCTCTCTTTGAATAAATAGCCGCAACCTTTCTCTCCGGATACTGATTATCTATAACTCTCGTCTCAAAACCATTCGTTAGAAAAACCACTGGTCTTCTCTTATACTTTTTCTCTAATATGTCAGCATAAAGCTTTGCCTGCTGCCTGCCTTTTACTACATCCACACAGGTTCGCTTCGCCTCAACTACCGCAAGAGGCTTATGACTATCATCATAAAGCACATAGTCCGCAAAGCCCACCTCTGATTTATTTGGCATTCCCGAAAGTTCAACTTCATTAATCCAGTCTTGCCCTTCTATCCAGTCAGCATCCAACAGCATAGAATCAATATAAATTTTTCTTGTCTTATACTCTGATAAATCAAGAGGTTTTGGAACATAAGTCTTCTGTTGTTCCGTACGCTTAGCTGTCAACGCTTCCTTAAGAGCTTTATTTTCAGCAATTAATGCCTGCAAATCCACATCAGTATCCGAAGATTTAGCCACCTCAGGATTTTCATATGTTTCATTCAACAGATTTACATCATACTGTCTCTCTTTATAAAAATCAGAATAGCAGTATGACACATAATCCATAAAAATAAACAAATTCTGCAAACAAAGAATTGCCTCGTCCTCTGTAATCTTTCTACCATTGTGCGCAGCTCTATTACCAATCTTTCGAATCAAATTCAGTCGTTTCCATAAAGTATCATCCACAAGATCATGAAAATCTTCTGTGCTCATAAGGCTCATCAGATTGTCCTGATAAGGCATCTCAAGTGATTTGTCTACGGAATACATCCACTTGATAGCAAATTCCATTGCACGACGGCAGTTAATCACACTGGATTCTTTGTCTATCTTAAGGACTTTCTCTGCGGCTATTGCTACATCTGAGAAACTATTGAATTTTGGTTCTTGTTTCAAAAAATCAAAGTTGGTCATAGAAACCTCCCATTCACAAGCTATTATCTACTGATAGATTTATAGTATCACTAATTCCTTAAAAAATAAATTTTAGCTTTCATTTTTTAGTTTAATAACTTTTGATTTGTCGACTTGATGAACGAAGCCTGCGAACTGCTCCTGCGTTTTA
>OGXW01001776.1_pt1 | contig 15987 bp, 14 predicted proteins | sample 1576341 | NCBI WGS metagenome assembly OGXW01 (sample SAMEA3541592, study PRJEB24748) | human gut metagenome | biome: human gut; feature: human-associated habitat; material: faeces | place: China | collected 2012
AAAATTACTTCGGCAGGTTGTTCGGACGGTAGCGGGCTGTCTGTGTAGGATCAAGGGGATTGACATACATCTGGCTCAATGTGCGTGGATAAGCTTCTACGGTGCCTGCCCACTGGAACGAAGACGAATAGTAATTGAGATGGTAATACCACTCGTTTAAACCAATCATTAACTTATGGTTGTTCAACTGCTTAGAGATTTCGGTAGTCAAAAGCGCATTGCTCACCTTACCAACATGCAACCAGGTGCGACGGCCTTCTATATAGCCACTGTAGGCAGATCCATCAGAAAGCTGATAGCCATCAGCCTCGCTCACCTGAGAGATGGTACTTCCTCCGTAATCTACATAATTGGCACGTGGAGCATTCATATACTTGGCGTTGAATTTCCACAACCATCCATTATCAAACTGATACTGGCTGATGAGGGCAATTTCGTTGGCATGATTCTCACTGCCATCGCTCATATTCCATGTCTCCATCTTTCCTGACTTTGTATTCAAGTATTGGAAAGAACCTTGACGCTGCACGTATGAGTCCATACCCGGGTCAAAGCCATCAATCTTCTTGATACTGCCGTCGCCTGAATAGATAAACGGGGCTGCATTGGCAAAATTGCCAGGATTCTTGCTGTTGGAATACTTATATAATAAGGAGATACGTCCCTTTCCATCATTCAAGATGCGAGTGATGCCGAAATGATATAGTTGGGTACGGTCGGCATAATCAGTAAAGCGAAGCTTGAAACTACCGGGATCGAAATTCTGATACATACTGGCAGTATAAAGCCAATTGTCACCGATTCCACCAGACAGGTTGAGGTCTACATTCTGCATACCAAAATGGTTTGCCTTATAGTTGAGCTTACCTTTGAACTCTTTCTGTCCCAACTCGCTGAAAGAAGAAACTGCGTATGCAATATTACCAGTAGCAATGGCTGACTCAGATGGAGTCATCAAGTCGGTACCTTTCAGTGAGGCATCGCTACGCCAATGTGCAGACAGTTTGTGTACGGAAGAAGAGTAAACGGCTGGAAGACCGTTTTCATATACGGTTACATCCTCGCTTGGCAATCCTATCTGGATTTCACGAGGCTTGTTGGCATCAGATGCGTTGAGCATCACATTACGCTCTTCCTTTTTCTCCTTGTTTTCAGATTCGTCAGAAGGAAGTGCATACACTTGGCTTGCAGCAGACATCGCTACCAAAGCCATAGAAAATGTACGGATTCTTAAGTTCATAATCTTACAGTTGTTTATTCTTAGTTTTACATGATTTCACTTGCCACCGAATGCGATTCGATTGCGGTTGCAAAGTTAAGGAGATTTTTCAGACATTGGCATCATGTGTAGGTTATGAGTAGATAAATATTAGGTTTATTAAGTCTATAACCTTCTAATAATCAAGCTATCAAAGATATTAATACTTTTTAATAGAGTAGATGGTAAAAAGAGGAATAAATGTAGTATCTTTGCAGAAAAATACAATTATAAGGCACTCTAATAGCCTATCAGATAGTAACAATAACAATTAAAAAGATAGTTATGAAAGTAGTATTGTGGTTCTTAATGATGTTTATGCCATTAATGGCAAATGCTTCTTCCGTAAACGAGGAACAGCTGTTCCATCGTTTAGACAGTTACATCGCTCAGCGAAGCAAGTTTACCCAAAGAAAAGAAGCGAAACTGCTAAGACTCAAAAAGCAACTATACATGACTTCCGACAAGCACAACCAGCTTAGGCTCTATAACCAGATCTACAGAGAGTATTATACCTACCGTTACGACTCTGCCATGACATACGCCAAGAAGGGCTACCAGCTGGCAGTACAACTTCAGGATGATTATTTCATCAACCTGAATAAAATCAATCGTGCGGCAGTGTTGTCAACAGGCGGTTTCTACAGCCAGGCAGAAGACTTAATGCTAGCAATGGATGTGGAGAAAATGTCACCTAAGTTATTGCAATACTATTATTATACCTTGACTTGGGTATATAACTACTGGGAAAATTTCTGCAACAAGTCGGAGTTTCAAGAAGGATTGGCAGCCAAGAAACGTTTTTATTTAGGCAAGACTCTTGAGCATATCGGCAACAAGGAATCCGCTCTTTATTACTATCTGTCAGGAGAGGTTGAATATCTTAAGCAGCGTACAAGCAAAAAAACACTTCAGTTCTACATGAAGGCGCTTTCTGCCTGTCCCCTGAACAGCCGTGTGTATGCCTCATCGGCCCGCTATTATTATGATACCGACCAAAAGGATTTATACGAAAAGTATATTGTAGAAGCAGCCATCTCAGACCAGATATGTCCCCTGAAGGAGAATCTGGCCCTTCAGGAGTTTTCCACCTATCTATATAATAAGGATGCCTCCTATGCAAAGAGGGCTTCCAAATACATCTATTGCTCCATGGAGGATGCCCAATTCTACAACAACCGTCTCCGCATGGTTGAGATTTCCCGCATACTTCCCCTTATCACAGAAACAAACCATCAGGCAGAAGTACGCAAGAACCGCATCGTAACAGCATCCCTCGTCATCGTGAGCATCCTGTCGCTAGGATTCCTTGCCATGGCTTTCTTTGCATTCAAGATGAACAAGCGTCTGGCCAAGAGCCGTAGGGAGATAAAAAGCCAAAATACACTCTTGGACGAACTGAACCAGAAGCTGCTCAACACTAATAAGCGAAGAGAGACCTATATGCATTTATTTATGGACATCAGTGCCGTATATATCAAGAAACTGGATGATTATCGCAAATTGGTAAGCCGCAAAATCAAGGCAAAGCAAACTGCCGATCTTCTGACTGCCATCAACAGCTACAAGCTGGCAGAAGAAGAGGCAGCCAACTTCTATATTCGCTTCGACAAGGCATTCATTGACTTGTATCCGAATTTCGTGGAAGAGTTCAACCAACTGCTATTGCCAGAAAAACAGATTGTTCTCCCTGCCCCTAACAGTCTCACCAAGGAACTGCGTATCTATGCACTGATGCGACTGGGAATCACGGATGGTCAGGAACTGGCCACCCTCCTGTTCTATTCTACCCAAACCATCTATAATTACAAGGCAGCCATCAGAAAGCGAGCCAAAGACCTCACCTCTTTTGATGCAGCCATCAACCGACTATGCAATGTGATAGGCTAATCAGAACATATCCTGCTTCGCATCAACCATCATTCCAGTTTTCTTATTGATTTTAAAAACTTGAATCACATGACTGTCACGACACGCCACAAGCATGAACTGTCCGTTAGGCGTGATGGCGAGGATGATATACTTTAAACGTGCGGAATGTACTTAAAAAAAGACACATTCCGCACGTTTAAAGCACATTTTCTTAGATATCGCATCATTTTTGGGCTATTCTACATACTCTTTTCTTTACTTTTTATAGCAACAAACGTTAAAAAACGCTTTAAACGTGCGGAATGTACTTAAAAAAGATAGATTCCGCACGTTATCTCACTATTTTTTCGTATATTTGCCCCAGAAATATAACTATTTGAACTATGTTAATAGGTAGAAAAGAAGAACTGAAGACACTTCATCAAGCATTGATTGCTGATGAGTCGAAGTTTGTTGCCATATATGGGCGCAGACGAGTGGGAAAGACTTTCCTGGTAAGGGAGGCCTTCAACAATGACTTTGCCTTTTATCATACAGGATTGGCAAATGAGACCAATCGCATACAATTGGCAGAGTTCAACCGTTCACTCACATCATATAGCAAACAGAAACAGTCGAAGTTAAAAGATTGGTATGATGCTTTTGACAGGTTGGGGCAACTGTTGACACAATCTACTATCCCCAAGAAAGTAGTGTTCATCGACGAGATGCCATGGATGGATTCTCCACGCTCCAATTTTCTTTCGGCTTTGGAACATTTCTGGAATGGATGGGCTTCCGCCCGCAAGGATATTCTCCTCATCGTTTGCGGCAGTGCTACCTCATGGATTATCAATAAGGTGATTAAAAATCATGGTGGATTGCACAACCGAGTGTCTGTCCGTATTCATCTGAAACCGTTTTGCTTAAGGGAATGCGAACTCTATTCCGAAGAAATGGGACTGCGCTTTAATCGCCGACAGGTTTTGGAAGGCTATATGATCATGGGAGGTGTTCCGTTTTATTGGTCTCAACTGAAACCGGGAATGAGTCTGGCACAGAACATCAACCAGTTATTTTTCTCAGAAGATGGCAATCTTCGTCACGAGTTTGATGACTTATACGACTCTTTGTTCAAACAGCCTAAGCCTTATCTCTCGATAGTAGATGCTTTGGCAACCAAGAAAGTCGGAATGACCCGAACAGAAATCTTACAAGCAACCAAGTTGACCGACAATGGCAAGTTGACGGAATACTTAGAGAACTTGGAATACTGCGGATTTATCCGAAAATATAATTGCATCGGAATGAAAGCTAAGAATGCCTTGTTCCAGTTAATGGACAATTACACCTTGTTTTATTATAAGTTTATCAAGGACAGCTATATCAATGACGCACAATATTGGACCAAGATTACCGGCAAACCCGAGTACAACACGTGGTGCGGTTTGGCTTTTGAACGAGTATGCCTGCAGCATGTGGAGCAGATCAAGGCAAAGCTTGGCATTCAAGGCGTTATCACCACGGTTTATTCTTGGAGTGTAGCTGGGAGCAAGGAAAAGCCGGGAGCACAGATTGACTTGCTGATAGACAGGAACGATGATGTCATCAATCTCTGTGAAATCAAATACTCCAAGGCTCTATTTCAGATAACTCACACGATAGATGAAAATTTACAAAACAAGCGAGAGCGCTTCATCCAAGAGACTGGTACCGAAAAAGCCGTGCATCTTACAATGATTACGACCATGGGATTATCCGACAATCCTTATGCCTGGGATGTTCAGTCGGCAGTAACAATGGACGACTTGTTTGTTCTCTAAACGTCCTAACTATATTAAGGTGGAGGAGATGGCAACAGAATCTGTTCTGAAAGCATTCTGCAAGGCATTAAAGATAAAGTTCATAAAAGAGCGCCTCCCTTTACGTGATTTGAACGATGCTTGGGAATATCTCCACAACTACACTATGGATATGTAGATTCCCTAACTGCTTTAACAAGCCAGAGAATATGGTTGATTAAGTAAGAGAATGTGGTTGCTTAAACTTACGGACACTGAATCTCGGGTTAACGGAGATAGTTTCTTGAGTTAGCGGAGACTGTTTCTTGGGTAAGAGAATACTGCTTCTCGGAGTTTGCCACTAGGCTCAGCAGCTCTGCTGAGCCTAGTCAGCAGGTCTGCCGACTGCAGTCAGCACATCTGCTGACTATAGTGACAACACCTTATTGTTGTACAACAACACACCTTATAGTTGTACAACTTTACACCCTATAGTTGTACAACCTTACACCCTATAGTCGTACAACCTTACACCTTGTAGTTGTACAACAACAAAATCTTAGTAGAACAACTATGGCAGCAAACGCCTCAAATACAGTAGCCATAGTCGTAGAATTCCAAATTAGAAGAATTCTACTTATAAATTTTGTGAAGTCCATCAGCTGATTGTAATTCCATAATCACATCATCAACAATATACAAATCACTCATTAGATAGAGCAAAGAACGTTCATCATGGAGTAGTTCGTTGGTCTTACTCATTTGAAAAATATCAAACGCTCTTTCTGGAGAAATATCCAACCGCTTTGCCAACAAAGTACATATTCTACCAATCTTCATCCAAAGCTGTGAATCTCTTAACATGACTTTACCTCCTTTCTTGCTAAATCATTTAACGGCTCCGCAGATATGAAATGTAAGCTATCATCAAGTATATTTTGAGAGATAATACATATTTGATTATTCGGTTGATGCTCAGACAATCGTTTCAAAGCATATTCCATAGAAATATCTCCATTTAAATAATCTTCTATCGTTGTAATGACTCGGTCATCGGCAATACCACCTTCAACGTAATCATATTCTCTCCAGGGCATCTCTCCAGCTCTACTTTTTACTATAAATTTGAGCCATTCATTATCGTAAGCCGTGAATATTTTACAACGAGCATTTTGCTTAATGTAATTTTCGTCTAGTTCATAAATATTTAGCCATTGCGGCAAACCCAAGTTCACAACTCTTTTTGCCCAACTGATAGCCTGATCACGAATGTCTGTAACATAAAATCCCTTACCGAAATCGAGATTATCTCGTCCGATATGACAAAGTGGATATTCCACTATTCGAGTTGCTCCATGAAAAACCGTACGCATTGTTATTAATTATTTGCTGTTTCCAGACGACGAAGTGCAGTTTGTAAAGCTGCTACAACATAATCTTTACTCTGTGTATGAAGGGCATCAAGTCTTGTGGTAAGACCATGTATCAGTCCAACCTTTTTCATCCGCAAGTACATTTCTTGCCTACTGCATCCTTCTGCCTTTGCAGTAAGATCGACGCACATCGTTGCAAAAGCCAATGCCTGTTGAGTTTCTGCTGTACCCATAATATTTATGTTTTATATTAAACGATGATGCAAAGATACTACTTTCTTTTGGAAATACAATTATTATCTGCAACTTTTTAAACGAAAAAACGAACTTTTCTTTGATATTCTGATTTAACAGAGGTTAGACTGACCATCTTGTTTCAAGAGATAGAAAAGCATTGCCTCCTAAGCACAACCGTCAGTTTACTCGACCAACAATCAAGATACTTACTTGCCTCCAATATCCCCATCTTAGCTAAGAAAGGCAATGGATATGTAGGAATTACAAAACAGAAAATGGCTTTATAAATGAAAGGACAATATACAAGGGCGTACCATAAGTCTATGATGCGCCCTCGAAACTTCCTCCAAGAAATAAAAATTAATAGTTGAAATATACTGTCCCATAAAGAGTTGTGAGAGCAGACCATTCAAAATTATCTACTATAAATTGTCCATCACCTAATGATACTTTTTGAGCTCTAACCGTGCCATTATTCATCCAGCGTCTAGCACCAGAATGATATTCTGCTACTACATAAGGACCTTCATACTGACCTATTCTAGCACAAACACGTATCTTGACTCTCACAAATCTTCCATCCTGTGCTTTCACATACCCACCAACCACACTCGTTTGAGATATTGGTGGAGTTGGAGCTCCAAAGCCATAAGACTGAATTGAAGGTACCGATGGAACAGAAGGCACATTAGGAACCAATGGACGTCCTGTATTAGCATCCAAAGGTACATACTCAAAAGCCTGAGCACTCATGCCTAACGAAAACGCAGCGAACAAAGTCGCCAATAACACTTTTTTCATAAGTTAACCCTTTCTATTTATAAATTTAACGTTATATTATTCGGGGAACGAAGCTGTCCCTAAACTAATGGCGAAACCCACATCATCAAAAAATATATTATAGCATACAGGATGCTTTTTATACGGCAATATGCGGATTTCTGCAGAGACAATTCTTTTAATAGCACCAGTTGATGAAGACCTAAGAAACGGCATACCATAATTTTTCAAAATTTGCTTTATCGTAGTCTCTCCATCAGAAACATAGTACTCGGCAGTTCCGTAGTAAACAAAAGGTTGTTTATTTTTCCAATGTGCCTTTATCTCGTCTTTTGAAGGTTGAATATAAGAATTTATTTGAAACTTAAATCTGTAATTTGAAGGATGTTCATAACTATCATACACGATAAAACCGCCATAGTTACCCCAGATATTATAATTACTAGTATTATACCAGCTCCCCCAATATCCATCATAAAAACATGCAAAACCAAGTTCATAACTTTGAGCATGACTTTCTAATGGGGTAAACATAACTAACAAACCAAACAAAAAGAACAAATATTTCCTCATAATTATACTATTTTATTATTCATCTTCAAATACTCTATTGCACTAATAATTGCATCTACCCTAGAACAAAAGATTGCATGATCATGCTTTGATTGATTTTTATATAGGTCATAAAGCCAAGCTTTTGCTTCCTCCCTGCTTACATTCTCATCAACCACACATAGATATATATACTCAATTATCTTACGAAAGCTTGTTGCATTTGAAAATGGATCATCATTCGTATAAGGTGCATTTTTCACCTCATCTTCCAAGATTTTCTTTGCTGTTTCTACACTTGAAACCATACATTATGTCTCCAAAGCCACGGCTCCAAATGGCACTCTAATAATTGAAGATTAGCATAAACACAAAAACGTGGAGCCAGTCTGCCGCTCGTTCCACGTGTTGAGGCCTTCGCATTGCCCTATTAGTCGAAACGAGCAACGCTGAAAGCCCCACGCAAAAGTGAATATATAGTACACCATCTTGCACTATGCACTTTAGCACACAGCGACAATTAGGATATATATAATACACCCCTGGGACGTCCTCGTTGCTTTGTTTTTGACTAATAGTTTGAAGTTGCGAAGTTCCAACACGTCAAACACAAAGCGTTCAGTACGCCTTTATGTATATGTATCAATCCCTTAGCTTCCACCCTTAGGGCTTCCAGCTTGGATATGACACCGCAAATTTATGAAATATTCTCGAAATCACCAAACTTTTATCGAAAAAAGTGAAGAGAAAAATTGCTTTTTCGATATAAAATCGTATCTTTGCACTTTGAACAGCTAAAATCAGTAGCATTATGAAAGAACCCGACAAGAAATATAACGATGAAGACAATATGCTCGTCAACGACTTGCGCTCCATCGTCAGCAAGGCTCGCAGCAAGGCATTTGCTGCCGTCAATTATTCTCTGGTGGAAAGAAACTGGAGAATAGGACAACGTATTGTGGAAGAAGAACAGAACGGAGCATCACGTGCTGAATACGGAAAGCATATAATAGAAATCGCTTCGGCTGCTCTTACAGAGGAATTCGGGAAGGGATTCTCCAAGACTAACATAAAGAGTTACAGACGTTTCTATAACTTTTTTCCGGATTTAGGAATTGGGCAGGCAGTGCCTGCCCAATTGGAAAAACAAAAACAGCAGGCAGTGCCTGCTATATTTACCGCACTTGTAAAAGAGGAGTATCAAACTCACTTTACAAATTTGAATATCCTTCCTTGGACCCACTACGAGCGTCTCATCCGTGTAGAAGATAAACAAGCTCGTGAATGGTATGCAAAGGAAGCGTTCAACGAAGGTTGGAGTTACCGAACCCTCAACCGCAATATCAACACCTTATATTATGAACGTCTTCTTATGTCAAAGAAGAAGCGACCTGTCGCTGACGAGATGCAAGACAAGACAAAGGCTTATCAACAAGACAAACTCGAATACATCAAATCACCAGTTGTCTTGGAATTTCTTGGATTACCGGAAGACACCTCCCTTGCAGAATCAAAACTGGAAACAGCCATCATCAACAACCTAGAGAAGTTCTTGATGGAAATGGGAAAGGGATATGCACTCGTGGCTCGTCAGCAACATATCCGAACCGAGGAAAACGACTACTACATCGATCTGGTATTTTACAATTACCTCATCAAATCATTTATTTTGGTCGATTTGAAGGTAAATCGCATCACTTACCAGGATGTAGGACAGATGGATATGTATCTTCAGATGTACGACAAGATGAAAAAAGGACCAGACGACAACCCTACAATCGGCATCATCCTTTGTACCGAAACAGATTCGGATGTGGCACGATACTCTACCCTCGCCAAAAACGACCAGATGTTCGCAGCAAAATACAAGCTTTACCTACCAGACAAGGAAGACTTGAGAAGAGAAATCGAACGACAGAAGGAACTGTATCTAATGGCTCACCCTGAAGAAAACGATAAAGAGTAATTCTTCTGGATGTATCAGAATAATTAGAAGGAACCATTACAAAAAGGTCAGGCACTGCCTGACCTTTTCAAATCTCATTTCCGTATAACTATACATTTATCTATTAAACTATCACTTTTTCTTGCATAAAGTTTGCAATTTCCGATATTTATGCTTACCTTTGCCGTTGTTAAGAGGGAACTCGTAACACATTACAAAATATCTTATCATAAAAATAAGAAAGGAAATAGCGAATGGAACTGAAAGAAACTTTCCAAAAAGTGAAGGCAGCTAGCAAAACACTTGGTTTGCTAACTGATGAACAACGTAATGAAATCCTGCAGGCGGTGGCAGATACCATCATCGCAGAAACTCCTGCGCTTCTCAAAGCGAATGCAGAAGACTTGGCGAAGATGGACAAGGCGAACCCGCTCTACGACCGATTGCAACTCACAGAGCAGCGACTCCAGGATATTGCTTCGGATATGCGACACGTCAGTACCCTGCCCTCACCGCTCGGAAGAGTTCTCAAAGACAAAACACTCGAAAATGGTTTGCATCTGCAGCGAGTTGCCGTTCCATTCGGAGTTATCGGCATGATTTACGAGGCCCGTCCTAATGTTACCTACGATGTTTTTTCACTCTGTTTCAAGAGCGGAAATGCTTGCGTACTGAAAGGTGGAAAGGATGCAAACGCCTCAAACTCAGCGGGTGTCGAACTTATCCACAGAGTGTTGATAACTTTTGGTATTGATCCGAATGTTGTTACACTGCTCCCTGCTACCCATGAGGCTACCGGCGAAATGCTGAATGCCGTGGGCTATATTGACCTCTGCATTCCTCGTGGAGGAAAGAAGCTTATCAACTTCGTTCGAGATACAGCCAAAGTTCCGGTTATCGAAACCGGAGCCGGTGTGGTACATTGTTACTTCGACAAGGATGGCGACCTGGAGATGGGCAAGTGCATCATCACCAATGCAAAATGCCGAAGAGTGAGCGTATGCAATGCGCTCGACTGTCTGCTGATTCACGAAAGCAGATTAAGCGACCTCCCTGTCCTCTGTGAAGGACTCGCCGAGAAGCAAACCAAGATTCATGCTGATGCTAAGGCTTACGAAGCTTTAAAGGGTCACTATCCTGACACCTTATTATATAAGGCAGAGGAAAGCGAAGCGAAGATGAAGGAAACAGATACTAACGTGAAGAGCATCTGGAACACCGAATGGCTCAGCATGCAGATGGGCATCAAAACCGTTGTTTCAGAAGATGAGGCACTCGAACACATCGCTACCTACGGCAGTGGGCACAGCGAGAGCATCGTTTCCAACAATGAAACTGCCCAGAAGAAGTTCCAGGCAATGGTAGATGCAGCCTGCGTTTATGTAAACGCTCCTACCAGCTTTACCGATGGCGCACAGTTCGGATTGGGCGCAGAAATTGGCATCAGTACCCAAAAGCTTGGAGCACGCGGACCAATGGCGCTAGAAGAAATTACCACCTACAAGTGGTTGATTACAGGTCAGGGACAAATAAGGAAGTGAAGAACGAAGAGTGAATAATTCAATAGCAATATATATCAGAAATAACAAACAAAAAAAACAAAATAACAATGAAGACATTCTTTAATGTTGAAGACCTTGGCGACTTGCAAGCAGCACTCGCCGAGGCACAGGAAGTGAAAGCAAACCGTTTCGGTTATCAGGAGTTGGGCAAGAACAAAACCTTGCTGATGATATTCTTCAATAACAGTCTCCGTACCCGACTGAGTACACAGAAGGCTGCGATGAACCTGGGCATGAATGTAATCGTGCTTGATGTGAATGCCGGTGCATGGAAACTGGAGACAGAGCGTGGCGTCATCATGGATGGCGACAAGAGCGAGCACCTGCTGGAGGCTATCCCTGTGATGGGTAGCTTCTGCGACCTTATCGGTGTGCGTAGCTTTGCCGGTCTGAAAGACCGTGACTACGATTATGCCGAGACCATCGTCAACCAGTTCGTGAAGTACAGCGGTCGCCCAGTCTTCGCTATGGAGACAGCCACCGTTCACCCACTCCAGGCATTCGCCGACCTCATCACCATAGAGGAGCATAAGAAGGTGGCTCGTCCTAAGGTAGTCCTGACCTGGGCTCCTCATTGCCGTGCCTTGCCTCAGGCTGTTCCGAACTCATTCGCCCAGTGGATGAACGCAGCCGATGTTGATTTCGTGGTTACTCACCCAGAGGGCTATGAGCTTGATCCTAAGTTCGTAGGCAATGCCAAGGTAGAGTACGACCAGAAGAAGGCTCTGGAAGGTGCAGACTTCGTTTACGCCAAGAACTGGAGCTGTCCGGGCGTGAAAGACCCAGCACAGTATGGCGAAATTCTGAGCAAGGATATGAGCTGGACCATCGACGAGGAGCACATGAGCTGGACCAACGATGGTTGCTTCATGCACTGTCTGCCAGTTCGCCGTGGCTTGATTGTAACCGATGATGTCATTGAAAGCAAGAACAGCCTGGTGATTCCAGAGGCTGCCAACCGTGAGATTTCAGCCGAGGTTGTCATCAAGCGTATGCTCGAATCACTATAAAACAGGAAATAAGAAAAGATAGAGGGAAGTAAAGGAAAGCATGCCTTTATTTCCCTCGTTTCCGTTCTATCCAGCCTGTTCCTCTCCCCATATCTCGGTATTTTTATCTTTTCATCCTGTCTATATTCTTATATCTCATATATTATCCGTACCTTTGCCGGCGAAAAAAAGAAAAACAAGATGGACAAATACATAATACTATCACCAGAAGCCAAGGGGACGTTCAACGACCGCTTGAATTTTCTGTATCTGAAACTAGGTAACTATCTCGATACTGAGAAACTGGAAAATCGTACTTTGCAATATTGTAAGGTATTCCTCAGCGACGCCCAGAACCAGACTCAGAATTTAGAAGAGTCACTCCTTTATCAGGAGTATCTTAAGGATACCCATCTTACGGTTGTGGAGCAACCTCCGCTCAACGGGAGCAAGATTTCACTTCTTATCAAGACCACAGACGATAAGACCCCTATCCTGTTCCACTGTCTCCGACTGACAGAGGAAGAAGCGAAGGGAAAGAATTCATACGAACAGACCCGAATGCTATTCGACAAATACCTGCAACTTATCGCCGGTACAGATATGACGATGGAGCGCAACCTGGTAAGAACATGGATCTACGTAACTCATATCGATGTAAACTATCAGGGAGTAGTAGAAGCCCGCAATGATGTTTTCGAGCAGCAAGGTCTGACGGCAGAGACCCATTATATAGCCAGTACGGGCATCGGCGGAGCAACATCCGTACGTCATGCATCTGTAGCTATCGACTTTCTGACCGTTCCCGGCATCAGGGAAGAAGACAAGCAATATCTCCAGGCACTTAACCATCTGAATCCTACTCACGAATATGGCGTAGCCTTTGAACGGGGAACCAGCCTTTCTCTGCTCCAGAAGAAACAATATTTCATATCAGGAACAGCCAGTATAGACAAGCATGGAGCGGTTGTATACGAAGGTGATATTGTAAGACAAACCGGCAGATTGCTCGAGAACATCGGTGCTTTATTGAAGGATGGCGATGCGATGATGAACGATATTCAATACTTTATCATCTACCTGCGCGACATCTCAGACTATTATACCGTAGAGCAACTGATGAATCAGTTTTATCCTCAGATACCGCATATCACCTTAGAGGCAAGAGTATGCAGACCAGGCTGGCTGATAGAAATGGAATGCATTGCAGAAAAACAAGAACAGAAATAAATGCTGATAAATGCAGGAATTTACAGCCAAAAGCTCTTCACTCTTCACCTTATGCCCTGAAACGCCCATAAACAGGGCGTTTCAAGGGGTGAAGAGTTATTGGCGACTCTTCACCCACTCTTCACCACTCTTCACCTAGGCACGAGGCATCGAAGCGTAAGAAGAAACGCAACTCCGCCGAAACAAAGAGGTGAAGAAAGGTGAAGAGTGGTGAAGAGTAGGTGAAGAGTGCCCGAATACTCTTCACCGCCCGGAATGCCGATAAACACAGGGGATTCCGAGCAAAAGGTGAAGAGTGAAGAGTATTTCTTCGTAAGCCTTGTAAAAAAACGAAACAAAGGCATTGGGGAAGGCTGTTCTAGGCGAACAGTCCACTAGCGGCTATAGCGCCAGTAGGCTGTCTGTGGTTTGCCTGTTAACTGTCTGTCGTAAACAGCTTATGAATTACCAATTAGAAGTCTGATTAAAACAGGCAGATAATAACAGTTTCCAACATCATCAAACAGAAAAAGTATTACCTTGCCGCTATTGAGCAGCAAGGTAATTACGTACAGGATTGGCATACATCTCGAGAATTCTCTCTCTCAAGTAAGCTTCATCCTTGTTTGGAAGATCTATTTTCGCAAGTTGACCAGCCATATATTTTTCAAATTTTGCCTTATCTTCGGCAGTATATTCTGCCTGATGAGCTGTTGAGTTTTCAAGCAAATCAAGAGCCACATAGTTGCCAGGATAGAGACGATAGTTCTTGAATATCTGCTCATCCATATAGGCGGCTACCTTATTATATATATCCTGCTTAGGCATACCAGGATCAAGACTGTCCAGATAATCATCAAGACATGGAGCTGCATGATAATGCACATGACCCTTATAACCGAAGATACCGGTCTGCATGCTTACCAGGTCATCCATTGGTCCCTTCTTCCAATCGGCATTATCGCGCTTCTGCTGGAACTCCTTTGCCTTCAGGAAATCGCATGGATCATATTCGTAACTGATAGAGAGCGGTACGAGATGAAGCTGTTTCAGGCGGTCGATAATGCTGCCCTCACCGCCCATCGACATCATCTGCAGAATACTCTTCTGGGTGCGGTCATTACTGTCCTTGGCCCTACCCTCGCGCTGGGCTATCCAGATGTTCTCGTTCTTCTCCTTGATGGCGAAATGCATATAGTCTGAGAGGCGCTTGCTCGACATCAGCATCTGTCGCATGCTCAGGGCACGCTCTACGATAAACGCCTTGTTGACACGTACCAGGTCCTTGACCCAAGGAAGAGAAAGGAGATTATCACCGATGGCAATCTCGCAAGTGGTCTTAAAACCGTTATCGATAAGAAGGACATCGAGGATGGCTGAATCGAGCACGATATCACGGTGATTACTGATGAAAGTATAATTACGGGTATTATCGAGCGATGTACAATCCATCTCGCAGCCTGTTGCTGCCTTCTTCAGAATGCCATGAACAAAATCGTAAGCAAAAGCCAACTGGAAATCCAGATTGGTCTTACATGCCTTCAACTTCTGGGCAATCATCTCGAAAGGTACTTGTGGATAGAGATAGGCAAGCACTTGTTTAAACTGATCGTTTGAAAGCAAACGGTCGAATACCTCAGGGAGATCTTCAGGCTCCCAAGGCCGAATGGTATCAAATTCTTGAGGGATCTTCATAATATATACCTATTAATATATATATGGCTCTGCGAAAAAGTCGCAGAACCATATATGAGTTTGTTATTCTAGAACTGATTCTCCACGATTTCGCTGAGCACATCCTTGATATCAAGACCTGCTGCACGAACCTGCTGAGGAATGAAACTGGTAACGGTCATACCTGGAGTGGTATTGATTTCCAGCATGTTCACCTTGTCTTTACCATCCTTATCCTTAGAGATGATATAGTCGATACGGATGATACCGTTGGCATGAAGAATGTCGTAGATGCGTGATGTGGTCTTGGCTACCTCTTCTGCAGTCTCTGGAGAGAGACGGGCTGGAGTGATTTCCTGTACCTGACCGTTATACTTGGCATCGTAATCGAAGAACTCGTTGGTGGTAACCACCTCTGTAGCTGGCAGAACAACAGTTTTCTCTGCTGTCTTGTAGATACCCTGTGAAATCTCTGTTCCATCAAGGAATCCCTCGATCATTACCTCATTGCTCTCCATGAAAGCCACACGGAGGGCTGGAGCCAGCTGGTCAGCATTCTTCACCTTGCTCACACCAAAGCTACTGCCGTCAGCAGCAGGCTTTACGAAACAAGGCATACCGATGCGCTTGGCAATCTCTTCTTCATCATAAGCTTCACCGCGACGGAGCAAGATACTGTCTGCTACGTTTATACCGAAACCGCGCAGATAATTATTGAGCACACTGTAGGCACCAATGATTGCTTCCATTGGCATGAACTTTGTGTATGCAGGATA
>OGXW01001779.1_pt1 | contig 15985 bp, 28 predicted proteins | sample 1576341 | NCBI WGS metagenome assembly OGXW01 (sample SAMEA3541592, study PRJEB24748) | human gut metagenome | biome: human gut; feature: human-associated habitat; material: faeces | place: China | collected 2012
TTTCCACGATTATCGTTATCGCCTGATTTACAAGGTCGTCGTCGGGGTTTATCGATGGCCAAGGCACACTTGTTCACCCGCGAACAGGTCAAGCCCGCCGGGCAGGACGACGCCCCCAAAGCCAAGACGCCGGAGGAGATCGCCGCCTATAACAAAAAGCTGGCCGACGAACGCAAGGCCCGCAAGGCCGCACAGCAAGCCGCCGCAGCTCCCGCCCCGGCACAGCCCGCCGCAGAATGTGAGCAAATTTCCATGTTCTAACCCACGCAACCCGCAAGGCCGACGGCACCCGCCGCCGCTGGTGCAAGCCCAGCCGCCCCACATGGGGCGGGCGCTCATGGGTACACAAAACCACCCACACAAAACACAGCACAAAACAGGAGGCTTTCACAATGGCAGCAACAGAACGCAAAATCCCCGGCACCTTTGCCCCGGTTCCCGGTGGCTACTCCCAGCAGATCGGCGCAAACACGGCGCTTTTCATCCCGGATTTTTCCGTTTCCCGCTACGACCCCAGCACCGGCGAGGTTTACGGCTACGCCCCCGATTATGACGCATTGGAGGCCGCCAAGACCCCCGCTGTGCAGGCCACCGCCCCCGGCGAGTATTCCTACTGCTACGAAATGCAGCAGGCCCCCACGGGCTGCGACTACGCCGCCGATCTTGCCTACTATGGCAAGCACTACTTTCTGCGCCCCCTGCGCGACGGCCTGCCCCCGCTCCACGGGCGCGGCATTACCTACGACGCAGAACAGGGAACCTATATGGTCACGCTCCGCGCCTATGACAAAATCAAGGCGCAGTACAAAATCAAGCGCGAAACTTGCCTTGATTGACCCGCAAGGCCGACGCCACCCGCGCCGCCGGTGCAAGCCCGGCCACCCTGCAAGGGGTGGGCGCTCATGGGTAACAAACACGATCACAAACCCGGCACGAATTTACAACGCGCACCCATCGCCAACAATGGCCGCCAGCCCGCCGGGGCGCTGGCATAAGTCCAACGGGAGCCGGTACACCTCCCCACAAAACAGATTGTACCCGCCGCCGGGCGGCCCCGGCACGGTTTACGGGCAGCTTATCACCACAAAAACAAGCCCCGCCCGCCCTGCGCAATGGGCACCGCCGCCGGGCATAAGACCACACGGCAGCCCCCAGCGGCACAACGCCACGCCGGGCCAGTTGTAAAGCGGCCCGTTCCCATTACCCAAAACACAAAACAGGAGGTACACAAAATGCAATACTACGAAATCAACGAACAAACCGCCCGCCGGGCAAACGATGTTAATTCTATGAGCGACTACCGCCCCGGCAGCGCCACGGAAGAATACCGCGCCGCCGTGGACAAGGCCGCCGCGCTGGTACAGGCACGAAAAGCCAAGATCAGCCCCTACTATCACGACAAGCTGGACGCCCTGCTTGACCGCTACGCCCGCCGCCTTGCCGACTACTACAACGCCTATTATCGCAACGAATCGGCCTGTCCCTCCATCCTCGTTTGCGGCGGCAGCAACTTCCCGGTACGCAAAAAGCAAAAGCAGAACGCCCGCCGCGAATCTCTTTGGCAGGAGTACAAGGAGATTGACGCCATTCTTGACAAAATCCGCAGCGTTGGCACCGGCGCGGTAGACCTGACCGACCCCCACGCCCGCGAACTGCTCCAAGACCGCTTGCAGCAGGAACAAAACGCCCTTGATTATTGCAAGGCCGCCAATGCCTACTACCGCAAGCACAAAACCCTGCGCGGCTATGCCAGCCTCACCGATCAGCAGGCCGACGCACTCACCGACCCGGACGCCTTTTCCGTCAAGCTGTACGGCAAACCCTACGGCGATTTTGAACTGTCCAGCCTGCGCGGCAAGATCAAGCGCATACAAGCCCGCCTTGCCGATCTGGACAAACTGCAAGCCGCCGCCCAGCAGCCCGACAACACCACGAAATTTGACGGCGGCGAGATCGTGCGCAATGCCGAAGAAAACCGCCTGCAAATCCTGTTCGACGAAATCCCCGACGCAGACACCCGCGGCGCTCTCAAATCCAACGGTTTTCGCTGGTCGCCCCGCAACAAAGCATGGCAGCGCCAGCTAACACAAAATGCCGAATACGCCGCCCGCCGGGTGCTTGGTCTGTAAATTGTGCCCCGGATAACAACCCCAAAACAAAAACCGCGCCGCCCCGGTTCACCGCCGGGGCATTGCGTGGTATAATAGACCCAACACAAAACACAAAACGAAAGGGTGTAACGCATGAATAACGAAAACATGACCGTTTATCCGCCTTACCGCCTTGTGGCCCAATTTGCCGACGGTGCCCGCCTGCTGTTCGACGGTCTGACCGAAGCGCAGGCACAGCAAAGCATGGAGGCCGCCCAAGCCCAACACGGGGATATTGCGTGGTATGACGGCGTGACCGATCTGCACTACGAAAACGGCAAATATTATAAGCTCATACCCCCGCCGCCGGAAGTGGCCTTGATTGACCTCACAGAATACACCGGCCCGCTGGATGAAAACGGCCTGCCGCCGTCCTTGACCGGCAACCCGCCCGCCAATCACGAAACAGGCCCCGACGATCACAAATAACCCCGCCCCGGACACAAAACCGCCCGCCGCAATAACAAAACCTGCGCAAACAGCAACACCCCCAGCCAAGGCCACACGGCCCGCCGGGGGTGTTTTCCTGTTGTTTTTTGCCTGAAATCGCTGTATTATAGGCATTGCACAAAACAATTTTGGAGGTTTAGCTATTATGTGGATTTATCGCTCACCAGTTGGCATTTTGAAGATCGTGCGCCAGCCTGACGGCACTTTCGGCCTGTGCCATAACGAAACAGTTTGGGAGGCTTGCGACACGCCGCAGGCAGAAGCCGACAATGTTTTTTGTCATGTAACAGGCTGTGACGAATGGGATTCATGCCCCGACGCTGGCCCCTCCGATCTGTCCGAATGGGAATACATTCCCTCGTAACTTTCCGCCAGTTCTGCGGCCATACGCCGCCCATCAATGGTGCTTACCTTGTTCTTGTGCAAAAGCCGGGTAAGCGCCGTTTTTATTTGTTCCTCGGTTTCCAAATGCGGGTACGCCTCCAAAAATGCCTCGCTTTCCAGCAAATCCGCCGCTACGCGCATGACCAAGCGCCGTTTCAGTTCGGGGGTTTTACGCAATCCCTCCAAAAGCTGCTCCTCGCTCATGGTTTCACCGTGGGTCAAAATATCCTCGTTCATATCCTGCCTCATTTCTGCCCGGTTCACCGCCGGGCGTTTTTTCGTTGTCGATGATCTTCCAGTTTCTCCGCAGGGCGGCCAGCGTGGAATACGGGCAAAAGCCTTGCCCCTGCACATCCCGCACACACAAATACCCGCTCCGCCCGGCGCTGATCTCGATTTCATAGTATTTCTTGCTGACAAACCCGCAAGAGGTCTGCCCCACAAACTGCGCCGTCACGATCTGCGCCATGCTCACCCCTCCGCCGATTCCCGCAGCCAATCCAAGCAGCACTTTATGCAGGTTTTCGCGTCACCGGGGCCGGGGCATTTATCGTCGTCGTGCGGGCACATGATCGCAACCGCCAGCGCCTCGTCGTCCATTTCCCTGATCTTGTCCGCATTGGTAAAAACCACATCCGGGCAATGCTTCTTTCGTGCCTCTTTGCAAGCCTTGCCGCCATAGTCCAGCAGGCAGCCGGGCACCCTGCACCTGTCACACAATTTCACTTTTCATGCCTCCGTTTCAGCCAGCGCCGCAGCGGGCGCACCACAAAACAGTCTGCCGTAATATACGCGATTTTTCGCCAGTTCTGTTGCTCCACAAGCTGCCTTGTACTCTCCAACTGCATTTTCAAGCCGCATATCTGTTCAACTTCTACCACAACACGCCGGGCAAGCACCCGGCTTACAAGCCTTTTCACAAAAACGCGCCTCCTTTACCCGGCTACCCGCCGGGCCTTTATGTTTCTATCCAGTAGTCCATCAACGACCACCCGCCGTTGCTGTGTACACGCTTGATTTTCTTACGGGCGATTTTCTCCGGCACAGTGCTTTTCAGGTTTCCGTATTGATACTCAATCTTCACCTGCGCCTCGTACCACTTTTGCCCGGCCCTTTGGATGTAGAAAAAGCCCCATTCGCACGGGTTTCTTTCCAAAACGGCTTTTACAAGCTCCTGCACCGTCCATTCTCCGCGCAGTTCCACAGCATACGAACAGCAGCAGTCGCCATACGGCCCGCCGGTGCAAACCAGCTTAAAATCCCGCTCCGCTTTCACGCCTTATTCCTCCTATTCGCAAATTGTTTTTCCAGCGGCTTTTCCCGTTCAGCGGAAAAGGTTACGCCCGCCGGGTGAAATCTTTTGACCAAAACACTTTTTTCGGCCAGTTTTCCCGCCGTGTTTCCCGCTCCAAAAGAGAGGTTTTTACACGCAAAAAATCCCGCCGGGGCAGGGGCGATTTTACGGGATTTTTCCCGGCGCATGTTATGTACGCGCGCGCGTGGCCCGCTCGGCCAACTCGTCCACCATCGGCACTTCTTCCAGCACCTCGCCCAGCCGTTCCACAGCTCTGCCGTGCCAATTCCGCGCCGTGCTGTCCGGCACACCCAGCTTGCCGGAAATTTTTGTCCAACTGTACCCACGAATCAGCCGCATGATTATGACCGACTTGTACTTACCGTTCACCGCGTCCAGTGCGCCCCGGATGTTGGCCGCGTCGCCCTCCAAGACTTCCACCTGAACGCTGATCTCCTGCAGGCGGCTCTTCACGCCGTTTTCGATCACGCGCACGGCCAGCGCCTCGGTGGGGTTGCCGGGTGCCGAACTATGCGGCATACCGTCCATAGCAAGGCCGCCCAAGCCGTTGTATTCATCTTCCAGCGCGTCACGCTCCCGTTTAAGCAGCTTGATAGCCTCCGGGATTCCCCCGTAATATTTGACGATATGCTTTACCGTTTCGCTCCGCATACCCAGCACCTCCATTGCCTGTAAGTCAGAACAGCGTCTTGCCGAAAACCGGCTCCGTTGCTCCGCTGGTGTCCACCTCCACCGTGTCGTGAACGATCTGCCCGATCTTCCACGCCAGCACGGCGTACCCGTAATACTCGCCGTCCTTGGTACACTCGCCAAACTGGCGGAAATTGTTCTCGGTTTCTTCCACCACCACGGCCACGCGGTCAGCGCCAAAGCCCAGCGCCTTGTGCATGGCCTGCACATAGATTTTCATAACCGTGTCCGCCGCCTCACGCCGGGCGGCCAGCTGCACGGCCTCCCGCTCCGTCTTGGGGGCAGACAGCGCAGGCAGCAGAAACGGCGGCATGATCTGCTGCACCGCAGCGGCCAGCGTGGCCTTGGCCTGCTTTTCGCCGCGCACCTGCTTGTCCAACGCATACTTGGCCGAAAACTCGTTGGCACAGTCCACAACGCGCCGCAAACGCATTTCTCCAATGCCGTATTTGTCATAGATTGCCGCCAAAATGCACACAATCAGCACATTTCCCGTTTCTTCCCGGTGATCGTCCAGCCGTTCCGCCTCGGTCTTGCGGGTACGCAAAAAGCGCCGCTGCGCCTGTATGGCAGCGTTCCGGGCGAAATAACGCGGTGTAGTATGCCGTCTTTTCATCCCAAGGCCTCCTGTTTCTCAATTTCCCGGCCACAAAGCGGGCAAAAATCAATGCACAGCACATTCAGTGCGCCGCCGTCGTGCAGGGTGTCAGTGCAAAGGCGCGGGTTTCCGTCCTCGCCCCACTCCACCCAAAACAGCATACCGCTGGTGGTTTGCATACGCTGGTGCCGCTCACACAGCGGGCACCGGCTCTTTTCTTGGCTTTTCATGGGTTCAGCCCTCCTTTGCCAGCTCTCGCCAGCGTTTCAAGTCGTCTTTGTCCTCGGCGGTGATGATCTCGGTGAATTTCCACCCCGCCGGTCGGGCAATCTGTTCCAAGAACACCCGCCGTCGCACAGGGTAGTCACGCTGCATACGCCGAACAAACTTGCTCTTGATCTCCACGATCTCAACGGTGCCGTCGGCGTATTTCAGCCGAAAGTCCGCTGTATAGCGTATGGGGCGCAGCTTCATGGTGCCGTATTCACCCGCCGGGAACAGCGGGAACGCGGGGTGCTGCTCACACTCCACGATCTCGCCCCGTGCCATCTTTGGCAGTACGATTCCCGTGTAAAATTCATACTCGCCCCGGCTATCAAAATCCCTGCCTGCTGCCTTGGCCTGCTTCACCGCCTCGGCCAGCGGGTCAGCGGCGCGGCGTTTCCGGGCGGCAAGCTGCTGTTCAGCCTGCGCACGGTAGCGCGGTGGCAGGTCGTCCAACTCCATGTTCATTGCTGCGCGTTCTCTTTCTGTTCTGCCCGCATATCGGCAGCATGGAGTGCATAGACAAGCGGCGTTGCGGCCATAGCGGCGGACAAAACCTTACTGCCGCCCTTGGCCGCGTCGTCATACGCGCCCATGTGCCAGCGGATAGCCAGCGCCTCGGCGTCGGTCAGCAGCATAAAGCGCTGCACCAAAAAGGCAGACTTCTCCCCGTGACCGAACGGGAATTTTTCGCGCACGGTATAGCAGGGCACAGTTTCCCACTTGCCGTCGCTGTTCTTCTGATTTCTTGTGCTTTTGGCATAGAAATCTGCCTTGCAAATGTCATGCAGCAGCGCTACAACGGCATAGGTTTCTGCCGTGGGCACACCCGGCACCCGCCCCGCGCCGATCAACTCGTAGTACACATTCAGGCTATGCTCCACCAGCCCGCCGGGGTAGCTGCCGTGGTAGTGGGTGCTGGCCGGTGCCTCGAAAAAGTCCGTGCTTTCCAGCCATTCCAGCAGCTCCGCCGCACCCGGTCTGTGAATCTGCGAGGTGAAAATCTCAATAAAGCGTTCCTTGTTGTCCATAGTCATTGCCTCCCGACTTCTGCAATCCCGTACACGCTGTCAACCTCCCGCTTGGTAATATTCCGGCGTTTCAGCATTGCGGTGATCTCCTGTTTCTGTTCTTGGTAGACTTCTTCATACGCGAAGAAATAGCGCAATTCCGGGTTGAACATTGATCGCAGGCTCAAACGCACAACCGTGTGTTCGTCAATTTCCATCGGAACCACATACACGGCAATTTGCCCGGTCTGCCTGTTTACTTCCCGGCAAATCACGATAACTTTTTCTATGCGCAGCATAGACCCATGCCCCCTTTCTTATCTGTTCATTCTCGGCGTGACCTTGCGCCCCGGTGTGCCGTGCCAACACTCCGCCCGGCGCATAATCACGGTGGTGTGCCGCCACCCGGCATTGCTTACCCGCGTTTCCACCCGGTTCAGGGTGTAGCCGGGGTATTTTCGCTCCCAGTACGCCACATCGTCGATGTACAGGGTGCTTGCCTCGTCCAGCTTCTTGCGGCTCCACTTGGTATCGTTCGGCGGCGGTGTTTTCGGCTTTTCAAGGCCACGGCTCTGCCGCCAGCTCCGGGCGCACCGCTTGTTCTTGCTGATATACCGCACAAGACTTTCAACGCTGCCGTGGTCAACATCCAAGTATTCACAGCGGGTAAAGCCGATCTGCCCGGCCTTGTCTGTCCATAGCTGTTCCAGCACATCGCGGGTCAGGCCGTCCGTGTGCTGTATGATCGCGTGGTGGTGGTGCCGCCCGCAGGTCGTGCCATCCTCCTGCACAGTGCAATACTCGGTGGCCGCAACCCACTTGGGGCGCTGTACGCCGTTCTTATCGCACCAACGGTACAGGCGCTTTATGTAGTTGGTTAGATCGCGGTCAGCCTTGGCCGTGTCGCCCGGCTCCGGGTGGTGGTCGTCGTCATAGGTGCCCGTCCACGAAAAATCCCCCTTGCCGAAGTTGGCATTGACAAGCTGCACATGGTAGCGCTTGGCCCTGTTGTCGTTGTAGGTCTGCTGTGCAAGGGTGCTGGCCTCCTTGCGCTTGGCACGGCGGCCTGCTTTGTGCTGTTTCGGGGTCACGGGGTATAGATCAACCTCCATGTAGGGGGCAGTGGCGTAACTCTTGCCGCAGATGTGCTTTTGCTCTCTGTAATAGATCGACTTCACAGCTTTTGCCCCTCTCCCAAGGTGGTTACTTCCCATGCGGGGGCTACACCCCCGCACCCCTGTATTATTTTCTTCTTGCTGGAATACCACACTCTGCTCCGCAGGCAAGGGGAAACACCGGGCGGCTCCCTTTCCGTCCTGCTGTTGGTCAGGCAGTGCCCGCCGCCCTCGTTTCCCCCTTGACCCCTTTCCCCGGCATTTCTGCCGTGGTGCTTAACTTACTACTGGTATACCAGCCCCAAACCGCCCAAGGCGGTATTTTTTTAGCCCGCCGCAGCGCGGCAAGGCTAAAAAATCAAGCAGCCGGGCGGGGCACAATCCCGCTCCGCGCCCGGCCTGCAATGCCTATTCTGTTTTTTGCCCTCAATAGGGCTTGCCGATGTAATCAAGGATTTTGCCAAGGCCAAGGCCCGTTTTATCCGGCTTTAACTCGCCGTTTTCAAAGTGCCCGCCGTATATGCAGTATTTGTACTGCGCCGGGTGTGTCTGATTCATGCGCTGGAACCTGTTCGGCTCCTTGTCGCTCATAATCCCGAACATACAGTACATACAACCTGTTCTGTCGCAGCCCGTCGTAGTCAATTTCGGCGGGAACTCCTCGTCGAACATCTGCAACTGCATATTTTCTTCCACGATCTCGCCGTACACTGGCGCATAGGGTATGCCGGTCTGTTTCAGGTATTGCAGCACATCTTGCTCTGTCCAAAATGACATCGGCTTTGACATGGGCCGTTCTGAATCGAACGAATTACAGCCGTACCGCAGCCACGATGCTTGCCGCTGTTCCGATTCCTCGGTCATAGTGGCAACTATCGGCTTGCGCCCGGTTTCCTTTTCGTACTTCTTGGCCGGGCCTTTCTTCATAACATCACAACATAATTGCGAAGTTGAAAACGGTGCCTCGACCATGAACTTGTACTTCTTGTAGCGTTCCTTGAATTTGCTTGGCTTTCCGCGCTTGTCCAGCCCGTCCAGCCGGTTTAGTGCCCATTGCGAACCGTGCCGGGCGTAGTAGATCACCTTTGCAACTTCTTTCCCGATCACCGGGTAGCCGTATTTTGTCAGCACTTCCGGGAAAGTCAGCTCCGGCGTCAGTACTTTAAGGTCAACGGGGATTTCATACTGCCTTTCCAGCCACTTTGCAAAATACTTTACGAACTTCTGGATTTCCGGGTATTCAAGCCCCGTGTTCACAAACACCAAATGGAGCGGTTCTTTTCGGTTCGGGCACCAAAAGGCTTGATACGCTCTCGCCGTCAAGTCCGCCAAAACCGTGCTGTCCTTTCCGCCGCTGAATGAAATGTACACATTCCAGTCATACCGGCCTATCCACTCAATGATTCTTGTTTGCGTTACTTGAATTTTCCGTTGAAGTGACCACGCCCGCATAGTTTCCAAGTCCTGCTTTGTGTACTTGGTTTCACTCTGCATGGCCGCCCTCCATCCCGATCTGCTCCGCGTCCTCGTCCTGCTTGTCCGGGTCTGCTGCGTCCAAAGCCTGTTTCTGCTCCCGCATATACTGGCTCACACAGGCGCTTTCAAACTCGCTCAAATCCTCCAAGAACTGCTTGGTTATGATCTTCAATGGCACAAACCCGGCCAGCACCTCAAACCCGTCTTTGATAACCACATAGGGCGCACCGCCAGCGGTCTTGCGCACAACGGTCTGTATGTAGTCGCTGTTCTTGACCACATCTGCAATGGGTGCAATCAGCGCGGAATCGTAGAAGATCAGCTCCCCGGCGTTGCCATACATAAGGCCAACCAGCCCCATGCCCTTGTAGAACATTTCCAGCGGCACCCGCCGCGCCTCCTGTTCCAGCGGGTCAGCGTCCGTCAGGTTCACGCCAAAGGCCGCCCCTGCGGTTTCGGCGTACTTCTCGTCAAAGAACATCTTTTCCCACGCCTTGCTGTCAATGTCCAGCACTGCGCCTACCTGTTCCTTGCCCTCCATTTCGGGCAGCTCCGTGGCGTTGTACAGCGCCAAGCGGGTGCCCAGCCAAATGCCGCTGTCGTCCGCATGGATTACCATGCAGTAGCTTTCGCTCTTGGCCCGTTTCACAAACTTGCTCAACTTCATGGCGCGGCTCCTTTCAGCCCAGCAGGCACAGCACACACAGTTTGATAATTGCCAGCGGCCCCAGCACGGCGTCGATTGCCCACGCAATGCAGGCAAAGATCACCAGCAGGCCAACCAGTGCGGCGAAAATAGCTTTCAAAACTTCCATAGTGCCCTCATTTCTCCGCCGCGCTATCGCTTGGCGGTCAGTGTTTCAGTGTCCGGCGTTTCAGTGCTTCTTGAAATAAGCGGAACGGCCCCCGATGTAGCCGCCGGCATAGGAGCGCGGGCTGTACAGGCTGGAACGGAACACCCCGGCGTAGCCGCCATTGTCCCAGCCGCCACCGCGAAACAATATGTATTCGCCCTCGGTGCTGTCCACATAGCACCCCGCCTTGCTCTCCCCAGCAAACAGCGCCAGTTCCTTTAGCTGCTCACTGTCGCACTCCATCTTTACATCCTCCCACGCGCAACCGTCATAGTCGTGGTTGATATTCCAGTTTGTAGTAAAGGTAATTTTGCCGCCATCAACAGAAACATACAGCGGGCGACCCTCCACATCGGTGATCGGTTTCCAGCCGTCGCCGCACTCGGACAAATCCGTTTCCGGCAAAGCCGCGTCATTGTTCTTGGCTGTCCACAAAGCGCCGTTCTTGATTCTCACACCACGGGCAAACTCCCAAATGTTACCGCAAAGATCATGTACGCCGCTGGCCGTGTGGTCGTGCGTCCAAGTAGCCGGGCCGCTGCCGGTCAGCGTCTTGTAACTGTCCTCAATGATAATGCCTTGTTCCTTGTCGTCACCGTGCCAGTGGGAACAATTCGTGTTGCCGTGTGGCAGGGTGCCCAGTTTCAGGCTGGTATCTGCCAGCAGGCCCCATTCCGCCGCCGTCAGGCAGTGCCAACCCTCGCCCTTGGAGAAACACGCCTGTGCAAACTCCTCCATTGTGATATTTGTGACCGGCTCCTGCAAGGGCAGGCTGTACGGCTTGCCGTTAATCATGGTGTTTTCGTAGACGGAAATATAAATTTCGTCGTACACCTCGCCGCCGATGATGAACGCCGGGTGTACCGCGTCACTTCCGCCGAAAAGTTCCTTGTTAGTCACGCGGCGGAACCTGTGCATGATGGAGGGAATACCGGCGTTGTCGTAGATTGCCACCACATCATGCTCCACGCCCGGCGCGGTCTGCTCCCTACGGCGCAGCTCCTCGTCGTTGCGCAGGATTTCCCGCTTGATCTCCTCCGGCGCGTCGCTCAAATCCTCGGCACAGCCGCAGTTTGCGGCGCAGCGCTCCGCGTCCTGCTGCACATAGCCCAAAAAGGCGGCGGCCTGCCTACCTACAAAATCGCTCTTGCCCTCGGCGGCCATACTAAGGCCAAAGTATTTGCATAGAATCTTTGCCATTTTCTTTATCTCCTTTCGCCCACGGTAACATAGGCGGTTTTTCTGCTGTTCAGCTCCAAATCCACCGGCGCTTTGCAGGCAAGGCAGGTGTGCGTCACCCGGTCAGCGGTCAGATTGGTTTTGTAGCTGAAGCTCTTGCCGCACTTGCAGTGCATAAACAACGGGCGCAGCTTTTCCAGCGGCGTTTCGTGACCGCACTCGCCGCACTTGTAGCCGTATGTTTCATGCTTGGCACAAAATGCCTTGATCGCGCCGCACTCCTCGCACTGCACCATCAAGAACCCCTTGTACGGCCCTTGGTCTGCGTCCGGGTTGGTCGGTGCCTGCCAAGTGTCCCGCTTGCCAAACATACGCTCCACTCTGCTACCGCGTTGTTCCTGCCGGTGCGCCGCAGGCTCCCGCTCCGCTTTGGCATGGCCGCTTTCGCCGTTCAGCGGCACCACCTGCCCGGTGGCGGTGTCCTCCAAGAATACCTTGCCGCCCTGCACATACGCCCGGAACGCGCCGCGCTGGCACATCCTGCGTACATCCGAAATACTGGTACTTTCCATTGTCTTGACCTCCTGTGTTTATGTTAGATGGAACAGGCTTGTTTGGCTGGTGTAGTCCAAAAAGCGCTGTTCCTCTGCAGCGTAATAGATCGGGTCGATCTCAAACCCGATAAAATCCACCCCGGCCTCGTAAGCGGCAATTCTGCTGCTCCCGCTCCCCAAGTGTGTGTCCAGCACCCGGCACCCCGGCGCGGCGTAGTTCTGAAAAATCCAGTCATACAGCGCCACCGGCTTTTGCGTCGGGTGGATTCTCTGCTCGTTCAGCTTTTTGTTTCCCTGCATGATATGCCCCTCGGCAACGCTCTTGCCTTGCAGCATACCGTTCCACATGAACCTGAACAGGCGCACGGTGTTGAATAGGTCAGTTGCGGCCAGCTCACAGTCTGAAAAGCTGGTGCCTTTCTTGCACTTATCCCACACGATTCTGCCGGGCGCAAACTCATAGTTGAAGTAGTTGCAGCCCCACACAATGTAATGCTTGGCTACCCGGCGCAGCTCGTCAAAGTATGCCCGCCCCGGTATCTCCCACACAGGTGATACCGGGTAGTCGCGGTGCACGCCGATCTTGCTAACCTTGCTGCCGTAATAGCCCCGGCGCTCCGGCCCGCTGAAATACGGCGGGTCAACCACCGCAAGATCAAAGAACCCATCCGGGAATTGTGCCATGCCTTTCATGCAATCCATGTTGTAGCACTGGTTTAGTTCAAGCATTGATGATCTCCGTTGTAGATAACGACCATCGACGGAAACGGTGCGGGCGGGAATCTGTTCCCGTCCTCGTCCTCAAAGTGCAGCCGCCCACGCAAAAAGCGTATTTCTGCTTTCCCGTATATGTAGTCGTGGAAGTAGGCCGTGTCTGTCCTTGCTGGTATCAGCAGAACAACCGTTGTTCCAGCCTGCGCCTCCTCATAGGCTTTGCGCACCCACGCGCCCAGTGCCCGGCCATACGGCGGGTTGCAAAACGCGCTCCCCCCCCCGATATTCCACGGGGCGGTTAGGCCGTCGGTTTCCGGGGTGTAGAAGTTCTTGCATTTTGCGCTTTTCTCCGTGGCCGCCGCGTCCAAGGTGAAATGAAACTCTGCGTTCAGGGTGTTGAAAAAGCCCTGCGGTGTGCAGTAGTCCATTTTCTTGCTGCTCAAAAGTGCGCTGTTCATCTTCCGTTCCTTTCATGGCGCGGCATTTTCACCGGCACAGCGTCCGGCCCAACTGCCCAAACTTCCACATCGTCGATGATCTCCAACCAGTCACAACCCCAATACTCCGCCGCGTTCAGCATGGCGGCATAGTTGGAGGTGTGCGGCACGATCACCTCACCAAATCGCGGGTGAACCACCCGTGCGCAGGTCTTAGCGTTCCAGCGGCTTTCCCGTGCCCGCCGGGCGGCAAGGGTCATGTCATTATACGGATTCACGCAGCCACTCCGCCTTGTCGGCCTGCCCGTAAAACCCGTGGGCCAGCCACACGCCGAAAACGAACAGGAACAACCCGGCCAAGCCGTAACCGATGATCTGCCCGATCTCGCACATACCGCCAGCGCCCAGCAGCATAAGGAACCCCAGCATGGCAAGCGCGGCACCGACACGCTCCTGCAGGCGGGTCAGCTTGCGGGCGCGGGCGGTGGCATTTTTCCGCCGGGCCATTTCTTTTTTGTACTGCTCCGGGGTGTAGGCTCTAATGATTTGCCCCTCCGGGCTGGTCTTGATCTCAATGTACCGCACTTCCACTTTTGACTTCCTCCTTTAATGCCGCTCCTGCAACTCCTGCCGCCGGGCGTAGATTTTACTTTGTGCCAGTTCGGCGCTGTAACCGCCGCGCCCGTTCTTGTCCATCTGCCCGGTGTCACCTCGCGCCCTCTCGTGGTAGACCGTCGCCAAACTAACACCCAGCTTTTCGGCAATGTCGTTCATGTGCCAGCCTTGGAGGTAGAGCTTCTCCATTTCTTGGCGGTCACTGTAACTCAAATGCTTATACTTCATGGTGTCGTCCTCCCTCCTTGCCGTTTTTGGGTAAAAAAAAATAAGCGCGGAAGAAGTTTTTCAACTTCTTTCGCACTTATTCTAATATCTCGGCGAAAAGGTGCTGCCGTTATGATAAATTTTATACCAGCATGACGAGCGTGCCCGCGACAAGCACGGCCAGACCTGTCAGAGCCTTTCTGCTCAGACGCTCATGGAACACGATGTAGGAGAACAGCACCGCGACCAGAATGCTCAGCTTATCGATGGGCGCGACGAGGCTGGCCGGGCCGAGCTGCAGCGCTTTGTAATAGCACAGCCAGCTGGCACCCGTCGCCAGGCCCGACAGACAGATGAAGCCAAGCTCATTTGGGGGCACCGCCTTCATCTGGCCCTGCTTGCCCTGCACAAACACCATGACCCACGCCATGATGAGCACCACGCCGGTGCGCAGCGCCGTACCGAGATTGGACTCGACCCCGGTGATGCCGACCTTGCCCAGGATCGAGGTCAGCGCCGCAAAAATGGCCGAACCGAACGCCGCCAACATCCAGCCACTTTCCTCTTTCTGGACGCCGCCCTTTTTCTCGATCATCAGGAACGTGCCGGCGGCGATCAGCACAACGCCGATGCCCCTGGTCAAGGTCACACTCTCGCCCAGCAGCAGTGCAGCCAGCAAGATTGTCATGACCGTGCTGCTCTTGTCGATGGGCACGACCTTATCGATTGGCCCGCGCTGCAAGGCATAAAAATAGCACAGCCAGCTGGCACCCGTAGCCAGACCCGACAGCCCCAGGAATACCAGACTTCTGGCCGGGATGCTGGCAATCGTCCACTGCGAGCCGACCACAAACACCATGACCCACGCAAAAATCAGCACAATGATCGTGCGGATGGCCGTGGCCACGGTGGAATCCGTTTTGCGAATGCCGCATTTTGCCAGAATGGATGTCAGACCCGCGAACAGCGCAGAGCCGACTGCGTACAATAACCACATACAAATCGCCTCATTCAGCACTATTGTACGCGCTTTGCCAGTCTTGTGCAACCCGCTTTTGTACAAATCACGTTTTTACGCAAAAGCCGCACCTCGGTCTCTGCGCGGGGTGCGGCTTCGTACTTATTCGCTCAATTCATGCGCCAGCACCGGCAGAAAAATCGTGGCGACCAGCACAGCCAGTGCGGCCACGACCAGCAGCGCGTAGATGGTGCTGCGCAGCGTGCGGTTGTATTTCTTTTTGTATTGCAGACGCTCGCGCTCCTTGGCGACAGCCTCGGCGGAAGGGATCTCCACCGTGCGCGGCGTCGGGACCTGTCTGGGCATATAGGCTCCTTATTCCTGATCTTCGCGGGGACGGCGCTTTTGCAGCAGGGCTGCCAGCTCGGGGCTGACCTGCACGGCCCTGCGCACCTGCCGACGGAAAAGCTCCCACTGTCTGTCGGCCTGCCTGTTGGCCCGGCTCACAATGTCGTCGGCCTCGCGCCGGGCATCCGCCAGCAGCTTATCAGCAGCAGGTGTTCATCAGTCGTCAGCGGTCCGGCTCACAGTCGAGGATCGACGGGATGTCCGCCCAGCGGTCTGCCTCGGCGGTGTAACGCTCATGCAGCCAGGCGACAGCCTTATCCAAGCCCGCCTGGTCGCCGTCAAACAGCTGCGTCTCGATCTTTTCCTCGGCGGTATGCTCGATGCTCCACGGGCCGGGCCAGACCTCGGCGCAGAGGGCCTCGCGCTTTTTCTTGCCGCTCTCGTCGCTCGGGTCGGGCACCTTGATAGGGGTGATGACATAGCGCATACCGCCCTCTGCCCCGGAATACGGGTTGCCGTTGTGGAACCAGTGATAGATTGGGAATGCGTCAAGCATGGTCTGCACCTCTTTTTGCACAAATAAAAATACCCCGAAGCGAAACGCCTCGGGGTATTTTGGAGCGGGATACGAGTCTCGAACTCGCCACCTACTGCTTGGGAAGCAGTC
>OGXW01001786.1_pt1 | contig 15937 bp, 17 predicted proteins | sample 1576341 | NCBI WGS metagenome assembly OGXW01 (sample SAMEA3541592, study PRJEB24748) | human gut metagenome | biome: human gut; feature: human-associated habitat; material: faeces | place: China | collected 2012
CAACGACTGCACCGACAGGTGATCCGGAATATTTCTTCACAAGTACAGTAGTAGGATCCAAGAACTATGGAAATTATCAGAACGAAGAAGTTACCAAACTGACAGAACAGCTTCATCAGACCTTTGACAAGGATGAGAGAGGCAAGCTTGCGATAGAGCTTCAGCAGGATATTCTGGATGATGATGCATTCTTCTTTGTATCACATCTGAACATGGGAATCGTGACAAAGTCAAACGTGACAGGAATGGCGGCACATCCATGTGATTACTATGAGATCACAGCAGATCTGGATGTAGAGTAAGACCCGGGGAGAACAGATTATGAATTCTTTGCTTCGTGTAGAGCATGTGACAATTTCCTACAATGGAAAATCAGTGGTCCAGGATGTAAGCTTTGAACTGAGACAGGGAGAGATCCTGGGAATCGTAGGAGAGTCCGGAAGCGGCAAAAGTACGATTATCAAGGCAATTATGGGGCTTCTGGGGGAGGAAGGCCTGGTCACAAGAGGGGATATCTGGTACAGAGGAGAAAATCTGACAGATATGAACAGCAAAAAACTGCGCAAATATCTTGGTACAGAGATCGGCATGGTATTTCAGGACTGTAAGGGGGCACTGTGCCCTGTACGCAAGATCGGTGCACAGATATACGAGGCAGTGTCAGAACATGAAAAGATCAGCAGACGGGCAGTCAGGGAACGTGCCGGAGAAATCATGAGAAAGATCGGCCTGGATGACAGTGATCGTGTGCTGGACAGTTATCCGTTTGAACTCTCCGGTGGAATGAACCAGAGAGTGGGAATCTGCACAGCCATGATCATGCGACCGAAGCTTCTGCTGGCAGATGAGCCAACCAGTGCACTTGATGTAACCGTTCAGAAGCAGGTAGTGGAGGAACTTCTGCTTATGCGCAGAGAATATGATACAGCCATGATCCTTGTAACCCACAACATCGGTGTTGTAAGGTTGATGGCAGACAGAATACTGGTGCTTCAGAACGGACAGATGAGAGATTATGGAGAGACAGAGGCTGTACTGGATCACTCTGAAGATCCCTATACAAAGACACTGATGAGTTCTGTGCTTCATCTGAAGCGAGACAGGATCCGGAAGGAGTAAAGGATATGGCAGAGATCATTTTAAAAGCCGATCATCTGAAAAAAATCTTTGTATCCGGCAAAAAATCCACCACAGCGGTAGATGACGTAAGCTTTGAACTGGCGAGAGGAGAATGCCTCGGGATCGTAGGTGAATCCGGCTCCGGCAAAAGTACGATCGCCAGAATGCTCACACATCTGGAAGGCATCACCGAGGGAAAGATTTTTCTTAAAGGAAAAGATATCACGCATGTCGGAGGCAAGGCTTTGCGTAATATCTATCAGGATATGCAGATGGTTTTTCAGATGCCGATGGAATCGTTTGATCCAAGATGCACACTGGGAGATGGAATTGGGGAAAGTCTTCGGAATATGGGGATAACCCGTGCCGAAACGCGTAAATGTGTGGAAAATCTCATCGAACGATGTGGTCTTGACAAAGAATATGCAGACCGCTATCCGCACCAGGTCAGCGGAGGGCAGTGCCAGAGAGCAGCGATTGCCAGAGCCCTGGCAGTCAGTCCGGAAATCCTGATCTGTGATGAGGCGACCAGTGCACTTGACGTAACAGTCCAGAAACAGATTCTGGAACTTCTGATCGAACTGAAGCAAAAAGAAAATCTGTCATTTCTCCTGATCTGTCACGACCTTGCACTGGTACAGAAATTCTGTGACAGAGTTCTGGTTCTTTATCACGGAAAGACAGTAGAATGCGGAACTCCGGATGAGATCATCAATCATCCGAAGATGGAATATACAAAGAATCTGATCGATTCAGTCTTATAAAATCAACAGCATAATAATCAAATAATAATGAATAAAAAAAGGTACTTCCCGCGGATTGGAAGTACTTTTTTTATGGGTTTCTTTGCGCATCATCAGGTGGAGGTCGATGCACCTTTATTTGATAAAATAACACAGATCTTTGTGTTGTTTATATTTTACCAAAATGCAGTATGAAAACAAGCCTCCCGGGGGGATAAAAGGCCATGAAAAAAACCGAAAAAGCTATGCTGTATAAGAATAGATCCCGGCTGACCTTAACTTCCCGTTCTGAGATATTATTTCTTATTAAATTCTTCAGCAATCTGTCTGATCAGTTTCAGCTGGTCTGAGTTCAGATCCTGGAGAATTTCGATCAATTCATTAATTTCTTTAGGATAATCTGTATGCATATCAAAAAAATCTCCCGGAGTGATCTTCAGGTACTCACAAATATAGAAAAAAACCTGCATAGACGGAAAAGCCTTCTGATTCTCGATTCGATTTATGTAGCTTGGATTTTGTCCAAGATCCAGACTCATCTCTCTTGCGGAAATATCCGTATCCGTTCTTAACTTGGCCAGTCTGGTACCAAAAGCTTCTTTAGTATTCATATCACATTTCCCCTTTTTTGTGACATTTTATATCACCGACATCCCGAAACCAGGATAATCAAAGCTCGAAATATAGAAAAATAGGACATAAATCAGAAACGATCAAATTATTTTTATCTGATAAGCTTTCATGTCGAATGCCCTTCTTTATGGATATTATATATCGCACAATGCGGAAAAACGGGATGTTATATCCGTTATTGCGGCTGATGTGAGATAATAAATATCCTATAATCAAAAAAGAACGTTACATAATAACCGATTTTGGGTCAGAGGTGCTTTCAGATGCAAAAACCCCCGTACTATGCGATCACAGTCAGGAGATACAATGTCCTGTTCCGACACACAGACTGGCTTAAGAAGACACAGGAACTCTACAACGAGATTCTGCTCTTTTACTACAGACTCTATCTGGAAACATTTCCGGATTAGCAGCCCGGGACACAGGAAGCACTCCGTATCCTTGAGACGCTGACCATCGTAGGACGCGACAAACAGCCGATTCCAACCCCTCTTCCCTGGAAGAAGATTCCTCTTTATTTCCGACGAGCGGCGATCAACACCGCCACAGCAGCGGCAAAGAGCTACCTGTCAAGAGGAACACAGGAACATCCTACCGAGAAATTTACAGAATCTGTTACCTTTTACAAAGGAATGTATCGTGACTTTCAGGACAATACGATTTCACTGAAGCTCTGGAATGGCGAGAGCTGGCAGTGGTCCAGACTACGATTAAGAGGAAACACCGTACCGGAAGAACATCATTTTCAGCCCGGAATTCCTGCGTGAATCCAAGGCTCTTTACGACAATCTGTATCCTTCCCGCATCATCGTTGGTACCGACCTAAACGATGAGCGTTTGGTAGAAGCTGCACATGAGTTTGCCGGTCTGCTGCAGGAAGGTGCAATTAAGGAAAACATTGATACCCTGTTCATGGGATTCACTGAGGCGGAGGCAGTCAAGCTGTTCGCCAATACTTATCTGGCTTTGCGCGTTGCTTACTTCAATGAGCTGGATACTTATGCAGAAAGCAAGGGCCTGAACACGCAGCAGATCATTGATGGCGTGTGCCTTGATCCTCGTATCGGCAGCCATTACAACAATCCGAGCTTTGGTTATGGTGGATATTGTCTGCCGAAAGACACCAAGCAGCTTTTGGCTAACTATGCCGATGTACCGGAAAATCTGATTGAAGCAATCGTGGAATCTAATCGTACTCGTAAGGACTTTATTACAGACCGTGTTCTGAAGCTGGCGGGCTACTATGGATATGATGCAGAGAATGAGTTTGATGAGGATAAGGAGAAATCCGTCACGATTGGCGTTTACCGCTTGACTATGAAATCTAACTCCGACAACTTCCGTCAGAGTTCTATTCAGGGTGTTATGAAGCGTGTGAAGGCAAAGGGAGCAACGGTCATTATAGTCTGAACGCTGGTGATGTTCACTGGTGCGTGAATGCGAAAGGAATTAAAGGCGTGAGTTGCCCATCGAAATATTATGGTCTGGCTGCAGCGGCTAAGCCGGTAATAGGGGTTCTCGAATCGGGTTCAGAGGTACGCTGTCTGATTGAAGATACTCACGGAGACCTTTGCTGTGAGCCGGGTGAGTATGACAAGGTCGAGGAAAACATCCGCTGGTTCATTGAGAATGCCGGAAGTGGTGAACTGAAGGCGATGGGAATCAGAAGCCGTGAGAATTTGGAGAAGAACCTGACCAGAAACGTATCGGTATCCTGACTGTAAGAAAATCATCATAATATCAGATAATCTGAATACACACAATAAAGCAGCGTTTTACGAAGCATTCCCACCTGCAACAGCCTACTGGCTTTCTCAGAAATTCGAAATGCATTATACTCCCAAACATGGTAGCTGGCTCAATATCGCTGAGACAGAACTCAGTTCTTTAAGTATTCAATGCCTTGGCAACAGAAGGATTGATTCATTAGAAGAATTAAATTTTACCATCAACTAATGGGAGAAAAATCGTAATCAAAAACAAATCGGTGTCAATTGGCAATTTACTGCTGAAGATGCCAGAATAAAATTAAAGCGTTTATATCCTAAGCCGCTATTTGCGGAATAGAAAAATACATATAACGTGCCCTGTTTTGATACAGTTTTAATCTTTACAGGGCACTAGGCCGTGTGAATAAATTCACACGGTAGCTGCTCAAAACTTCACACACCTCTCCGTGGTGAGTAGCAGGCAACGGTCTTATGACTGGCTGAGATGTGAAAAAGTAATATTCAAATAACTGGAATAGGAATTTACTACAATGGATGCTATTTTAAAATGTATACTGATACATTTCTGCTGGAATACATCGTACAGGCTATACACATAAATAGTCAGGGCAATTTGTCCGATACAGCACTGGATAAAGTCAAAGAAAATGCAAACTTGATGATCTAAAGGAACAGAGAAAGGGTGAGGACGTAATATGGAACAAGAACTATTCAACCCGCAATCTTCTTCTGTAAGCTCTTCCAGAATTATTTACACTCCGTCAACCTTTGCCCGGACATCGTTACTGCATCTGCAGGAGGTAGGTTCACTTAAAGCTCTTCGTTCGCATACTTCCAGAAGAGAGAATCTGGTTTCGTTTTTATGTTTTGTTGTGCTGAGTGGAAGTGGGGAACTGAAGTATGAGGGAAAAACGTATCAGCTGACAGCTGGTGACGGTGTGTTTATTGACTGTCGTAAGGAATATAGTCACAGTACGGGATATAATTGCGGAGAGGATGATGGTTCTAAAGAGAATCTCTGGTCTCTTCAGTGGTGCCATTTTTATGCTCCGTGTCTGCCTGCCGTGTATGAGAAATACAGGGAGAGGGGTGGCAGACTGGTGTTTCATCCGGATGACATAAGATTGTTTACGGATCTTTTATTGGAACTTTATGATTTATCAGCTTCTTCTGATTATATACGTGATATGCGTATTAATGAGAAGCTGGCAGTTTTGCTTACGTTGCTTATGGAACAGTCCTGGTATCCGGAGAGTATGACGGTGAACAGGAAACGGGTAGAATTGCTGGAGGTAAAAAGTTATCTGGATGAGCATTATATGGGAAAAATTGTGCTGGATGATCTGTCGGAGCGTTTTTTTATCAATAAGTTTTATATGACCAGGATTTTTAAGGAAACGTATGGCGTGACGATCAATAATTATTTGATTTCAAGGAGAATCACCAGATCCAAACAGTTGCTTCGTTTTACAGACATGACGGTTGATGAGATTGGAAATGCTGTGGGGATGGGGGATGCAAATTATTTGAGTCGGATGTTCCGGAAGGTGGAGGGCAGCAGCCCCCGGGAATACCGGAAGAAGTGGAGGATGTAGTTCACGTTCTCTGAAGTTTACGTAAACGTTCACAGGGAATATTCCGCGAGGTGTTTTGCTATGAATATGGTGTTGATTGTTATCAAGTAAAATTGACCCACCTGAAATCTGAAATTATCTGATTTTCAAGTGGGTCGAGTTGTCTGATTCTTTTTACTCCCAGTATCTTGCAATAAGCTGCTGTACGTCATCATCGGATAAGTGATATTCCGTAGTCAGCTGCTGGATAAGGTTATCCCTGGGGATGTTGTTTTTGTGTGAGAAGTGTATCAGTGTGCGAATGCTGGATTCGCGTTCCAGAGCAGCACCTTTTTCAATGCCTTGCTGCATGCCTTTTTGAATGCTTTCCTCAACCAATCGATCGGTAGCCAGTTCCAGAACCTGTCCGCCCATAATGTCACCTAATCCTTTCCTCGCCGGCAGGTTGTCGGCGAATATGTAGTCAATGATCTTGTTGCTTAATTCAATGATTGTCAGGTAGAGATTTTCCTTTTTTTCATTATACAGTTTCTCTGTGAGGTATTGCTTAATGGACTGATATTCATCCATAAGCTTCCGGAAGTCGTCAGAGTCCTGTACAATACAGCCCGAACTGTTCTTGTTCCTATATCTAATGATATAAAATGGAAGGAGAAAAATCAAGTCTTTCCGGAAGATTTTTTCCAGAGAATAGTCCGGGAGGTAAACGGGTTTGGGATGATAGAGAATACTGCAGTTGTTAGTGAAGTGAAGGTTTATTGAAGGGAGTATTGTCCTGGAAGTGCTGGACAGATAAAGAACGAAAGACTGGGGAAGAGAAATGTGAAATTCTCCATTTATGCAGCAGATATATTCCAGTCCGATAGCGGTGTCGTATTCAAGCATTCGGATATGCATGGTAGGATCCCCGGTACTCTGGCATTCCGCATGGTAATGTATGTGTGCGATGCCGAAGTGTGAATCTGTGATTTTTTTCTGATGGTGATCGTAGAGTTCGTTTTGATAGCGTGTGATGGAGATGTCCGGGGGATATGAGGTGTCAAATACCTCATTGACCAGAGGGATGATGAGCTCGGGGATTTTTGTAAGCATGGTACGGAAGACATCGTCAAAGATCGTATTGTTAGAATTTGTCAAAAAGATGGTCCTTTCTATGGTTAAAGTATGGTTCTCTTTTGTGGGGTAAAAGGGGAAATGATGGAGACTATAAGATGTAGTGAGAAATGATTTTGGAAGTGCTGATAGTTACAGGGTAACATACTGAGAGCATGATTCCAAGGAAAAGCGTTCGTCAAATAAGTCTGTATTATGACAGAACATTATGCTCCCTGTGGATATAAATTAAAAAAGAAGTGGTATATTACAACTGATGACCTATTATTTGCTTTACAGAAACATTCAAGGCAACTATTCACGGGTAATATTCAAGACTAAGACCAGGGGAGAGGTTCATTATGCCGGAAACTCAGTATGAACAGGAAAGAGTAATAGCAGAGCTGCATCAGGGGATTGCACAGCAGTCGGATGATCTTGAGGAATTATTGTGGGATTGTTTTGTGGCATATCAGGATTGCGTTTTTTATACTTCTTCCGGTCTTCCCTTTTCTTATACGGTCAAAAAGAAAAAGAATGGTGACTACAGTGGTGAGCTTCTGGTATCCCGTAAGGAAAGCAGTAAAACGCTGACAAAAAGTTCTATATTTCTGGCATTTCATAAAGTGCTTGGGGCGATAGAAATGAAGGATGAGACAGAGCTGAGATTTCCGGAATATAAAGGACCGAAGGCAATCGGGCAGATTTTTGGGATATCTTACATATATAGTGTTTTCTGGAAGTTTGGACTGATCAGGGTTCCTGAGAGAACTGAGGAAAAGCTGAACAATGTCTGATTGAGGGCAGTAATTGACTGGTAACTGTTCACAGGTAACATTGATTGAGAGGGAAAACAGGTTTGGTGTTTTTTTCTCTTGACAATTGTTTTTTTTGGATATATACTTTGATAATCAAAATATTCTAAACTCAAAACAAAACAGGAATATGAGGAAACAGTTATTATGAATAAAGAACAGACCATAACCGGTATTATCCGGGGAACGGGAGCCTGTGTTCCGAAGAGGGTTCTGGATAATAATGAAATTGCCGGTTTCGTAGATACCAGTGATGAATGGATCCGGGAACGGACAGGTGTGAAGCGGCGGCGTATCGTAGAAAGTGAAACGACAGTTTCCATGGCGAGTGAGGCCGGTCGTCAGGCACTTGAGGAGGCAGGAGTCTTACCGAAAGAGGTGGAGATGATCCTGGTGGCAACCGGTTCGGCTGACCGGGTTTTTCCATGTACAGCCTGTCAGGTACAGGAGGCACTTGGTGCAGTCGGGGCAGTTGGATTTGATCTCAACGCAGCATGCAGTGGATTTCTTTTTGCTTATAATACAGCCCAGGCTTATATCTCAGCCGGAATATATCGGACGATCCTGGTTATAGGAAGTGAGAGTCTTTCCCGGCTGGTGGACTGGACGGACCGTGGAACCTGCATTCTGTTTGGAGATGGGGCCGGAGCGGTTCTTCTCAGGGCAGAGCCGGGAAGAAATTATCGGCCGGCAGCGCATTCGGATGGCAAAGGTGGACCGGCACTTACCGGACCGGGAGCTGTTACCAGAATCCGTAGTATTGACGGAGACAGCAGCAAAACAAAAACAGAATATATTACCATGAATGGCAAGGATGTCTTTCAGTTTGCAGTCCGCAAGGTTCCGCAGGTGATACAGGAGGTTCTTGATGAAAATGAACTTTCCGCAGAGGATATAGACTGGTTTGTTCTTCATCAGGCAAATGCGAGAATTGTGGATTCGGTTGCAAGGCGGCTTCGTCTTGACATCGAGAAGTTTCCGATGAATCTTCAGGAATATGGAAACACATCTTCTGCCAGCATTCCGATTCTTCTGAATGAGCTGAATCGTAAGGGGGTTCTCAGAGAGGGACAGAAGCTGGTTCTGGCGGGCTTCGGAGCAGGGCTTTCCTGGGGAGCCAGTATCCTGGAATGGAAGTCTGGCAGCAAAACAAAATAATACAGTAAAAAAGGAACAGGCTTCGACAAAAGAGGCCTGGAACTTAAACTATAAATTCAAATAAAGAGAACAGGAGAAAACAAAAATGTTAGAAAAAATCATTGAACTTACAGCAGACACTTTAGGAGCAAACGCAGCAGAAATCACAGCAGAGACTTCTTTTATGGATGATCTTCATGCAGATTCTCTGGATCTTTTTGAGCTGGCAATGGCACTTGAGGAAGAATTTTCTGTAGAGATCCCAAGTGAAGATCTTACACAGATCACAACCGTAGGAGATGCAATGAATTACCTGACAGAGCATCAGGCATGATCATAAACCTATGACGATCGAGAGGATGTAATTTTATGAAAACAGAGATCACAGAATTATTAGGAATTGAGTATCCGGTGATCCAGGGCGGTATGGCATGGGTTGCTGAATGTCATCTGGCAGCAGCTGTATCCAATGCAGGAGGTCTTGGTCTGATCGCAGCAGGCGGAGCGCCGGCAGAGTGGGTGAGAGAGCAGATCCGGGAGACAAAGAAGCTGACAGATAAACCATTTGGTGTCAACATTATGCTGATGAATCCGGAGTCAGAGAAGGTTGCAAAGGTAATCGTGGAAGAGGGCGTCAAAGTTGTGACCACAGGAGCCGGAAGCCCGGAGAAATATATGGCTGACTGGAAAGCAGCCGGAGTTAAGGTTATTCCTGTTGTTGCGTCTGTGGCACTTGCGAAGCGTATGGAACGCTGCGGTGCAGATGCAGTGGTTGCAGAGGGAACAGAGGCAGGCGGACATATCGGAGAGCTTACCACAATGGTTCTGGTTCCGCAGGTAGTTGATGCAGTGAACATCCCGGTGATCGCAGCCGGTGGTATTGCGGACGGCAGAGGAATGGCAGCAGCGTTTATGCTTGGTGCAAAGGGTATTCAGATGGGAACTGTTTTTGCGGCATCCAAAGAATCTGTGATCCATGAGAATTATAAAAACAGTATTTTTAAGGCAAAAGACATCGACAGCCGTGTGACAGGAAGAAGCACCGGTCATCCGATCCGTGTTCTTCGTAATGATATGGCGCGTAAATATCTGGAACTGGAAAAAGAAGGGGCACCATTTGAGGAACTGGAAAAAATGACTCTGGGAAGTCTCAGAAGAGCAGTGCAGGAAGGTGACGTAAAGAGCGGAAGTCTGATGGCCGGACAGATCGCGGGCATGATCAAAGAGGAACACTCCTGTGAGGACATTATTAAATCTGTTGTCTGTGGGGCATCCAGACTGATGAACGGGGTAAGTGCAGATGAGTAAGATTGCTTTTATTTATCCCGGACAGGGTGCACAGGCAGTTGGAATGGGACAGGATTTTTATGAAAACAGTCCGTTGTCCAAAGCTGTATTTGACCAGGCGTCAGAGGCTGTCAGCCTTGATCTTAAGAAACTCTGTTTTGAGGAAAACGATCTTCTGAATAAGACAGAATATACACAGGCAGCAATGGTAACAGCCTGTATTGCCATGACAAGAGCCGTGGAAGCTATGGGACTCCATGCAGATATGACGGCAGGTCTGAGTCTTGGTGAGTACTGTGCGATTGCGGCAGCAGGCGGTATGTGCGACATGGATGCAGTCCGTACGGTACGTTCCAGAGGAATTTTTATGGAACATGCGGCGCCAGAAGGAACGGGTGCAATGTCTGCGGTGCTGGGACTTGATGCGTCAGTGATCGAAGAGGTCTTAGACGGCAGAGAGGGAGTTTCCATTGCCAACTATAACTGTCCGGGTCAGATCGTGATTACGGGACAGGCAGAAGCAGTTGCAAAGGCAGGAGAGGTTCTGAAAGAAGCAGGTGCGAGAAGGGTGCTTCCGCTCAAGGTAAGTGGACCATTTCATTCACCGATGATGAGACCGGCGGGGGAAGAACTGGCGAAGGTTTTTGCAGGAGTCAGCATGAATCCTCTGAAACTGCCATATGTGGCGAATATCAATGCAGAGGTTATTACCGACTGCAGTAAAATAGAAGAACTTCTTGTTGCTCAGGTCAGTGGATCTGTCCGCTGGCAGCAGAGCGTGGAAACCATGATCCGCGAAGGTGTGGATACCTTTATAGAAATCGGACCTGGCAAAACGCTGACAGGATTTCTTCGAAAAATAGATAAAAATGTAAAATCTTATCATATTGGAAGCTGGGAAGAGGCTGTTCAGGTATGTGAGGAACTGAAATAAAAAAAGACCGGATGGGAAATCGTAATTGTTCACAGTGACGAGAAATCATTTGGTTGCAGCAGATGCCGAGAGGAGAGAAATAAGTGGCAGAGCAGAATAAGAAGAAAGTGGCTGTTGTGACAGGTGCTTCCAGAGGAATCGGAAGAGCCATTGCCCTGGAACTTGCTTTTAGAGGCGCAACAGTTGTGATTAATTATAATGGTTCTGAGGAACGGGCAAAAGAAGTACAGAAAGAGATTGAGCAAAAAGGCGGCGAGGCAAAGGTCATGCAGTGGAATGTTGCAGATTACAAAGCCTGTGAAAGCGCGGTTAAAGACATCGTAAAAACTTATGGAAGTATTGATATTCTGGTGAATAATGCCGGGATTACAAAGGATGGGCTTCTGATGGGAATGTCAGAGGAAGATTTTGACAAAGTGATCGATGTCAATCTCAAGGGAAGCTTCAATATGATGCGTTTTGTTTCCAGACAGATGCTCCGCCAGCGAAGTGGCCACATTATCAGTATGGCATCTGTGGTAGGAATTGCCGGAAATGCAGGACAGGCAAATTATGCAGCATCTAAAGCCGGGATCATAGGAATGACAAAGAGTGCAGCGAGAGAGCTTGCATCCCGTGGAATTACGGTCAATGCAGTTGCACCGGGATTTATTGAGACAGAGATGACAGCAGTGTTATCCGAGGAAGTAAAAAAAGCGTCTGCCGCACAGATCCCGCTGGGACATTTCGGCAAACCGGAGGATATTGCAAAAACAGTAGCTTTTCTGGCATCTGATGATGCTGCATACATTACCGGACAGGTGATTCAGGTTGACGGAGGAATGGTCATATGAGTAAAAGAAGAGTAGTTGTCACCGGACTTGGGGCAGTTACCCCTATTGGAAATACTGTAGAGGATTTCTGGGCTGGAATCCGTGAAGGCAAGGTTGGCATCGGACCGATCACAAAGTTTGATACTACAGATTATAAAGTAAAGATCGCGGCAGAAGTAAAGGATTTTAATGCGAAGGACCGTATGGATCCGAGAGCTGCAAGACGTATGGATTCGTTCTGTCAGTATGCGGTAGCGGCAGCAAAAGAAGCTTTTGAGGACGCGGGGCTTGATATGGAAAAAGAGGATTCTTTCCGCGTGGGTGTTATTGTAGGATCCGGTATCGGAAGCCTTCCGCAGGTAGAGAGCAATTATGAAAAAATCCTCACAAAAGGACCAGGTAAGGTAAACCCGCTGATGGTGCCTCTGATGATCTCCAATATGGCAGCCGGAAATATTTCTATTCAGCTTGGACTACGCGGCAAATGTACGGATGTTGTGACTGCCTGTGCATCCGGAACGCACAGCATTGGTGATGCATTCCGTGCAATCCAGTATGGTGATGCGGAGGTGATGCTGGCAGGAGGAACCGAGAGCTGTATCTGTCCGACAGGAGTGGCTGGTTTTACAGCACTTACAGCACTGACCAAAACAGAAGATGCTTCCAGGGCATCCATTCCTTTTGACAAAGACAGAAGTGGCTTCGTGCTTGGTGAGGGTGCCGGAATCGTAGTTCTCGAGGAACTGGAGCATGCAAAGGCGAGAGGCGCAAGAATCTATGCGGAACTGGTTGGCTATGGTGCAACAGCCGATGCATTCCATATCACTTCTCCTGCAGAGGATGGAGCTGGTGCGGCCAGAGCGATGGAGCTTGCAATGGAAGAAGCGGGTGTTCAGCCGTCAGAGGTAGAATACATCAATGCACATGGAACAAGTACGCATCACAACGATCTGTTTGAGACAAGAGCGATCCATAAGGCTTTTGGAGATGCAGCAAAGGATCTTGTCGTAAACTCAACCAAATCCATGATCGGCCATCTTCTTGGTGCAGCCGGCGGCGTGGAATTTGTTACCTGTGTAAAATCTCTGGAAGAGGGATTTATCCATCAGACAGTCGGAACAACGCAGGCAGATGAAGAGTGTGATCTGAATTATGCGATCGGAGCTCCGGTAGAAAAAGAGATTCACTATGCAATGAGTAATTCTCTTGGATTTGGCGGACATAACGCAACACTTCTTGTAAAGAAATATGAGGGTTGATAATTATGGAATTTGAAAATCTTCTTACATTGATAAAAACAGTGTCAGATTCTGAACTGACGGATTTTGATTATGAAGAAAATGGCACTCGAATCCGACTGAAAAAGAAAAAAGAGACAGTAGTGGTTGCGGGAGCTTCTGCTGATGTTCCGATCGCACCCCTTGCAGCAGCACAGGCTGCGATCCAGAACAGCGAAGCTGTGGCTGATGCAGACAGCGAACCGGAGGGGATGATCGTAAAATCTCCTCTTGTCGGAACTTTTTATGCAGCACCTGCCGAGGATGCCGCTCCGTTTGTTTCGGTCGGCGACCTGGTAAAGAAAGGTCAGACACTTGCCATTGTGGAAGCAATGAAGCTGATGAACGAGATCGAAAGTGACTTTGATGGTAAGGTTGCAGAAGTTTATGTAGAAAACGGACAGGCTGTAGAGTACGGACAGCCATTGTTCCGGATTGTATAAATGGGAGTATATGCCATGAACAGATTAGGTGTAAAAGAAATTGAGCAGATTCTTCCTCACAGACATCCGTTTCTTCTTGTGGATTATATTGAGGATTATGAACCGGGGAAATTTGCGGTTGGATATAAATGCGTAACTTTCCGCGAGGATTTTTTTAAGGGACATTTCCCGCAGGAGCCGGTGATGCCGGGTGTCCTGATGGTGGAAGCACTTGCACAGACAGGTGCAGTGGCAATCTTAAGTCTGGAGGAGAACAAAGGCAAGATTGCGTATTTTGGAGGAATCAAAAACTGCAGATTCCGCGGAAAGGTTGTTCCGGGAGATAAGCTTCGTCTGGAGACAACGATCATCAAATGTAAAGGACCTGTAGGGGTCGGTCATGCAGTTGCAAGTGTTGATGGTAAAGTTGTGGTTGATGCAGAACTGACTTTTATGATTGGATAGGTGGAACACTATGATAAAAAAAGTGCTGATCGCGAACAGAGGGGAGATTGCGGTGCGGATCATCCGTGCATGCAGAGAAATGGGAATAGAGACAGTGGCTGTTTATTCGGAGGCAGATAAAGATGCACTTCATACACAGCTTGCAGATGAGGCAGTCTGTATTGGACCGGCACCGTCATCCCAGAGTTATCTCAGCATGGAAAATATCATCAGTGCGACAATTGTTACAGGAGCCGACGCAATTCATCCGGGATTTGGCTTTCTTTCGGAAAACAGCCGTTTTGCCGAGCTTTGTGAACAGTGTAATATTACTTTTATCGGACCGCCATCCAGTGTAATTGCAAGTCTTGGAAATAAGCAGGCAGCCAAAAATACGATGGCAAATGCCGGTGTCCCGATCATTCCTGGTGGAAAAAATCCGATCTATACAGTAGAAGAAGGAATGAAGGAAGCGGAAACGATCGGTTATCCGGTCATTATCAAAGCGGCTCTTGGCGGCGGCGGCAAAGGAATGCGTGTTGCAGATACGCCGGAGGATTTTGAAGAAAGTTTCCGTACTGCACAGAAGGAAACACAGATGGCGTTTGGAGATTCTACGATGTATGTAGAACATTTTGTGCGGTATCCGAGACATATTGAGTTTCAGATCATGGCGGATAAATTCGGGAATGTCATTCATCTTGGCGAGCGTGACTGTTCTATTCAGCGAAATCATCAGAAGATGATCGAGGAATCCCCATGTGAGGTGATCTCGGATGAACTTCGTGCAAAGATGGGTGAGGCTGCTGTAAAAGCGGCGAAGGCTGCCGGATATGAAAACGCGGGAACGATAGAGTTTCTTCTTGATAAAGAAGGCAGATTTTATTTCATGGAAATGAACACCAGAATCCAGGTGGAGCATCCGGTCACAGAGTGGGTGACAGGCGTGGATCTTGTCAAGGAGCAGATTCGTATTGCATCAGGGCTTCCGCTTTCCTGCCGTCAGGAGGATATTCATCTGACAGGTCATGCGATTGAGTGCAGGATCAATGCAGAAAACCCATCCAGAGGCTTTCGCCCGTCACCGGGAACGATCACAGATATGTATTTTCCGGGTGGTAAGGGAATTCGTATTGACTCCGCGGTGTACAGTGGATATACGATTCCTCCATATTATGATTCTATGATCGCAAAAGTGATCGTGTGGGCAAAGAATCGTACGGAAGCTATCCGAAAGATGCAGAGTGCACTTGGAGAGGTGATCATTGAGGGCATCGACACGAATGTGGATTATCAGTATGAGATTCTGGATCACCCGGATTTTCAGTCTGGAAATACAGATGTAGAGTTCATCGAAAGAATGGAAGCAGACAAGTAAAGTTTTGGTATTAACAGGAGTTAGTGATCATGAAGTTGGATAACATGTTCAAAAAGACAAGGATTATTTCCAGAATACAGAGCCATAATGCGGCCCGTGCCCCCAGACCGGAGGTGCCGGAAGGGCTTCTGCGTAAATGCAACAAATGTGGAGCAGCTATTATCACAGAGGATGTAAAAAAAGGATACTATATCTGTCCAAAGTGCGGAGGATATTTCCGTGTGCATGCATACCGCAGAATCCAGATGGTAATCGATGAGGGAACTTTTGAAGAGTGGGACCACGAACTGGTCGGTGGAAATCCTGTTGATTACAAAGGTTATCCGGAAAAGGTGCAGGCACTTCAGGAGAAAACCGGACTCAGAGAAGCTGTAGTTACAGGAAAAGGCAAGATAGGCGGCAGAGATACCGTGATCGCGGTCTGCGACGGAAGATTTCTGATGGCGAGTATGGGCTGGGCTGTCGGTGAAAAGATTACCAGAGCGGTGGAGCGTGCTACTGAGGAAAAGCTCCCGGTTATTATCTTTGCCTGTTCGGGAG
>OGXW01001787.1_pt1 | contig 15932 bp, 10 predicted proteins | sample 1576341 | NCBI WGS metagenome assembly OGXW01 (sample SAMEA3541592, study PRJEB24748) | human gut metagenome | biome: human gut; feature: human-associated habitat; material: faeces | place: China | collected 2012
ATATTCGCATATCGTGGGATTATCATCCCACTTTTATGCTCATATCGGGGCGGGTTCCAAGGTCGCTCACCCACCTATGAGCAAGCTCATGTGGGTTTAGACCTTTTGACCTTGGTATCATTATATGAATAAAAGTCAGAGAAATGTAACCTTATGAAATAAAATCGTACTATATATGTGAAAGCTTTCAAAAATCAGAATTAAGGAAAAATAAAAAGTGCGCAGCGAAGAAGAAATAATTGATTTAATAGTTAACAGAGATGAGAGTGTTATGAGTGAGCTGATGGATAAGTATCAGAGGCCGCTTATGAGACTGGCTATGAATATGTTGGATAGTGAAGAGGATGCCAGAGAGTGTGTGAATGATACATTTTATGAAGTGTGGAAGTCAGTCCCTCAGAACAGACCTAAATATCTTTTTGCATATTCAGCGACTATCTGCAGACATCTGATATGTAAAAGAATAGAGCACGATAAAGCATTAAAGAGGAGTTCCAATGTAATAGAGCTTACATCAGAGATGGAACAATGCATCGGCAGAGAGGATAATTTACCAGATGGGGATGAAGAGAGGCTTGGAGAGTTGCTTGACCAGTTTTTAAAGGGTGTGCCAGTCCAGAAGAGAAATATGTTTATACAAAGGTACTGGTATTCAGAACCAATCAGAACGATAGCACAGCTACAAGGAAAAAGTGAAAGCACAGTAAAGGTAACGCTTCACAGAATGAGAAAAGAGCTTAAGCTTTTTCTTGAGAATAATGATGTTGAGTTATGAATTAAGGGGTTGCGTAGAGGCAACAGAATGGAGGTATTTATGGATAAGAATAAGCTGTTTAATTCAATGAATTATATTAATCAGGAATGGGTAGAGCAGGCAAAGCCAACAAGGAATAAGCGTGTAAGCTTAAAAAAGAATAAGAAGTATAAGGTGTATAGAAATATTGCGGCGGCAGCAGCGGTTGTGTTTGCAGTATCAGGAATTACTTATACAGGAGCATATGCATACCAGAAATATCTTAAGCCACAAAGCAATGTTAACTTCTCATCTCATATGGATGATGACAGTACAGTAAGTGTATATAGCAGTAATAATATGGAGAATTCAAAGGATTCAACAGTAGATGTTATATGGGGCAATTATGTTGCAAGTGGTTCAAGATTCTATGTAAGCTTAACATTTAAGTCAAAGGATGGAAGCCCTATTATTCCTAATGACGAAAGCGATATGAAGCCAATAATAGGTTCGTTCAACTTTGAGAAAGCCCATGTAAGCTTAAATGGCAACTCTATCACAGATTCCAGATCAGGATATCTGCCAATATTCTTTAATGGAATGTCAGAGGATGGAACAGAAATATATGCAGAGATGAATCTTGATTATAATGATGGTACTAAATTCGTAGGAAGTACTATAACAATATCAACAGAAAACTTAAGATGCGCGTATGCAACAGAAGATAAGGAAAAACGTGAAGAAAGACAGATAGCAACAGGCGAATGGTCATTTGAAACACAGGTTGAAGACAGTAGTACAGGAGTTATATGTTCAAAGCCGGATGTACAGGTTCCGTCAGTATACAAGGATGGCGAATATCTGACAATCACAGATCTTCAATCTAATGGATTCGAGGTGGCTCTTAAGGGAACTGGAGATATTGACTTTAAGTACTTCGGAGTTGAAAAAGGAAATGCTCTAACAGTAACACTTAAGAATGGCACAGTTGTAGAGGCAGATACTAAGTTATCTGATTTATCAGGAAATGCAAAGACAAAGCTGTATGATATCACCTATGGATTAAAGAAGGTAGTTGCCGTTGAGGATATTGATTCAATAGAATGGCATGGTGCAACAATCTATAAGGCTGAGTAGAGGGTGCTATAAGAATGCTATAAGGATGTTCTTGGTATGCCACCGGGTTTGTTATCAGGAGGGCATTGTATAGGATGCATAACTAGGAAATATAATAATAAAAAATCTTACCAAAACAACGGGGAACCACAGATGGGGAATGCAGGGGGATTGAGTGCTTTTACACTCAATCCCCCTTGTGCTTGTTAGCTTTTGTTGGAGAGATTTGTTGAAGTGTAATTGGTCGAAGAGATTAGTTGAAGTGTAATTGGTAGAAGTGATTAATCGAAAGATTAGTTGAAGTGTTCAGTAGAAAAATTGAGTTATATATTGGGATTGTGACCCTATATGAGAAAATGGCAATCAGAGTCATATTTTGAAAGCTGATTGTGATTAGAAATACCCAATCAGCTTTCTGATAACTAAAGCATTACTTAATATAATACCACTAAAGTTTTATAACGTCTGTTTATCAACATAGTAATTAATTTACCTAAACAACGATATAGGTACTATAATGAAATCTTCTTAGCCGTCGTTCCATTTTGATTGCATTGGATAGTTCGGCAAATGCACCTACCTGTACCTTGTAGTAACCATCTTCATATATTATAAAGGCTGGGAAGCCATCTATAAGTAGAGAGTTTAATAAGCGGTCTGCATTATCTTTATTGTGGTATGCACCAGTCTGAACCCGGTAGAGAGGCTGATGTATATATGAATTATTGCAGGTGTTGCTGCAGGAGTTATTGTGTAGGCTGTTGCAGGAGTTATCATTGCAGAGATTATATCCGGTGTCAGCAGTATAATTATCAGAGTTGTTAATACCTTCTGTAATACTTTCTGTCTCTGTTTTTGGAGTTATATCATATCTATAAGAGGCATTATCACTATTAATAGAACTGCTTGTGCCGATGAAATTACCGGAATTATAGGAACTGCCGGAATTACCGGAATGGCCGGAATTTCCGAAACTACTAGAATCATAGAAAGTACTAGAAGCTCCTAAATTGCTGGCATTGCTGGAACTGTTGATATTGCTGGCGTTGCTGGAATTATTGGTATTGTTGGAGCTGTTGGTATTGTTGGAGCTGTTGGTATTGTTGGAACTATTGGTATTATTGGAACTGCTGGTATTATTGGAGTTGTTAGCTTTGTTGTAGCTGCTGTTTGAATGGTGAGTATTAGAGTTGCGTGAACCAATAGGGAGGCTTTCTAATATTCCATCAGCTATAGCATTTGCAACCTTATCGAATTCCTGGTCAAATATATAATTATCTTTTTCATTATTTATAAAGCCTGCTTCAACAAGGACAGCTGGCATTGTAGTTCTCTTAAGTACCACAAGATTTTTCCGGGTATCAACTCCCAGATTCTTAAATCCAACATTCTCAAGCTGGTTGTTTATGTTTCTTGCAACCTCTGACTTAAGTCCTGAATCATTGTATACAAGAGTTTCAACACCAGAATACTGGTTGGGCTTTTCAGAAGAGTTTCGATGTATTGACACGAAAAGATCAGCGCCTGAGTTGTTAGCATCAGTTGCCTTTTTAAAAGGTGTCTCATATTCGTCGTTAGTTCTTGTATAGAAAACATCAACTCCATTTTTTTTAAGAATATCGCCGACGGCCAGAGTCAGGTCGAGGGTATCATCTTTTTCCTGTCTGTCATTATAAACAGCACCAGGATCGCTGCCACCATGACCTGCATCAAGAGCTACTTTATATTTTGACATATCCGCTCCTAAGGGAATTATCATTTTATTTTATTCATAAAAATATATAAAGATACATATAATAATGAAAAAATATTAATTTTTTGTATATATGTGTATACAGAATGGGGGTATAATGGTGTATGTTCATACTATGGAAACACCACAGGATATGATAGATAAAGGAAAGATGCACATAAATGTATATGATAAACAGCAGGGAGCACCGCTTGCAAATGCAAGAATCACTCTGTCATACACAGGTAATCCGGATTCGATAATAAATGAACTTGTAACGGATTCAGAGGGGGCGGTTAATCTTGATGAACTTTTAGCACCACCGATAGAGTACAGCATGGAGCCAGGGGAAAAACAGCCATTTGCAGAATATACGATTGATGTCAGTGCCAACGGATATGAGGAGACTAACATATCCGGAATAGATGTCTTTTCAGGGGAAACGAGTATACAGGATGTATATCTTAATGAAAATGAGTATGCAGTTGCGGAAGATAATATAGTTATTCCGGTTAATACCCTGTATGGAAACTATCCAGCCAAGATACCAGAGAGTGAGATAAAGCCACTTAACCAGTCTGGTGAGATAGTACTAAGCCGTGTTGTTATTCCTGAAACTATAGTTGTGCATGATGGTGTTCCTACTGATTCAACGGCGCTTGATTATTATGTCAGGTATAAGGATTATATTAAAAATGTTGCAAGCAGCGAGATATATTCAACATGGCCAAGGCAGACGTTAGAGGCTAATATACTTGCAATCATGTCATTTACATTGAACAGGGTGTATACAGAATGGTATAGAAACCAGAGTTATAATTTTACTATAACATCTTCAACAGCATTTGATCATAAATGGGTGAATGGCAGAAATATATTTGAGAGTATATCAAATGTAGTAGATGAAATATTTGATAATTATCTTTCACGTCCGAATGTTAAGCAGCCAATACTTACACAGTACTGTGATGGAAAAAAATCAAGCTGTCCGAACTGGATGACACAGTGGGGAAGTAAGTATCTTGGTGACCAGGGATATTCATCAATCGATATATTAAGATATTATTATGGCGATGATATGTATATAAATACAGCAGAGCAGATACAGGGTATTCCTTCATCATGGCCTGGTGCCAATCTTGATATAGGGTCATCAGGTCAGAAAGTAAGACAGCTTCAGGAGCAGCTGAATCTCATAGGAGATTATTACAAGGCTATACCACCATTGTCAGTTGATGGAATATATGGAGAGCAGACAGCAGAAGCGGTAAGACAGTTTCAGAGGATTAACAATATGCCACAGACAGGAGTCGTTGATTTTCCGACATGGTACCGTATATCAGACAGATATGTGAGACTGTCAGGCATAGCTGAGCTTATGTAAGCGGGCATGATATAGTCTGGATTATGGAAATGTTGTCTTTAAACAGTATTGAAATAGTATTATAGTACTGATATTATGATGATATAAAGAAATGTGTACAAATGAAAGAGGCAAAAGATATATGAGGTATAAGATAAGTGATCTTGCAAAACTTCTTGGTGTATCTACAAATACGGTGAGAAGATATGAGGATATGGGTTATATATCTGCTGTGAGGGATGAGAACAGCGGATACAGGTATTATGATGATGACGGAGTTTTTGGTGTGCTCAATGCTAAAATGCATATAAAGTATGGTTTTACGCATGAGCAGATAAGTAAGATGCAGAATTATACGCTTGGTGAAACTATAGAGGCGTGTCAGGAACACATGCAGCAGATGGATAGGCAGATAGCCTATATGACGTATTTAAGACACAGGCTTAAGGATGACTGTGTGCTTATGAATAAGGCGGCAGCTAATACAGATATATATGAAAAACAAAGTCTTCCTATGTATTATGTTTTATATAAGAATGGCGGAAAGCTGCTTCAGGAGCCAGAAAGACTGGAGCAGCTAAGCGAGTTTTTATACAATTCACCAGAAATACAGCATATATACATAATTCCTGAGAGTGAGATGAAAGCAGGACGTTTTACTGTAAGCTGTGGTTATTCGATTAAGGAAGAGCATCTTGAAAAGTATCATCTTCATATTAACCAATATGCACAGAAGTATATTCCTAAGCCGTCAGTTATGGGTATATCAAAGGTGCCGGCAAGGTTAAGCAGTATATATGATTATTCACAGGATGAGATTAAGGAGATTATGATAGGGCGTCATCTTGCGTATATGAAAGAGCATAATCTTGTCCTTGATGGCGATATAACAGGTATAGTTATAACAAAGGTTAAGGATGATGATAGTGATGATCATGTGATGTATATTCTTATGAGTGTTCCTGTACGGCATGAAAAACAGTGAATTATGAGATATTATGTTCGCATATAAAAACAATTCTTTATTAAATATGTAAAAGATATTGACCTTGACATTGGTTCATACTTTATAGTTTGTATTATGGATATCAAAAAGGTTTTATAAACAGACCCTGACAGTATCCATGCAGATATATAATGTTATAATGCCTTTAAAGGCAGAAAGGGAGGTCAATATGCGCAAAACAACTAAAAGACGTCTTAGCAGTCTTTTGTGTGCAGTACTTATGCTTGTTACAAGCATAGACGTAACTGCATTTGCAGCAGAATCAAAAGCGTCAACAAGAAAGATTGACGTATGGGACATGGGCACAGTACAGGAAGCAGATACAGATAAGTATAATAATCATATTACTGCTGCTGACTGGGAGAATTGTGACAATGTTTCAAAGGATGGTAAATTCGTTGCCGGAGAAACAACATTTGGTGATCTTACAATCAATCATAATGCCAATGACAGATTATTCTCGGCATCAGGCAAAAACTATGGAAGCAATGCGTTAGCAACAACAGCATATGATGATGGATATACAGCATCCGGTATGTACTATTGTAATGGTACAGGAGGAGAAGGAAGAAGATACATTGCTATTAACAATGTAGAAGCCGGAGATAAGATAGTTGTATACATGGCATCAAGCAATGCTGCTAATGGAACACTTCTTTTTAAGTATCTTGGTGAAGATAATGAACAGGTAGAAAAAGCAAGCTTTACTAACAAGGGAGCTAAGTATGAATTCGTAGCTAAGTATAGTGGTTCATATAAGGTATATACAGATGCAGCAGCAGGAAAACCTGTATATAACAGGGTAGTAAGAATTCCGGGAGTAAAAGTCAGTGGAACAATAGAAGGTGTACAGGTAAGCGGTCTGAAGGTTTTATTTAAGGATGATGTTAACGATATCACATATGATGCAGATGTAAAAGGCAATACATTTACAGCTACACTTGCAGCAGGTTGTGATTATACAGCAGTTTTATCCGGAGCAGCAGGATATGGATTTTCTGTTGATACAAAGAATGTTACAACAACTGTAGATGAAGCTCTGACAGGCAAGACAGGAGTTACATTAAAGGTAGAAGAAAAGAAAGTATATACATATACAGGAAAGGTTACAGGATTTGCAGCAGATTATGATACATCGGGATTATCAGTTAAGCTCGTAGCAGACCCATCTTCATTAGCAGATGATGTGGTTCTTAAGCTTGATGATAACAAAGCTTTCAAAGCAACACTTGAGCCTGATGTTAAGTATACAGTTGAGCTTAGTGGAGTTAATGATTATGAAGTAGCTGATGGTAAAGAGGTTACAGGCCAGACAGATTACTCTAAAGATATAAGCGTTTCTGCTAAGAAGTTATATAAGGTAACAGGTAGATTTACAGATATAGATGCTAAAGCAGCAGTTACAGATATTAAGTTTATCAATGTTGATGACAAGTATGTGTATACAGGAAAGGTTACATCAGATGGATATGAAGTTTCTTTAAGAAATGGTTCATATGAAGTTGAAGCAGCAGTTGATGGATATAGAACAACAACACATATAGTAGTCAATGATGCGGATGTAACTAAAGACATCTTAATGGTGTCAACTAAAGATAAGGAACAGATTGAAAGAGTATCTGATATATATGTCGGATATAAAGAAAAAGGAAATGCAAACTATAATACAGTAAAAGAAGCAGTATCAGCAGTATCATTAATGACACCTGCTCCTGATGAGAATAATGGAGTTACTATTCATATTGCTCCTGGTACATATAGAGAACAGGTTATTATATCAACTCCATATGTAAGACTTGTTAATGATGAAAAGTCATCAGGCAAAGAAGTGCTTCTTACATGGTATTATGGAATAGGATATAAGTATTACAGCATAGATGCTAAAGGTTATTATAATGCTGAAAATGCATATGATAAGTACGAGAAGGCAGCTGCAGCAAAATGGGGCTGTTCAGTACTGCTTAAAAATACAGCAACAGGATTCAGTGCTGATGGAATCACATTTGAAGCTTCGTTTAACCGTTATTTAACAGATGAAGAAATAGAAGATGGTGTGACACCTACAGAAAATAAGAATCCAGACAGAAACTATGCAACAGATGTTACATCAAAGGCAGCAACAGAAAGAGCAACAGCCATGGCTATAGAAGCTGATAAGGTTGAATTCACAGACTGTGCATTTCTTGGAAGCCAGGATACATTATATACTGGTAATTCAGCAACTAATATGTACTTTAAAAACTGCCATATAGAGGGTAATACAGATTACATATTTGGTGATGGAAACGCAGTGTTTGATGGATGTGAGCTTAGATTCGCAGGTTACAGTGCTGGCTCTACAGGTGGTTATATTACAGCACATAAGCCAACCTCTGCTGCAGCAACTAAGATTGGCTATGTATTTAGAAACTGTACAATAACAGGCAGTGATGAACTTGAGGTAAGTGCAGGATATCTTGGAAGACCTTGGGGTCAGGATGCAAAAGTAACATTCCTTAATACTAAGATAAATGGTAGTTACATTAAGGATGAAGGCTGGTTTGAAATGTCTGGCAATAAGCCGGAGAAGGCTGGTTATACAGAATATAATTCGGTTTATACAGATGGAACAGCAGTAGATGTTTCTAAGAGAGTAACAGGAGTTACAACAGATGAAAGTGTTGCAAAGAAAGATGTTGTAAATGATTATCTTTCAGGCTGGACACCTGATGCTTATGTGGCTGATGAGGGCACAGTAGCATTTGTAAAGAAACCATATCTTGTGGATAATGGAGATATCAATGCACCATATCCAGGGCATACTCTTACTGTTATATACTCTCTTGGAGAGAAGAATGATAAAAATGATGCATCAGTGATCCGCTGGTATATTGTTAATGAGGATGGCAGCAGAACACTTGTAAAATCGTCAACTGCCAATGCTGATAATACATATAAGATTTCTAAGGATGCTATTGGAAAGCATATTGAAGTTGAAGTTGTACCTGAGAACTTAAGTGGTGTTAAGTCAGGAGCAGTAAAATATAAGGCAGAGGCATATGTAAGAGATGGATATGAAGATCCTACAGGTTCAACAGATATAGAACTTGGTGATGGAGTAAATGTATTTTTAGCAGGTGATTCAACTGTTAAGGATTATTCAGCATCAGGTATGTATATGAGCGGTAAGGCCCAGGCTGAAGGTTCATGGGGCGAATATTTACAGGCATTCTTTGATTCTTCAAAGGTTAAGGTGCAGAACTATGCCAATGGAGGACGAAGCAGCAGAAACTTTATCAATGAGGGCTCATTAGATAAGATAAAAGCCAATATTAAAGCAGGTGATTATCTGTTTATACAGTTTGGACACAATGACTGTGCCAATGGAAAAGGATATATTGAAGATAGATATGTACCACTTGGACAGCCAGATGCCAACGGAATATATCCTGTAACAGCAGGAACTAAAGTGGCAACACCATCATCACTTACTTCAAAGTATGGAGATACATTCTATTCATATGATTGTGGTGGTACTTATAAATGGTATCTTAAGCAATATGTTGATGCGGCAAAGGAAGCAGGTGCAATACCAGTTCTTGTAACACCAGTATCAAGACTTTATTATACTAGTGATGGTACTATCAAACCACATCATGATTCAACAGATACGGAAACAGGAACACTTGTAACTAAAAATAATGCATATGTTGAAGCAGTTAAACAGCTTGCAAAGGAACAGGATGTATTACTTATTGATGGTTTTGAGATAACAAAGAATATGTATGAGGAAGCATACAAAGCAGATGAAAAGGCAGCTAATGGCAAGTCTGTTAATGGTACACAGGTTATGTCAGCAGGAGACAGCACACATAGCAATAAGCTTGGTGGTTTCATAACAGCAGAACTCTTTGCACAGCAGATCCAGAATATGAATATATCACTTTCAAAGGCTGTTAAAGCACCATCCAGAGTAGCAGGTGTTAATCCGGATGGACAGCAGGTGTTTGTTGTTGATAAGAACGGAGTGCTTACTGCTAAAGCAGCAGATGCAAATGGCAGCTTCACAGAAGATGCAGTGTACTGGACAACAAAAGGCCAGAGCCTTTTAGGTGTAATAAGTGCTAAGAATGAAGAACTTAATAAGAGTGAGAAACCAGCGCCGGATCCAACACCATCGCCAGACCCAACACCATCGCCAGACCCAACGCCATCGCCAGACCCAACGCCATCGCCAGACCCAACGCCAGCACCAGATCCAACACCAGCGCCAGAACAGGGTGGCAGCGATAAGAAAGATGATGGAGCTACGTCAGGTAGTGACAGTAAGAAAGATGACAATGCTATATCATCTGACGATAAAAATCCAGATGCTTCTAAAGATGATGTAAAAACAGCAGATGTATATCACGTGATGGGATATAGTGTGGCATTTACAATGGCATTAGCTGGAATAGTACTTCTTGTGAATGAAGATAGAAAAAAGAAAAGGCTGATTAATAAATAATATAATAGTTATAGATACTAGTGTTAGTGATGATTAGAATTGATTAGTATTGATTGGCATTGAATAAAGCCAGATACACAATGACTTAGGTTGTTGTGTGTCTGGTTTTTGAATACTTGAATATTGTTTGTTCGAATATTATTTGCCTGAATGTTTTTTGAAATATAATAATGTATGGATTTATGTACAATACATTATTAAATGTGCAAAAAGATATTGACCTTGACATTGGTTCATACTTTATAATTCCATAAAAAGGGCAGATTGTCCAGAAAAGAAAGGGAAGGTTATTTATGATGAAGAAAAGAAACAGAAAACGTATAAGTTGTCTGCTTAGCGCTTTGCTTCTGCTTGTTATGAGCATAGGCTGGAGCGTTATGGCTATGGCTGATGATGCAGTTAATAAAGACAGCAGCAAGCCTACAGTATGGATAATAGGTGATTCTACAGTAAGTTCTTTTGCTGATAATTATTATTATCCAAGATATGGATGGGGTACACAGATTGATAAGTATCTTGATGGAACATATGAAGTGAAGAATATAGCTTTATCAGGAAGAAGTTCTAAGAGCTATGTTAATGATAAGGAGTATAAAGAACTTACAGCCGGTATGAAGCAGGGTGATTATCTTCTTATAGGCTTTGGTCATAATGATGAAAAGGCAGAAGCAGACAGATATACAGATCCTAATGGTGATTATAAGACAGCTGGCTCATTTGCTAACTCATTATATGAAAACTATATTAAGCCTGCGCAGGCAGCTGGTACAACAGTTATTCTCTGTACACCTATAGTAAGAAGAACTGCTACAGCAGAATGGTCTGACAGTAATCTTCATATCACAAAGGATAGTGGTGATTTCAAGGGTGGAGATTATGCCCAGTCTATAAGGAATCTTGGTAAGGAACTTAATATACCAGTTGTTGATATGACTAAGATGACAAAAGAGTTATATGATACATTAGGACCAGATGAGACAGTCAACCTTCATGCATGGACATCATCTAAGGCTACAAGCGTTGATAATACACATACAAACATTTATGGTGGAACATATAATGCTTATCTTGTAACTAAGACAATTAAGGAACTTGGGGTAGCTGGAATATCAGAACATATAACAGCTAAGGAAGCACCTGTTAAGGCTGATGTACTTAAGTCTAATCCTGATTATAAGGAAGCTGAATATTCAGGAGAACTTAAGCAGAGTGAATTATGGAAAGATGCAGGAGTTTTCAAGGGTTCAATATTTGGAGATATAGGCGGAGATCCAAATCTTATTAAGGATAAGTTTATACTTGAGGGCAATGAAGATGGAAGCATTCACATTGCTGTTAATGGTAAGGGAAAGATATCATCAACAACAGATGGAATGGCAATGTATTATTATAAAGTACCAGCAGATAGTAACTTTGTAATAACAGCTAATGCAACAGTAAACAGCATTAATAAACACAATCAGGTGGCATTTGGTCTTATGGCAAGAGATGCGATGTATATTGATGTTAATGATAAGTCAGCTCTTGGAGATTATGTTGCAGCAGGAAGTATCCAGCAGGGAACAGCTAACTGCTTTAAGAGAAAAGATGGTGCATTAGGCTATGGTGGTAAATTAGAGAATCCAGTAGAGGCTGGTAAGACGTATGCACTTAAGATTGAGAGCAACAGTGATGGATACGCATGTACATTTGGCGATAATGCTGCTATATCAGGTGGTTTTGATTTCAAGCTTACATCAATAGATGCAGATTATGTATATGTAGGTTTATTTGTAGCAAGACAGGCAGATGTAACATTCTCAGATATAAAGCTTGTTGTAGATGGTAAGGTAGTAACTGGTTCAGATGTTAAGCCTGATGATAATAAACCGGGAGATAATAAGCCGGGAGATAATAAGCCAGGAGATAATAAGCCAGGAGATAACACACCAAGCACACCAAGCGATACACCAAGCACACCAAGCGATACACCAAACACACCAAGCGATACACCAAGCACACCAAGTGATACACCAAGCACACCAAGTGATACACCAAGCACACCAGATTCAGATAAGGTAAATGCAGTAATTAAGGCTGATGCTGGCATCAATATAAAAGCCGAAGTACCAGTGAGCGGAATCACATTCACAGAAGAGGAAAAGAAAGAAATAGAAAACGGAAGTACAGTTTCGGTATCTATGGAGGTCAAAGATGTAACAGCTACAGTATCAGAAAGCGATAAGAAGCTTGTGGAAGATAAGGTTAAGGAAGTTCTTAACAATGGTGTAGTTGGAGCATATCTTGATCTTACATTATTAAAGAAAGTTGGAAGTCTCAAAGAAGTATCAGTAACAGAAACAGCTGCTGGAGTTGTTGTTAAGCTTGATATTCCTGAAAGTCTTAAGAATACAGATTCATCTGTAGAAAGAAAATATACAGTTGTAAGAATTCATGATGGTGTAGCAGAGGCACTTGAAACAAGCTGCGAAAACGGAGTTATTACATTTACAACAGATAAGTTCTCTACATACGCTATATGCTATGAAGATGTAGCAGCAACAGGAAACGGACAGTCATCAGATAACACAATAAATACAGGTGATGTGTATAATATAGCACTCTATGTATTATTCGCAGTTGTATCATGTGCAGGTCTTGCATTCGTAGTATTAAGAAGAAAGTCAGTTGTAAGATAAAAAATAAAATAATGTATCATTTTTGTATTGCAGAAATTTGAAATATTTGAAATGTTTGTTTGAAATGTTTAAAAATATAGTTGACAGCTATAACTATTAGTGTTAAACTCTAATAGTTGTTAAACGAAGCAGAGTATCCACTCTCACCTTAGCGCATGAAGGCGACTCGGGTTTATATTTTTAAGAATATGCATGATAAACAGCAATTAAGATGCATTATGATTAAAAAGTGGATAGTCTGACTATCCACTTTTTTTGATTTTGGAGGTGCACTACTATTAGCGAATTAATGATTAACGAGCAGATCCGCGATAAGGAAGTTCGTGTTATTGGACAAGAAGGACAGCAGCTTGGAGTTATGTCTCCTAAGGATGCTATGAAGTTAGCAAGAGAGGCAGAGGTTGATCTTGTAAAGATAGCTCCATCCGCAAAGCCACCTGTATGTAAGCTTGTGGATTATGGCAAGTATAAGTATGAGCTTGTCAGAAAAGAAAAGGAAGCTAAGAAAAAACAGAGAACAATAGAAGTCAAAGAAGTTCGTTTATCACCTAACATAGATGTGAATGACCTTAACACTAAGTGTAACGCAGCAAGGAAGTTCATAGAGAAAGGCGATAAGGTTAAAGTATCACTCAGATTCAGAGGACGTGAGATGGCTCATGTTGATTCAAGTAAGCATATACTTGAAGATTTTGCAGAGAAGTTAAGTGATATAGCAGTAGTAGATAAGGCTCCAAAGTTAGAAGGCAGGAGCATGACTATGTTTTTAACTGAAAAACGTTAAAATATTATTCCATATGAGAATTAAATTAGGAGGATTATTATGCCAAAGGTAAAGACAAAAAGAGCAGCTGCAAAGCGTTTTAAAGTAACTGGAACAGGTAAATTAAAGAGAATGAAAGCTTACAAGAGCCATATTCTTACAAAGAAGACTACTAAGAGAAAGAGAAATCTTAGACATGCAGCTATGACAGATGCAACTAATGTAAAGACAATGAAGAAGATTATGCCATATTTATAAGATATGGGTGTCTGTGATTGATTATTTTAGGAGGAAATTAAGAAATGGCAAGAATTAAAGGCGGTATGAACGCAAAGAAGAAGCATAATAGAGTATTAAAGCTCGCTAAGGGTTATAGAGGAGCTAGATCTAAGCAGTACAGAGTTGCTAAGCAGTCTGTAATGAGAGCTCTTACAGAGAGCTACAAGGGTAGAAAGCAGAAGAAGAGACAGTTCAGACAGTTATGGATCGCAAGAATCAATGCTGCTGCAAGAATGAATGGTCTTTCATACAGCAAGTTCATGTATGGTTTAAAGTTAGCTAACATTGACCTCAACAGAAAGGTATTAGCTGAGATGGCTGTTAATGATGCAGAAGGATTTGCTAAGTTAGCAGAAGTTGCTAAGTCTAAGATTGCTTAATCATTAGATTAATTAGTGTAAAGATAAATATAATGTTATATATCAGATTTATATCTGTCAGATTCTGGATATCTTCTGATTAGTAGCATTTAAGCCGCTATATAGGATGAGATAACTCTTTATATCCTGTATGGCGGCTTTTGTGATAATATTGTGAAACATTTATGTAATACTGGCTTTAGAGGCTGTATTATGGTATAGTTTATAAGTCGGCAATCCGGCATAATATATATTTATGGAGACAGGTTATGAGAAAAGTATTAAAAGGAAAGTGCGTTAAATATGCAGTAGCAGCAGCTATGGTTGTTTCTATGCTTATGACTACAGCATGTAATAGTAAAATAAAGGTTGATTATGGATATAGTCCTACAGATTATGTTGAGCTTGGAAACTACAAGGGAATAGTAGCCGATGTTGATGTCACATCCATAACTAACAAGGTTATAGATGACAAGATAGCTGAGCAGATGAATGATGTAACTACATATACAGATGTTAACCGTGGGGCTCAGAAGTCAGATAAGGTAACATTTAGTTACTCAGGAACAGCAGGTGGACTTGCAATAGATGATTTCACGGGTTCTGATTATAGTATGGTTCTTGGAAAGGATGCTTTTCCAGTTGCAGGAACGAGTCTTGCAGATGAATTATATGGTATGGCAGCAGGTCAGACAAAGGTTATAACAGTAACTATGCCAGATAACTCTAAGTATACTGATTATGCAGGTAAGAGAGTGGTGTTTGAACTAACCATGAGCTACGTACAGCAGCCAAATGTTCCTATGCTCACAGATTCGTTTGTAAAAGAGAACTTTGGTCTTGAATCAGTAGATTCATATAAGGAATATGTTAAGAACGATGTTAAATCAACTATAGATACAAAGGTGAGTGAAGCAAAGAATGAGGCTATTCTTACACAGCTTCTTGATGTATGTAAGGTAACAGGATACCCTGAAGAATTCCTTGCACAGCAGACATCAAAGCTTGAAGAATCAATCAGTTTTTATAGTACTCTTCAGGGAAAGACTAATGATGAATACTGCCAGAACCTTTATGGTAAAACATTTGATGAATTCGTAAAGGCATCAGCAGGCCAGCAGCTTATATATCAGGCAATAGCAGAAAAAGAAGGACTTGATATAACAGAATATGAATATAAAGATGACCTTGAACAGTTTGCAAAGGACAGCGGTTATTCACAGGTAACAACATTCACAGATAAGTTTGACAAGAATACGATAGTAAAGGCAATGCTTGTAAAGAAAGCACAGAATATAGTTATGGATAACGCGGTTGTGAATGAGAAGTAGTATTGTTGTTTAATTGAATATTAGTCGACGTACGGACGACAAATATAAGCTACAGGCAGTCCTGCACACTATGTTCAATGCCAGAA
>OGXW01001799.1_pt1 | contig 15860 bp, 10 predicted proteins | sample 1576341 | NCBI WGS metagenome assembly OGXW01 (sample SAMEA3541592, study PRJEB24748) | human gut metagenome | biome: human gut; feature: human-associated habitat; material: faeces | place: China | collected 2012
CACCCTGAACTACGTTCTCGACCACGGTCTTGAGAACCTCACAGAAGAAAACCTCCGAGAACTTCTCACCTTCGCAAATGCTGCCGCATCCCTCATCACCACACGTAAGGGTGCACTCCGTGTTATGCCGACACGCGAAGAAGTTGAAAGCTTCATTGCAAGCCGTAAATAATTTTTCATATCATTATATACAAAAATCCCGGACAATTCTGTTTGAAGAATTTCCGGGATTTTTTTTGCCAGAAGGCTTTTAAACTTTTTATTTAATTACACGAACCTTGGATACACCTTCAATTGCTCTAAGCTCATCCAGAGCTTCTTTGGATGCTGCGCTTTCCAGATCGATGATGGTGTAAGCATAGCCTCCGCGGCTCTTATTTGTCATGTCGGCAATGTTCAATCCTTCGCTTCCAAGGATCTTAGTGAACTGGCTGATCATGTTCGGAACGTTTTTGTGGCAGATGGTGATACGTCCAACTGCTACGCAGGTTCCCATATCGCAGTTCGGGAAGTTTACAGAGTTTTTGATATTTCCGTTTTCGAGGAAATCTCTTACTTCTTTGACTGCCATAACTGCACAGTTCTCTTCGGATTCCTCTGTAGACGCACCAAGATGTGGAGTTACGAGGATTCCCTGTCTTCCTGCTACAGTTGCATTTGCAAAGTCAGTAACATATTTCTTTACCTTTCCGCTGTCAAGAGCTTCTACAAGGGCTTCCTCATCTACAAGAAGGTCTCTTGCAAAGTTCAAAAGAACAACACCGTCTTTCATCTTTGTGAAAGCCTCACGGTCAATCATCTTGCGTGTGTTGTCTGTAAGCGGTACATGGATGGTGATGTAATCGCACTGGCTGTAGATCTCATCCAGAGATTTACTGTGTTTGATGGTTCTGGACAGGTTCCATGCCGCATCAATGGAAATGAACGGATCATATCCGTAAACTTCCATTCCAAGATGTGTTGCAGAGTTTGCAACCATGGCTCCAATCGCACCAAGTCCGATGATACCAAGCTTCTTGCCACTGATCTCACAGCCTGCAAACTGTTTTTTCTGTTTCTCAGCCAGTTTGTCGATGTGTTCTTTGTCTTCTTCATGTGCTACCCACTCAATACCTCCGACGATATCACGGGAAGCAAGGAGCATTCCTGCAAGAACAAGTTCCTTAACGCCATTTGCATTTGCACCTGGTGTATTGAATACTACAATTCCATTCTCTGCACACTGCTCAACCGGAATATTGTTGACACCTGCTCCTGCACGGGCGATAACTTTGACATTCTCCGGAATCTCCATATCATGCATCTTGGCACTTCTTACCAGAACTGCATCTGCATCCTTTAATTCTTCAGTCTGTTTGTACTCATCTCCAAACAGGCCAAGACCTGTCTGGGAGATTGGATTAAGGCATTTATACTGGAACATTACGCATTCTCCTCCTCAAATTTTTTCATGAATGCAACGAGGGCTTCTACGCCTTCTTTTGGCATTGCATTGTAGATACTTGCACGCATGCCGCCCACTGTTCTGTGTCCTTTGAGGTTTACAAGACCTGCTGCTTTTGCCTCTTTGACAAATTTGGCATCCATGTCTTTGTCACCTGTGACAAAAGGAACATTCATCAGAGAACGGGAAGCCGGCTCTACTGTACCTTTGAAGAGTTTGCTCTGATCCAGGAAATCATAGAGAATCTTTGCTTTTTCGATGTTTCTCTTCTGCATTTCTTCCAGTCCGCCCATAGCCTTGAGCCATTTGAAGACCTTGCCGCATACATAGATGCAGTATGCGTTCGGTGTATTGTAAAGAGATCCTGCATCTGCATGTGTCTTGTATGTAAGCATGGTTGGTGTTCCCGGAAGAACGTCTTCTGTAATAAGATCTTCACGAATGATCGCGATCACCATGCCGGCAGGTCCGATGTTTTTCTGAACACCACCGTAGATGATGCCGTATTTGCTTACATCTACAGGCTCAGATAAGAAGCAGGAAGAAACGTCTGCTACCAGAGTTTTGCCTTTTGTATTCGGAAGTGTCTTGAATTTTGTTCCGTAAATTGTATTGTTTTCACAAATGTATACATAATCCGCATCCGGGCTGATTGGAAGGTCGCTGCAGTCCGGGATATAGGAGAAGGTCTTATCCTCGGAAGATGCAATCTTATTTACCTTTCCGTATTTCTGCGCTTCCTGGTATGCTTTCTTTGCCCACTGACCGGTAACAATATAGTCAGCAACTCCATTCTTCATCAGGTTCATCGGAATCATGGCAAACTGCTGGGAAGCACCGCCCTGAAGGAATAATACCTTGTAATTATCCGGAATATTCATAAGATCTCTGAGATCTTTCTCTGCATCATCAATGATTTTCTGGAATTCCGGGCTTCTGTGGCTCATTTCCATTACAGACATACCACTTCCCTGGTAATCCATCATCTCATCTGCTACTTCTTTCAGAACTGTTTCCGGCAGTACAGCCGGTCCTGCGGAAAAATTATACACTCTGCTCATTGTTCTTCATATCCTCCTCGTCAAAAACTTCATTCAGACTTGCACCTGCAGGTACCATTGGAAATACGCTGAGATCCTGGTCAATCCAGCAGTCCAGTACTACAGGTCCGTCTGTCGCCAGCGCCTCTCGGATCGCCGGCTCCACCTCTTCCATCTTCGTGACACGAATTGCCTTCGCTCCCATGCCCTCGGATATTTTCACAAAATCCACTGCATCGTCAAGGATGGTATGTGAATATCTGTGTTCATAGAATAATGTCTGCCACTGACGCACCATCCCCAGCACATGATTGTTCATGACAATCTGCAAAAGCTGTTTATGGCAGCGCACTGCTGTCGCGATCTCATTCATATTCATTCTGAAACAGCCATCTCCGCCAATGTTGACAACTGTTTTGTCCGGTCTTCCCATCTTGGCACCGATTGCAGCTCCAAGTCCGTATCCCATTGTTCCGAGACCACCGGAAGTCAGGAAAGTACGGGGTTCTTTGTACTTGAAGTACTGTGCGGCCCACATCTGATGCTGACCGACATCTGTTGAGATAATTGCATCACCGTTGGTGATCTCATAGAGTTTCTCTATAATGTATGGTCCTGTGAGCTGAGAATGATCATATGTCAAAGGATATTTTGCTTTCATCTCCTGAATATGCTCGATCCACTCCGGATGCTGTTCTTCCGGGATCATTTCCAGAAGTCTGCGGAGCACCTCTCTTACATCTCCTATCACAGACGCATCTACCACAACATTCTTATTGATTTCGGCTGCATCCACATCGATCTGAAGGATTTTTGCCTGTTTTGCAAAGGTCTTCGCATTACCGGTGACACGGTCACTGAAGCGTGCACCCAACACGATCAGAAGGTCACACTGTGTAACGCCAAGATCGGAGGTCTTGGTTCCATGCATACCGAGCATTCCTGTATACAGAGGATCCTCTCCTGAGAAAGCTCCCTTGCCCATCAGACTGTCGCACACCGGTGCCTGGATCTTGTGGGCCAGTTCGCTGATCTCCTTGGAAGCTCCGGAAATCACACAACCGCCGCCGGCAAAGATATATGGCTTCTTCGCTTCCTCTATCATCTGTGCTGCAGCTTCAAGATCTTCTTTACGGATCGTCTCGACTTCTCGATTGATCGTAGCTGGACGGCGTACAGAATATTCACATGTCGCTGCTGTTACGTCTTTCGTCACATCAACCAGTACCGGACCCGGACGTCCGCTTTTTGCAATATAAAAAGCCTTGCGGATCGTATCAGCCAGCATGGAAATGTCTTTTACGATAAAGCTGTGTTTTGTGATCGGCATTACGATGCCGGCAATATCAACCTCCTGGAAGGAATCTCTTCCAAGAAGTGGTTTTCCTACGTTCGCGGTGATCGCTACCACCGGGACAGAATCCATGTATGCGGTCGCAATACCTGTAACCAGATTTGTGGCTCCAGGGCCGGAGGTTGCCAGACATACTCCGACTTTTCCCGTAGCACGGGCATAACCATCTGCTGCATGAGAAGCACCCTGTTCATGAGATGTCAGAACATGATGGATCTCATCACTGTGTTTATAGAGAGCATCATAGACATTGAGGATCGCACCTCCCGGATAGCCAAAAACAGTATCTACTTTCTGTTCCTTAAGGCATTCGATGATGATCTCTGCACCTGTAAGCTGCATTGTATCTCCTCCTGTGTTCATCATAGATTATTTTGCTTTCGGCACTTCAAGGATTGCACCTCTGTTGCCTGAGGTAACCATTGCAGCATATCTCGCAAGATATCCAGTTGTGACTTTTGGTTCACGCGGCTGCCATTTTGCTTTTCTTGCTGCCATCTCCTCGTCAGAAACTTTGACTTCCAGTCGAAGTTCCGGAATATTGATACTGATGATGTCACCTTCTTCGATCAGTGCGATCGGTCCACCCACTGCTGCTTCCGGTGAAACATGTCCGATGGAAGCTCCACGGGATGCACCGCTGAAACGTCCGTCTGTAATAAGTGCTACAGAAGAACCAAGTCCCATACCTGCGATCGCAGAGGTCGGATTCAGCATCTCTCTCATTCCAGGGCCGCCCTTCGGTCCCTCATAGCGGATAACAACAACGTCACCTGCCACGATCTTACCACCTTTGATCGCTGCGATCGCATCTTCCTCACAGTCAAACACTCTCGCCGGACCTTCATGTACCATCATCTCTTCTACAACTGCGGAACGTTTTACCACGCCGCCGTCCGGAGCGATATTTCCCTTAAGAACTGCAAGACCACCGGTCTGGCTGTACGGGTTGTCGATCGGGCGGATAACTTCCGGATTGAGGTTAACACAGCCTTCGATATTTTCGCCTACTGTTTTTCCTGTTACTGTCATACATTCCGTATGGAGAAGTCCCTTTTTGTTCAGTTCATTCATAACTGCATAAACACCGCCGGCCTCATTCAGGTCTTCCATATAAGTCGGACCTGCCGGCGCCAGATGGCAGAGGTTCGGTGTCTTTGCACTAATCTCGTTTGCAAAGCTGATATCAAAATCCATTCCGACTTCATGAGCGATTGCCGGAAGATGGAGCATACTGTTGGTAGAACATCCAAGTGCCATATCTACTGTCAGTGCATTCAGGATGGCTTCCTTTGTCATGATGTCTCTCGGACGGATATTTCTGCGGTACATCTCCATAACCTGCATACCTGCGTGCTTTGCAAGACGGATACGCTCGGAATATACTGCCGGGATAGTTCCGTTTCCACGAAGTCCCATACCAAGAACCTCTGTCAGACAGTTCATGGAGTTTGCGGTATACATACCGGAACAGGATCCACATGTAGGACACGTTTTGTTCTCAAATTCGGTCAGTTCATCCTCTGTGATCTTGCCTGCCGCATAAGAGCCAACAGCCTCAAACATACTGGAGAGGCTGGTCTTATGTCCGTGAATATGACCTGCCAGCATCGGACCTCCGCTTACGAACACAGTCGGAACATTCAGTCGTGCTGCTGCCATCAGAAGTCCCGGTACGTTTTTGTCACAGTTCGGAACCATAACAAGAGCATCAAACTGATGAGCCATTGCCATCGCCTCTGTGGAATCTGCGATCAAATCTCTTGTTACCAGTGAATATTTCATTCCGACATGACCCATTGCAATACCGTCACAGACAGCAATTGCCGGGAATACAACCGGTGTACCACCTGCCATTGCAACACCCTGTTTTACAGCTGCCACGATCTTGTCCAGATTCATATGGCCAGGTACGATTTCATTATAGGAACTTACGATTCCGACTAAAGGACGTTCCATTTCTTCTTTTGTTAATCCAAGGGCATTAAACAGGGAACGATGAGGTGCCTGCTGTGAGCCTGCTTTTACTGAATCACTTCTCATTTTATTTACTCCTCTTTACTTAATCTATATCATACTGCTGCTGCGATCAGATCTCCCATTTCTTTCGTTCCGACAGCCTTGCATCCGTCTGACATGATGTCACCTGTACGATATCCGTCTGTCAGCACCTTCTGTACGGCTGCTTCTACCGCATCGGCTTCCTCATCCAGATTCAGAGAATAACGAAGCATCATTGCTGCTGAAAGAATAGTCGCGATCGGATTTGCCTTATTCTGTCCTGCAATATCCGGTGCTGATCCATGGCTTGGCTCATACAGACCGAATTTTGTCTCGTTGAGGCTTGCAGAAGAAAGCATTCCGATAGATCCTGTGACCATACTTGCCTCATCAGATAAAATATCTCCGAACATATTCTCGGTGAGGATAACGTCAAACTGTGCCGGATCATGTACAAGCTGCATTGCACAGTTATCAACCAGCATATGTTCCAGGGTTACTTCCGGATAGTCCGCTGCAACTTCCTCTACAACTTTTCTCCAGAGTCTTGAGGAATCAAGAACGTTTGCCTTGTCAACACTTGTAACCTTTTTCTTTCTCTTCATTGCAATATCAAATGCCTTGACCGCAATACGACGGATTTCGTTCTCATTGTAGGAAAGTGTGTCGATTGCTTTCTTTACGCCGTCCTCTTCGATAGTTTTTCTTTCTCCAAAGTAAAGACCTCCTGTCAGTTCACGGACAATGATCATATCAAATCCGTTTTCGCCGATCACCTCTTTCTTGATCGGGCAGGCTTCTTCCAGTTCTTTGTAAAGATACGCCGGACGAAGGTTTGCAAAAAGGTTTAAGGCTTTGCGGATAGCAAGAAGACCTGCCTCCGGACGTTTGGACGGCTCCAGTTTATACCATGGGGACGTCTTGGCATCTCCGCCGATAGAACCCATCAGAACTGCATCAGAGGATTTTGCAGTGGCAATTGCCTCCTCTGTAAGCGGCACGCCATGAACATCAATCGATGCTCCACCGAGGAGTACCTCTGAATATGTGAAGGTGTGGTGATATTTCTCACATACCTTATCAAGAACTTTCTTTGCTTCACTGACAATTTCCGGTCCGATTCCATCTCCCGGGATCAATGCGATTCTGTATTCCATCTTTTTCTTCCTCTCTCTGCATCACACGAAAAACATGCAGATTCCTTTCGTTGCGAATATTGTTATTATAATAACGCACTTTTTATCACTTTTCAACCCTTTACTACTTAAAAGTTACAACGTGTTGCCAGACGAAGTGGTCGTAACCTATAAAGTAAAAAAAGAAGTGCCGCATCTGACGCAGCACTTACTTTCTTATTTGCAGTTATGCGGATGCCTGTTCTGCTTTCTCCACCTCTGCAATAGCCTGTTTTCTCATTGGGATACGGCAGTTCTTGTTATTGCCGAATTCTACAATCACATCTTCTTCAGTCATGTCGATAATCACTCCATAGAAGCCGCTTGTGGTAACAATGCTGTCACCGACTTCCATGCTGTTGAGCATTGCCTGAAGTCTCTTCTGCTCTTTCTTCTGAGGACGGATCATCAGGAAATACATAACTCCGAAGATAACAACCATCCACAAAATCATCATACCCATACTTGCGGTACTTTCGTTCATTTGAGATTCCTCCTGTCTGCTGACTTACATTCCTGTTCTTCTCCAGGAACACTACACACTATCATACACAAAAAAAGCCTTTACTTCAAGTGTTTTTGCGTATTTTTATTATTTCTGCTCACCTGCGGCAAAACCTTCCAGACGCATTTTCTTATAGTCGGCAAATCTGCCCTCATCCAGTGCGTCACGGATCTCTTCCATCATATGATTATAGAAATACAGATTGTGCAGAACGCAAAGACGCATTCCAAGCATTTCCTTTGCCTTGAGAAGGTGACGGATATAAGCCCGGCTGTAATGACGACATGCCGGACAGCCACAGCCTTCCTCGATCGGACGTGTATCCAGCTCGTATTTGGCATTAAACATATTCATCTTGCCATGGTTGGTGTACACATGTCCATGACGGCCATTACGGCTTGGATATACACAGTCAAAAAAGTCTATTCCTCTGTCCACACCCTCAAGAATATTTGCAGGTGTTCCGACCCCCATAAGATAAGTTGGTTTATCCTGCGGAAGATACGGCACAACTGCATCCAGGATACGATACATTTCTTCGTGTGTCTCACCGACAGCAAGACCGCCTACTGCATAACCGTCAAGATCCATCTTTGCAATTTCTTTTGCATGTTCGATTCGGATATCTTCGTAGATTGCCCCCTGATTGATACCGAACAGAAGCTGTTCTTTGTTGATGGTATCCGGAAGGCTGTTGAGGCGTGCCATCTCTGTCTTGCATCGTGCAAGCCAGCGTGTGGTACGCTCTACAGATTTCTGTACATAATCTCTGTCTGCCACACTGCTCGGACATTCATCAAATGCCATTGCGATGGTAGATGCAAGATTAGACTGGATCTGCATACTTTCCTCCGGTCCCATAAAAATCTTATGTCCGTCAATATGTGACTGGAAGTGTACGCCCTCTTCCTTGATCTTACGGAGCTTTGCCAGAGAAAATACCTGAAATCCGCCGGAATCAGTGAGAATCGGACGTTCCCAGTTCATAAACTTATGAAGTCCTCCAAGTTGTTTGACTACTTTGTCCCCCGGACGCACATGCAGATGATAGGTATTAGAGAGTTCCACCTGTGTTCCGATGTCATAAAGATCCTGTGTGGAAACTGCCCCCTTGATCGCACCGATGGTTCCTACGTTCATGAATACAGGAGTCTGGATCGTTCCATGGACAGTCTCAAACTGTGCACGCTTCGCACGCCCCTCCGTTTTCATCAATGTATATTTTGCCATATTTGTTCCTCTTTCTTATGTGTTTTACATTTACTGTCAAGTATACCAGACAGAAAGAAAATGGTAAAGGGGAATGTTTGGATGGTATCAGAACAATTCCCTGTTAAGATTTTTCTGTGCTGTAGACAGCATCAGCTTAATACGGTTCAGCTGGTTAACCTCACTTGCTCCCGGATCGTAGTCGATCGCCACAATATTTGCCTCAGGATGCTCTCTTCGGATCTCCTTGATCACACCCTTGCCTACAATATGGTTCGGAAGACATCCAAACGGCTGGATACATACAATATTCGGCACACCGCCATGGATCAGTTCCATCATTTCGCCAGTAAGGAACCACCCCTCACCTGTCTGGTTTCCGGGTGATACGATCGGCGCTGCCATCTTTGCCAGATCTGCGATATCTGCAGACGGTGTAAAATGACGACTCTGTGCAAGTGCCTCATTCATAGGTTTGCGCAGCCATTCGATTGCCTTGATTCCCCAGTTTGCCATGGCTGCTTTATTTTTCTTAAATCCAAGGAACTCACATTTGAAGTTCTGATTATAGAAACAGTAATTAATAAAATCGATCAGATCCGGGCATACTGCCTCTGCACCTTCTGCCTCCAGAAGCTCTGCCAGATGATTATTTGCCGCCGGCAGGAATTTGACAAGAATCTCTCCGACAATACCGACACGTGGTTTCTTCTCATCACTGATTGGGATCAGGTCAAACTCATGTACCATCTCATAGCACATCTTCTTGAACTGACTGTGGCTGACACTGCCTCCTGTCAGGAAAGAAATAACTCTCTGCTCCCAGATCTTATGTTTACGGTTGACAATTCCCTCTTCCAGTTCATATGGACGCATACGATAAACACATTTCATCAAGATGTCTCCAAAGACCGCACCGTAGCAGATGCGTTTAATTAGTGGAAGAGTCAGCTTGAAGCCCGGATTGCTTTCGAGTCCACTTAAATTGAGGGAAATAACCGGAATCTGCTCCATGCCGGCTTTCTTAAGTGCACGGCGGATAAACGCAATATAGTTAGATGCACGGCAGCCTCCGCCTGTCTGTGACATGATAACGGCGGTTTTATCAAGGTCATATTTCCCGGAAAGAAGTGCATCCATAACCTGACCGACAACCATCAACGACGGATAGCAGGCATCGTTGTTGACATATTTCAGTCCGACATCTACCGCATGCTTGTTGTCATTCGGAAGTACTTCCAGATGATAGCCACAGCTGTTAAATGCCGCCTCCAGAATACCAAAATGAAACGGTGACATCTGCGGACACAGGATTGTATAGTCCTTTCGCATCTGCCTGGTAAATACAACCTTCTCTATGGAGGACGGACGGATCTCACGTTCTTTATGCTGGGCATCCTTTGCACGGAGTGCTGCAAGAAGAGATCGTACACGGATTCTTGCTGCACCGAGATTGTTGACCTCATCAATCTTTAAGCAGGTATAAATCTTACCACTGCCATCCAGAATTTCATAAACCTCATCTGTCGTAACTGCATCCAGACCACAGCCAAAGGAGTTCAGCTGGATCAGATCCAGATTGTCCTGTGTCTTGACAAAGTTTGCAGCCGCATACAGACGGGAATGGTACATCCACTGGTCATTGACACGGATCGGACGTTCAATTTTTGCCAGATGAGAAACAGAATCCTCCGTAAGCACCGCAATACCATAACCATTGATCAGATCCGGGATACCATGGTGGATCTCAGGATCAATATGGTACGGACGACCTGCAAGAACAATTCCTCTTCTGCCGGTATCTTTAAGATACTGAAGAGTCTCCTCGCCCTTCGCCTGTACATCCTTACGCACCTGTGCAAGCTCTTCCCATGCCGCATGTGCTGCTGCTTTTACTTCATCAGCCGGGATATCCTTAAACACCTCTACCAGACGCTCTGTCAGAATTGCCTCCGTTGTAAATGCCATAAATGGATTCATAAAACGGATATCCGGGTCCTTGAGTTCATCCACGTTATTCTTGATGTTTTCTGCATAGGAAGTAACGATCGGGCAGTTATAATGATTGACTGCATCCGGAAACTCATTACGCTCATAAGGCACGCACGGATAGAAAATAAATTTCACGCCCTTTTTGATCAGCCAGCTGACATGTCCATGTGCAAGCTTTGCCGGATAACATTCGGATTCACTCGGAATAGACTCAATACCCAGCTCATAAATCTTTCTGGTTGAAGTCGGTGAGAGCACCACTTCATATTTCAGTTTTGTAAAGAATGTAAACCAGAACGGATAATTCTCAAACATATTCAGGACTCGCGGAATTCCTACCTGTCCTCTTGTTGCCTGATCTGCACTGAGCGGTTCATAGGAAAACAGTCGTTTATATTTATATTCATAGAGATTCGGAACATGGTCTTTGTTCTTCTCTTTACCAATTCCTCGCTCACAGCGGTTCCCGCTGACAAACTGACGGCCGCCGGTAAATTTATTGATCGTCAGACGACAATTGTTTGTACATCCATGACAGTTTGCCATAGAAGTAGTATATTTCAGCTCATTGATCTTGTCGATAGAGAGCATCGTTGTCTTTTTGCCTGTCTCGTAACGCTCTCTCGCGATCAGAGCAGCACCAAAGGCCCCCATGATTCCGGCAATATCCGGACGGATCGCCTCACAGCTGGCAATCTTTTCGAAGCTTCTAAGTACTGCATCATTATAGAAAGTACCTCCCTGCACCACAATATGTCTGCCAAGTTCTGTCGCATCAGACACTTTGATAACCTTGTAAAGAGCATTCTTGATAACAGAATAGGCAAGACCTGCAGAGATATCTGATACCTCCGCTCCCTCCTTCTGTGCCTGCTTTACCTTAGAGTTCATAAATACGGTACAGCGGGTTCCGAGATCGATCGGATGCTGTGCGTAAAGAGCAGCCTTTGCAAAATCCTGCACACTGTAATTCAGTGACTTTGCAAATGTTTCAATAAAGGATCCGCATCCAGAAGAACACGCCTCATTCAACTGTACGCTGTCTACGGTCTGATTCTTTATCTTGATGCACTTCATGTCCTGTCCGCCGATGTCCAGAATACAGTCGACCTCCGGGTCAAAGAACGCTGCCGCATAATAGTGGGACACTGTTTCAACCTCTCCCTCATCCAGAAGAAAGGCTGCCTTCATCAGTGCTTCTCCATATCCTGTAGAGCATGCATAGGCGATCTGTGCATCATCAGGAAGTATAGAATAAATCTCCTGAATAGAACGGATAGCGGTCTTCAGAGGACTTCCATTATTACTGCTGTAGAAAGAATACAGAAGTGTTCCGTCTTCTCCTACCAGAGCAGTCTTAGTCGTAGTAGACCCTGCATCGATACCAAGATAGCAATTTCCCTTATAGGAAGCCAGATCTCCCTTTTTGACCTTATAGGAGGACTGACGTTTATTGAAAGCCTCATAATCTTCTTCTGATGCAAACAACGGCTCCATACGCTCTACTTCAAAATCCAGTTTGATCGAATGGCGAAGTCTGTCTTTGAGTTCTGTCAGGGAAACGGTCACATCCTTCTTTGCATTCAATGCAGAACCAATTGCAGCAAACAGATGAGAATTGTCCGGAACGATCGTATGCTCCTCATCCAGTTTCAATGTTCTGATAAACGCTTCTTTCAGTTCAGAAAGGAAATGCAGCGGTCCTCCCAAGAATGCCACATGACCACGGATTGGTTTACCACATGCCAGTCCGGAAATCGTCTGATTGACTACTGCCTGGAAAATAGACGCAGAAAGATCCTCCTTTGTTGCACCATCGTTGATCAACGGCTGAATATCTGTCTTTGCAAACACACCACATCTTGCAGCAATCGGATAAAGAGCCTTGTAATTCTTCGCATATTCGTTCAGTCCAGGTGCATCTGTCTGAAGCAGAGATGCCATCTGATCAATGAAGGAGCCAGTACCACCGGCGCAGATACCATTCATTCTCTGTTCAATATTTCCGCCCTCAAAATAAATGATCTTGGCATCCTCGCCGCCAAGTTCGATCGCAACATCCGTCTTTGGTGCAAGCTTCTGCAGTGAAGTTGAAACTGCGATGACCTCCTGCACAAACGGAATTTCCAGATGGTTTGCAAGTGTCAGACCACCGGAACCTGTGATGACCGGACAAAGTGTCATTTCCCCGAGTTTCCCCTGGGCTTTCTCCAGAAGATCAGCCAGTGTTTCCTGAATGTTTGCAAAATGACGCTCGTAATCTGCAAACAAAAGATTCTCCTGCTCATCAAGAATCGCAATTTTTACTGTCGTGGATCCGATGTCAATTCCCAATGTGTATGTATTCAATAAATCGACCTCCTCGTCATAAACTGTATCATACAGTTATGAATGTAACGTGTTTCTTTGTAATAAAATGTATTACTTCTTATTAAAAGTGTTTTTTAATCGAATTCCGTAACATTATACGACAAACTTTTCCAAATGACAATGACCAACTTTAGAATTTTGTTACTCTTCTGTATTGAAAATAACTGTTCACAGGTAGTATTGTATACTTGGAAAAAGCATTTTCGGAGGAATTCCGAAAATGCTCTTTTATTCATTATCTGTGAAATTTATCTGCAATTCTGACAAGATATGTCCCGCCTGGTATTCGAAGCAAACGCTCGGCAGCACTCTTATCTACCATAACATAAACCAGAAAATACGCTGCCGCTGCCAGGATGATCGACACACCAAGGCAGATAATATTGGACGGCACTATGGCATGTAAGCCATAATATACCCCTGCTGCCACTACTCCCATAACAACAGAAGCAATGATCGGGCTTACATAGGCGGTCTTCCATGGATTCCTGTAATCCAGATATTTTTTCATAAAGATATCATTCGTCACACATACAACAATCGCATAGATGATCATTGCAACCAGAAGTGCATAAATTCCAAGATCCGTAAACATCAGAAGCAGCACAACCGCGATCACATCAACCACAAGTGCCACCGCTGCTGTCATCATCGGGATCTTCGGCTTTCCGATTCCCTGAAGCACACCGTTGGAAATATTGGACATTCCATTCAGGAGGATCGTAAAGGAACCCAGCATAAGAAGCTTCCCTGCAACACCGTTTGTACCTCCAAAAAGCAGAGATACGATCGGCTGTGCCAGAACAGCAAGACCGACTGCACACGGAATGGAAATAAACATGGAAAGCTGTACTGTCTGGTCTACTCTTCTCCTTGTTTCATCGATGTCTCCGGTCGCATACAGAGCAGAAACCTCCGGTATCATGGAAGTCGGTGCCGCACTGGAGAGTGTCAGTGGAATATTGATGATACTCATGAAATAAGTGGCATATTCTGCATAAAGCATACTGATCGTATCAGCGTTCATGCCATGTTTTCCCATAATTTCCGAGTAAAGCACACCATTTAAGTATCCATTGATATTGTAAATAAAAGAACTCAAGATAATCGGAGATACAATCAGGATGATCAGTTTCAGGATCTCACCATAAGATTCTGCCTCATGATAATGATCTCCTGCTACTCTTCTCTTGATATTTCTGCGATTCACACCATACACAAGGAACATAAACAGAAGTGCGATCACAACACCTGCAGTAGTTCCAACCGTAGAGCCGGCAGCACCCCATTTTGCAACGCTGCCGTCACTTCCATCCGCAAAATACTTGATAAACATCCACGCAGCAATCAGACTGACTGCCGCATTAAAAATCTGCTCAAGGATCTGCGAGATGGAAGTAGGCATCATATTTCTGTATGCCTGAAAATATCCCCTGTACACACCAAGAATTCCTGAAAGAAAGATCGTAGGTGACAAAATCTGCAGTGCCAGCACCGCATTTGGCTGATTGCTCGGAATGATGAACCTTGCCCCAAACAGACACACCAATGCCACAATTCCGCCTACGATTGCCGCATAGATCAGAGATCCATGAAAAATCTTCTGTGCGTTTTTGTAATCCTTTAAAGCAATTCTCTCAGATATCAGCTTGGAAACTGCCTGAGGAATACTGAAAGAAGCAATCATCAGAAGGATCATATAGGCATTCTGGGCAAGACTGATGTATCCCATTCCCATATTTCCTACAATCGAAGAAAGCGGACTTTTGTATAATAACCCGATAACCTTGGAAATCATTGCCGCGATCATCAGAAAAGACGCGTTTTTGACTAAATTGTTCTTCTGATTCATGTTCACTCCTTATTTTCCTGTTCTGTCTTATTCTCGATCTGCCAGTCGATCGGCTCCAGCCCGTTGCGAAGCAGGAATTCATTGGTTTTGCTGAAATGGCGACATCCAAAAAAGCCTCTGTACGCAGACAGCGGACTTGGATGCGGAGCCTCCAGGATCAGATGCTTCGGATTATTGAGCATGGATTTTTTGGTCTGTGCCGGACGTCCCCACAGAAGAAAAACAATCGGCCGGTCCTGTTCATTCAGGATTCGGATCGCTGCATCGGTAAACTGTTCCCAGCCAATGCCCCTGTGAGAGTTTGCCTGATGTGCACGGACAGTCAGCACTGTATTCAACATCAGCACTCCCTGTTTCGCCCACTTTTCCAGATAACCGTTATCCGGAATATAGCATCCCAGATCGTCATGCAGTTCCTGATAAATATTAACCAGTGACGGCGGAATCTCCACATCTCTTTTGACAGAAAAGCAAAGTCCATGCGCCTGTCCGTCATTGTGATATGGATCCTGTCCGAGAATCACGACTTTTACCTGACTCAGCGGGGTAAAATGAAATGCATTAAACATATCCTCTGCCGGAGGAAAAATCTTCTGTGTCTGGTATTCCTGCATCACTGTTTTGTATAACTTCGAATAATATGGCTGATGAAATTCACCCTTTAATGCTTCCAGCCATTCTCCTGATAAAGGAGCCATTTCCTATCACCTCTTATCTTCGAACGGAAATCCCTTTCTCTGCCAGATAGTCCTTTACCTGACGGATTTCCAGTTCTTTGTAATGGAATAAAGATGCTGCCAGCGCCGCATCTGCACCGCCTTCTGTCAGTGCATCATAAAAATGCTCCAGAGTTCCCGCACCTCCGGATGCAATGACCGGAACAGAAACTGCATCCGCGATTGCTCTGGTAAGTTCGAT
>OGXW01001809.1_pt1 | contig 15784 bp, 14 predicted proteins | sample 1576341 | NCBI WGS metagenome assembly OGXW01 (sample SAMEA3541592, study PRJEB24748) | human gut metagenome | biome: human gut; feature: human-associated habitat; material: faeces | place: China | collected 2012
CCATGGTAGGCGGTGAGGAGCAGTCCAAAGAGCTCATTGAATATTTGGGGGGCCAGGAGCCGGAGAAGCTGTGGCAGAGCAATATTTTCGGAAAATCCGTATACGATCTGATCCAGGAGGGGCTCAATGCCAAGCTTTTGCGGCTTCCGGAGGATGTGCGCACCAAATTCCGGGGAACCCTGGGCCGCATTGTCAACGAAGGGGCCACGGGACTGGTCTGCCTGATTCTATGATTCTTGACATTGGGGGAAAACAATAGTAAAATAGAATAAATTACAAAGGAGGATCGCTTATGAAAAAGGAAAAGATCGCCTACGCATGGAAGGACCGGAAGCGCATTTTTGGCCTCCCTCTGTCCTTTACACGGTATATGCTGTCAGAGGACCGGTTGTTTCTGTCCAAGGGCTTTTTGAATGTGACGGACGATGAGATCCTTCTCTACCGTGTCCGGGATATCAGTACCAGCCGGAATCTCTTCCAGCGGCTGCTGGGGGTAGGGACGGTGACGATCCTGTCTTCGGATAAGACCTGCCCCACTCTGGTGATGAAAAACATCAAGGACCCCGTGGCCGTGAAGGAGCTGCTCCACAAGAGCGTGGAGGAGATGAAGCTGCGCCAGAAGGTCCGCATCAGCGAGCTGACCAATATGGAAGACAGCGGCGACGACTGCTGCTGCCATGATCACGACCATGTGCGCGAGGAGACCGACGAGCTGGATTGAATGATTTTTGCCATACCCTGCCAGGCGGCGGGGTGTGGCTTTTTTCTTCATAAAAATTTAAGCTCCCCTAGACGGTTCCTGCCTTTACCTTCCGGGAAAAATATGATAATATAGTAAAATCCTGAATCATACCCTGGAGGTTTCCATATTATGAAGCTGTCCAATCCGCTTACCCGGAAATGGAAATGGAATTTTACGGCGCTGTCCTTTGCCTTCCCCTGTGTGGGGATGCTGGTGGTCATGCTCATCAGCGGCTACATCCCCTTCGGCAAGACATCCATGCTGTATTCCGATATGTATCACCAGTATTACCCCTTTTTCCTGGCCTTCCGCCGCAGCCTGCGGCAGGGGCAGAGCCTGCTCTACAACTGGTCCATCGGCATGGGCGTGGACTACCTGGGGCTCATCTCCTATTATCTGGCAAGCCCCCTGAATCTTCTCAGTGTGCTGCTGCCGGAAAAGTGGCTTCTCGGCTATTTCACCCTCTTAACGCCCATCAAGCTGGGCTTTGCGGGGCTGTTCTTCTCGCTGTTTCTGCAAAAGCTCTACGGGAAGAAGGACTTTGCGGTGGTGGCCTTCAGCGCGTTTTATGCTCTGTGCGCCTGGGCCCTGGGCTTCCACTGGAACATCATGTGGATGGATACCTTCGCGCTGCTGCCCCTGGTCATTCTGGGGGAGATCGCCCTGCTGCGGGAGAAGCGGTTCTTCCTGTACACCGCAACGCTGTTTTTGGCCATTTACGCCAATTACTATGTGGGCTTCTTCGTCTGCATTTTCGTGGCGCTGGTGTTCTTCTGCTATGAGATCTGCCGGTTCCCCGGCTGGAAGCGGGCGGGGCTGGATCTGGTGCGCATTGCGATTTTCTCCCTGCTGGCCATTGGCATGACTGCCGTTCTGGAGCTTCCAACCCTGGCGGCCCTGCAAACCACCCAGTCCAGCGTCAATGCCTTTCCCAAGGGCTTCCGGCTGAATATTGCCTCGGAGAATACCTGGAAGGGGCTGCTGGACGCCATGCGTCAGGTGGCGGGCAATATGGGCGGCGCTCTGGAGCCCAATTTCAAGGAGGGGCTTCCGAACCTGTACTGCGGCGTGTTTGCAATTCAGCTGGCCTTCCTCTTCCTGATGGCGAAGGAAGTAAAGCTCCGGGACAAGCTGTGCGCAGTATTCCTGCTGCTGTTTTTCATGCTGAGCTTCATCATCCGGCAGCTGGACTACATCTGGCACGGCTTCCACTTCCCCAATATGATCCCTTACCGGTTCAGCTTCCTCTTCAGCTTTGTGCTGCTGTATATGGCCTATCGGGCCTGGCTGCTGCGGCGGCGGTTTTCCGTCTGGCATATTTTGGCTGCCATGCTGTTCACCGGTGCGGTGCTGTGCTGCTCCAACGACCTGACGCACACGGAGACCGCCGAGGCTTTCGGGATCGCCCTGGAGGTTCCGGTTTATGCGCTGTACAATTTTGGCTTCCTGCTTGTCTTTACAGCCTGCCTGCTCTATGGCAAGAAAAAGGTGAAAATCGCCGAGGATGCGGAGCCTGCCGAGGTGTCCCGGGCCCGCTATCGCCAGAGCTGCTACCGGGTTCATTCCCGCTGGGCGGTGCTGACGGTGATCGTGCTGGAAATGTGCGCAAACCTGCTGTCCTTCGGCCTGTATTTCCCGGGCACCGGGGTTTCCAACTATCCCAAGGGCCAGGAGGCGGCGGCCTCCATGTTCCGCTATATGCGCGAGCGGGAGAAAGAGCCCTTCTACCGGGCAGAGGTGACCCACGCCCAGACCCTGAACGATGATGCGCTCAACGGCTACAATGGCATTTCCGCTTTCACCAGCTCTGCCAATGTGCGGGTGACCGAGTTCATGAAGGCCTTTGGCTATGGCGCGAAAAACACCTACAACCGGTATTGCTTTGAGGAGAGCAGCCCGGTGGCAAATCTGTTCCTGGACCTGAAATACATGATGGACCGGGACGGCCGGGACCGCACCAGCTCCATGTTTGAAGAGGTCCACCACTATGAAAATGTGTACCTGCTGAAAAACAAGGCCTATCTGCCCCTGGGCTTCCTGGCAGAGGATGCCTTGGCCCAGGCGGATTTTGGAGAAACGGACCCGTGGCAAATGCAAAATGAGGTATTCTCCGCTGCCACAGGGCTGGAAACGCCGGTGTGGCGGGCCATCGCAGGCAGCCAGGTGGTGGCTCTGGGCAACGGCACCCAGGTGACGGAGCAGAGCACCCGGGGCAAGCTCAGCTATTCGGAGTGCGACGAGGGGGCCTACGTGTCCTACTTTTTCTCCCCCAATGACGAGGGCTTTGTGTGCGTCTGGCTGGACCTGCCGAAGCGGAATGACTTCGTGGTCTGTATCAACGGCGTGGAGCTGTACCGGGAGACCATCAGCCTGCCCCAGATGCTTGCGGTTGGGGACGTCACGCCCACGGACAGTGTAGAGGTCCGCGTCCTGTGCGATGCAGGGGAATCCGGCACCATGACGGTGACGGCCTCGCAGCTGGACAATGACCTGTTCTTCCGAGGCTACGACATCTTAAATGCCGCTGCCTTGAATATTACCTCCTTCCGCCAGACAAGAGTGGAGGGCACCGTCGACTGTGACCGGGATGGACTCTTCTACACGTCGGTTCCTCAGAATGGCAACTGGCGCCTGTATGTGGATGGGGAAGAGGCAGAGATCACCCTGGTAGGGGACTGTATGATCAGTACCCATATGACCCAGGGAACCCATACCGTTACGCTGCGCTATCAGAACAAGGCCTTTTCCATCGGCTGGAAGATCAGCCTTTTGTGCGCTGCCCTGTTTGGGGTCTGCACCTATCTGGCCTACAAGCCGGAGTGGGAGAAGCGGAAAAAATAATGCCGTTTCCGCTCTGCCTTTCTCCAAAGCCGGAACGGAAAGAAAATGTGGGTGTGTGGGCGGCTTGCCCGCATACCCACTCTCTCTATATAGGATAGGATTGGATAGGATAGGATAGGATAGGATAGGATAGGAGGGTGATTTCCCTGCATTTCCCTGCATTTCGCTGCCCCCGGCTTGCTTTCGCAATTTGCATTTCCCTTTGGCCAAACAGGGGAATGCAGCTGTTCAGGAAAATATGCACGAAAGAAAAGACCGGAATTCTTCAACTTTTGTATGGCAAATCTTGAGAAAAAGATTGCATATGGAGAGAAGCTGTGCTATATTTCTATGCTGAGAGTTGATACATTCTAAATATAAGGAGCTTTTTTATGGCATCTCAGGAAAAAATCAGAAATATTGCCATTATTGCCCACGTTGACCACGGCAAGACCACCCTGGTTGACGAAATGCTGAAGCAGGGCGGCATTTACCGGGAAAACCAGGCCACCGTGGACCGGGTCATGGACTCCGGCGATCTGGAGCGTGAGCGCGGCATCACCATTCTGGCCAAGAACACCTCCGTGCACTATAAAGACTACAAGATCAACATTGTGGATACCCCGGGCCACGCTGACTTCGGCGGCGAGGTGGAGCGTATTCTGAAGATGGTCAACGGCGTTATCCTGCTGGTGGATGCCGCCGAGGGCCCCATGCCCCAGACCCGCTTCGTGCTCCAGAAGGCGCTGGAGCTGGGCCACAAGGTCATTGTTGCCGTCAACAAGGTGGACAAGCCCGATGCCCGTGTCCATGAGGTCATGGATGAGGTCCTGGAGCTGCTGCTGGAGCTGGATGCTACCGATGAGCAGTTCAATTCCCCCACCATCTTCTGCTCCGGCCGTCAGGGTACTGCGTCCTACAGCCCCGACGAGCAGGGCACCGACCTGAAGCCTCTGTTCGAGACCATCATCGAGTATATCGATCCCCCCACGGGCGACGAGAACGGCCCTCTGCAGCTGCTGGTCTCCTCCATTGACTACAATGAGTATGTGGGCCGGATTGCCGTGGGCCGCATCGAGCGGGGCACCATTAAGGTCAACCAGGAGGTTGCCATCTGCGACTATCACGACCCGGATCACAAGACCAAGGGCAAGGTCGTTGCCCTGTATACCTTCGACGGTCTGGCCAAGGTGCCCGTGCAGCAGGCCAGCGCCGGTGAGATCGTGGCCCTGTCCGGCATGGCAGATATCACCATCGGCCGTACATTGTGCGACCCCATGGTGGTGGAGCCCCTGCCCTTTGTGAAAATCTCCGACCCCACCATTGAAATGACCTTTGCCGTCAACGATTCTCCCTTCGCCGGCAAGGAGGGCAAGTTCATCACCTCCCGGAACCTGCGGGACCGGCTGGAGAAGGAGCTGCTGAAGGATGTGTCTCTGCACGTCACCGAGCAGGGCACCGATGCCTTCAATGTGGCGGGCCGCGGCGAAATGCACCTGTCCATCCTGATGGAGACCATGCGCCGGGAGGGCTATGAGTTCTCCGTGTCTACCCCCCGTGTGCTGACCAAGGAGATCGACGGCAAGCTCTGCGAGCCCATCGAGCGGATGGTCGCAGACGTGCCCGAGGAGAGCATGGGCGCCGTCATCGAGAAGATGGGCAAGCGCAAGGGTGACCTGCTGGGCATGACCCCCGTGGGCAGCCGCTACCGCCTGGAGTTCCTGGTTCCCTCCCGGGGCCTCTTCGGCTACCGGAACGAGTTCCTGACCGATACCCGGGGCGAGGGTATCATGTCCTCCGTGCTGGACAGCTACGCCCCCATGAAGGGCGAGATCGAGCGCCGCCAGGTGGGCTCCCTCATCGCCTTCGAAACCGGCGAGGCCTGCTCCTATGGCCTGTTCAATGCCCAGGAGCGGGGCACATTGTTCATCGGCGCCGGTACCCCGGTCTATGCCGGTATGGTGGTTGGCGTGTGCAGCCGGAACGAGGATATGACCGTCAACGTCTGCAAGAAGAAGCAGCTGACCAATATGCGCGCCGCCGGCTCTGACGAGGCCCTGCGGCTGACCCCGCCGAGAATCATGTCTCTGGAGCAGTGCATCGAGTTCCTGGCAGATGATGAGCTTTTGGAGTGCACCCCCAAGAGCCTGCGGATTCGCAAGCGCGAGCTGGACCACGCCCTGCGTATGCGGAACCTGATGAAGAAGCGCGCCCAGGAGTAAAACCAAACGCCGCCCGGCATATGCTGAGCGGCGTTTTTACGCGCAGAAAAGAAAAACACCGTCTGTGTGAAAAAAATGTTGACCTCCATGACTTTTTCGGTTATAATGAGCAGGCATGACCGTGGAGGTCTGTCTATTTGTGTTGCTGCGGCCGCTTTTGCGGCTGTCGAGCATATGATTTTCAGAGAAAATAGGAGGTGTATCCGTAATGAAGCGTACCTACCAGCCCAGCAACCGTCACCGTTCCAAGGTTCACGGTTTCCGTCAGAGAATGGCTACTGCCAATGGCCGCAAGGTTCTGGCCCGCCGTCGTGCAAGAGGCCGCAAGGTTCTGTCCGCCTGATGCGCCGCCCCTGTGGAACACAAGGAAATACGCGCGTAAGAGCGAAACGGGAGCTACAGCGGGGTGAATGAAACATTCGCCCCGCTCCCTTTTTAGGAGAAATAGCAATGAAGTTTTCCAGCAGCCTGAAACTGAACCACATATTCCAGCGTCTTTACCACACCCAGGGCTTTGCCGATGGCAATATGGTCCTGTACGCCCGGCGCAACCGCCTGGGCCGCAATCGGGTGGGCATTACCGTCAGCAAGAAGCTGGGCCACGCCGTGGTCCGCAACCGCACCCGCAGAAGGCTGCGGGAGGTCTACCGGCTGAATGAGCAGAAGTTTGCCCCCGGGTGGGATATTGTGGTGGTGGCGAGAAGCCGCTCGGTGGAAGCGCCCTTTGAAAAGCTGACGGAGAGCTATCTGCGCCTTGCCCGGAAGGCAGGGCTTCTGCGGCAGGAGGAAGCGCAGTGAAACGGTTCCTTCTTGGCCTCATCTCCTTTTACTCCAAGTGCATTTCCCCCTATTTCCCGGCCCGCTGCCGCTACCGTCCAACCTGTTCCGCCTATGCCTACGAAGCGATTCAAAAATACGGCGCCGTAAAGGGAGGCTGGCTGGCAATCAAACGCCTGGCCCGATGCCATCCCTTTTCCCATCGGGATATCTACGACCCCGTACCATGACTTCCATAAGGAGGAAAGTCCATGTTACTGTCATTCCACATTGCCGATATCATCCAGGTGCCCTTCGGCTACCTGATGGAGCTGCTGTACCGGCTGACCAACAGCTACGGTATGGCTCTGATCCTGTTCGCAATTCTGGTGCAGCTGGTTCTGCTGCCCATTACCGCAAAGTCCAAGAAGAGCATGATGAAGATGTCCCGCCTGACCCCCAGAATGCAGGACATCCAGCGCCGCTATGCCGACGACCCCAACCGCCAGAACCAGGCCATCCAGGAGCTGTACAAGGAAGAGGGCGTGTCCATGGGCGGCGGCTGCCTGTGGAGCTTTGTGCCCATGCTGCTGCTGATCCCCCTGTATACCGTGGTCCGGCAGCCCATTGTGTATATGCTCCATGAAAATCTGGACGTTGCCAACCAGGTCGTTGAAGTTATCAAGGGCCTGAACCCCGATCTCTTCACCGGAAATGCCTATTATCACCAGATGATCGCAGCCCAGTACATCCCCCAGTATGCCGAGGCCATCAAGGCCGCCATTCCCGGCATCAGCGATCTGGCCCTGAGCGGCATCAATTTCGGCTTTATCGGCATTGACCTGGGCGCGGTACCCCAGTTCAATGTGTTCGCCTCCACCTGGGCCTGGAACTGGGCCCATATCGGTGCTCTGCTGATTGCCCTGGCCTCCGCCGGCTATCAGGTCGTGTCCATGCTGATCATGCAGAAGCAGAACGACTCCCTGGTCACCAACAAGGACGGTATTCAGGACAAGGAAGCTGTGGAGAATTCCCAGACTGCCCAGACCAACAAGATGATGATGTTCATGATGCCGCTGATGATGCTGTGGATCGGCTTCACCGTGCCCTGTGCATTGTCCCTGTACTGGTTTGTGGGCGGCGTTGTCCGTACCGTTGAGGATGTGATCCTCAATAAGCGCTACCGCAAGATCTACGATGCCGAGGACGCCGAGCGCCTGAAGCGCCGGATGGAGCAGGACAAGATCGAGGCCGAGAAGGAGCGCATCCGCGCCCAGCGTCGTGCCGAGAATCCTGACGGCATCACCGAGAACACCAGCAAGAAGCGCCTGCAGAAGCAGCAGCGGGACCAGGAAGCCGCCGCCAAGGAGGCTGCCGCCCGGGAGTATGCCGCCAGAAAGGGCAAGCAGCCTGAGGAGAAACAGGAGAAGGAAGCCCTCTCCGGCATTGCGGACCGCCCCTACTGCAAGGGCCGCGCCTACGACCCCAACCGTTACGCCCAGAATAGCAAGGAGGAGTAAACCATGGAAAAGACCCTTGTCACCAGCGGCAAAACCATTGATCTTGCCATTGAAGCTGCGCTTGCCCAGCTGGGCCTGGACCGGGACAGTGTGTCCGTTCAGGTGCTCCAGCAGGCCAAAACCGGTTTTCTGGGGTTTGGCGCACAGCCTGCCAAGGTTCAGGTGACCTATGAGGCCCCCGATGAGGTGCCCGAGGCACCGAAGGTGGCTCTGTCCTCCGCTTCCCGGAAGCCCAAGGCTGCGGCTCCCGCCCCCAAGCTTGCCGAGCCTGCCCCTGTAAAGCCCGAACCTGCAAAGCCCGAACCTGCAAAGCCCGTGGAGGCACCTAAGGCAGAAGTCAAGGCCGAGGAGAAGAAGCCCGAGGTGCGGCCTGAGCGCCCCCAGCAGCCCAGGGCCCCCAGAGCACCCCAGGCCCCGAAGGAACCAAGAGAGCCAAGAGAGCCCCGGGAGCCCAAGGTTCCCGCCGTGCCCAAGGAGTATGCCCCTGCAGAGCCTGGCTCTGTGGAGGAGAAGATTGAAGTCTTCCTGAAGGGCCTGCTGGAGCACATGGATTCCAAGGCTGTGCCCCACTGCTGGAAGGAAAGCGGCAATGCCTATCAGGTGGACCTGGTGGGCGACGACCTGGGCTATCTGATTGGCCGCCGGGGTGATACCTTGGATGCCATCCAGCACCTGTGCAACTATGCCGTGAATCGGGAAGTGGAAGGCCACATCCGGGTCAGCGTGGATGCCGAGTCCTACCGCCAGAAGCGAGAGGAGAGCCTCCGCCGCTACGCCCGCAAGAAGGCCCAGCAGGTCCTGAAAGCCCGCCGCCGCACCACCCTGGAGCCCATGAACGCTTATGAGCGCCATGTGATCCATGCAGCGCTGCAGGATATGGAGAACATCACCACCCATTCCACCGGCGTGGAGCCCAACCGCTGCGTTGTTATTGAGTACGTTCGGTAATTGAATTTTCCCGTCTCCTCTTGTGGGAGACGGGAATTTTTTGCATTTCGCAGGAAAATGTGATATAGTGTCCCAGAAGTTTTTCGCGGGGAAGGAAAAAAGCTTCCCCACCGGGGGAACTGGCTCGCGTTAGCGAGACTGTTGATGACATTTCCCGAAGGAAAAGCTGTTGGTGACTTAAAAAATTTCTCTATTCCCTGTAACCACCCCCCAAAAATCCTGTCTTTATGTGTGAGGACGCTTATGAACGACAATGAAATTGTAGAGCTGTTTTTTCAGCGGAACCCCGATGGCATTCAGGCGGCCCAGGAAAAGTATGGGGCCTATTGTCTTGCCGTTGCCCGGAATATCCTGGGCGGCGAGGAGGACAGCCAGGAATGCCTGAATGACCTGTGGCTGCGGGCCTGGAATGCCATTCCGCCGCAGCGCCCCAAGCTGCTGAAGGCCTGGCTGGGAAAGGTGATCCGAAACTTAGCCATCAATTGCCGGGAGAAGGCCGCAGCCCAGAAGCGGCAGGGGGACCAATACATCCTGTCTCTCAGCGAGCTGGACGAATGCATTCCGGACCCCGGGACCGCAGAGGAACGGACCTACGTCCGGGAGCTCAGCGTTGCCCTGAATGCTTTTCTGGCAACGGAAGCGGCTCTGGACCGGAAAATCTTTGTCAGTCGGTACTTTTACTGCGAGACTACGGCCCAGACAGCGGAAAAGCTGGGCCTGACCCAGGGACAGGTGAAGGTCCGGCTGCACCGGTGCCGGGAGCGGCTGCGGAAATACCTGCGGTCACAGGAATTTGATCTGTAAGGAGCCGAACGATATGGATAAACAGCGTGCCATTGCCAAAGCCGTTACGTGTCTGGACAGCCGGTTTGTAGAAGAGGCCGCCCAGAGCGAGGAACATAAGCGTATCTCCTGGAAACCCCTCCTGTCGGCGGCAGCCTGCCTGCTGCTGGTTGCGGGACTGTGGTTGTTCCGGCCCACACCGTTAAAAGTCACGGTAAATGGGGAAAATGTATTGAATAGAACTGTGTCCTGGTCTCAGGATGGGGACGTGCAGGTCATGCGCCTGTCTCTGGAAACGGAGATTCCCCTGACGCTGGAGCCCGGGAGCAAAGCAAGCCTGACCCTGACCGCCGATGAAAACAGCGCGCTTGCTCTGGATGGCGGGGAGGAAAAGACGCTGACACTGACAAAGAAGGCAAGCTGCACCTGGATCTTATATCCCGGAGCGGACGGGTACTTTTTGCAGCTGTCCCAGGGCGGGGAGGACTGGTGCCTCCAGGCGGTCCCGCAGGACGACGGTTCTGTCACCATCTGCCAGGTGCGATAATGCACCGGAAAGGAAACACATTATGAAAAAACTCACTTCTTTGATCCTGTGCGGCGCGCTGTGCGCCGGAATTCTGGTCGGCTGCGGCAAGACCGATGGCAACACCACCGCCTCTTCCTCCACGGCCGCTGCCACGGAAGCAACCACCGAGGCCACCACGGAGGCCACCACGGAGGCAGTTGGCCCCAGCTACGAAAGTGCCCAGGCCCTGCTGGAGAGCATCCACAAGGCCATGCCTGACGACGCCGAATTCCCCGCTGCCGGCGGCGACGAGGCCCACGACAATATGGAGGGAGCCGGAGAATTTGACATCAGCGTCTATGGCGATAGCTTCCAGGCCCAGATCCTGGTGGATGAGGAGCTGACCGCCATGGTCAAGCCCCAGGCGGCCACCATGCTGCATATGATGAACACCAATACCTTCTGCTCCGCCGTTATGCAGCTGAATGATGCAGCGGATGCCGAAGCCTTTGCAAGCCACTATCAGCAGATCGTTCAGAGCCACCACTGGATGTGCGGCTTCCCGGATACTGTGGTGGTGCTGCGCATGACGGACTATGTGATCACGGCCTACGGCGCGGATGATCTGATCCAGGCCTTCAAGACCGCTGCCCAGGGCCTGGGGGCCGAGGTGCTGGTGGAGGCACCTGCCGAGGCATAAGGAGAGAAAAGCAACATGATTTTTTCCAGCATTCCGTTTCTGTATTATTTTCTCCCTGTGGTGCTGCTGGTCTATGGCCTAACCCCGAGGGAAGGAAAAAATGCCGTTCTGCTCCTGTTCAGTCTGGTGTTTTACGGCTGGGGAGAGCCAAAATATCTGGCGGTAATGCTGGTGTGCACGGCCCTGGGCTACGGCTTTGGCCTGGCCCTGGGCCGCGCCGGAAGGCCCGGGGTGCGGAAGGCTCTGCTTGCCGCCTCCGTGCTCTCCAGTCTGAGCTTTCTGGTGTATTTCAAGTACGCGGACTTCTTCCTGTCTAATTTCAATGCGTTGACCGGCGCGTCCCTGCCGCTATTGCAGCTGACGCTGCCGGTTGGCATCAGCTTTTACACCTTCCAGATTCTCAGCTATACGGTGGACGTGTACCGGGGAGAGGCCCAGGTGCAGAAAAATCCCATTGACCTTGCCTGCTACGTGACCATGTTCCCCCAGCTCATTGCCGGCCCTATTGTCCGGTATACGGATGTGGCGGAGCAGCTGAAACAGCGCGGGCGGGGAGACTTTCAAAAGGGTGCGTCCAGATTTCTGGTGGGCCTGGGAAAGAAAATACTGTTTGCCAACCTTCTGGGGGAAGTCTGCGCCGCATGGCGGGGAACCCAGGATGGCAGCGTGCTCTTTTCCTGGCTCTATGCTGTGAGCTACACCCTGCACATCTATTTCGATTTTTCCGGCTACAGCGATATGGCCATCGGTCTGGGCGCGCTTCTGGGCTTCCGGTTCCCAGAAAACTTCAACTATCCCTATATCGCCGCCAGCGTTACGGAGTTCTGGCGGCGGTGGCATATGACCCTGAGCCGCTGGTTCCGGGACTATGTGTATATCCCCCTGGGGGGCAATCGAAAGGGAATGGGAAAGCAGCTGCGCAATATCCTCATTGTCTGGCTGCTGACGGGCTTCTGGCATGGAGCTGCCTGGAATTTCCTTTGCTGGGGCCTCTATTTTGCGGCCCTGCTGATCCTGGAAAAGCTGGTGCTGCTGCGCTTTTTGGAAAAGCACCGTATTTTTGGCCATGTGTATCTGCTTTTGGCGGTGGTATTCGGCTTTGTGCTCTTTGACGCATCCACCCTTTCCGGTGCCTGGGACTGTATCCGCGGGATGCTGGGGCTGGGGGGCTTGCCCATTGCATCTGCCGAGGAAGTATATCTGCTGAAAAGCAACGCCCTGCTGCTTATCCTGGCCGCTCTGGGGGCTACGCCCCTGCCTAAGCGCATTGCCAAAGCTCTGGAAGCGCGCTGCCCCAAAGCCGCAGCGCTCCTGCACCCAGCCGCCCTCTGCGCCCTGCTTCTGATCTGCACCGCCTACCTGGTGGATGGGTCTTACAACCCGTTTTTGTACTTCCGTTTCTGAGAGGCTTTGGCATAGCTAGAGCTATCGCATTGACTACAATAACCACCCTTGCCGCAGTTCGTAAGCCACGCAAGTACAAGCCCGGTTGGTTTTGAGGCCGGGGAGATTCTTAAGGGGCGGTGCGTCGCGCAGCGAATCTAATTTAACGATTGCCGGTGGCAATCGCACAATGATGAATCGGCTTTCTGGCAGCGCCCCCTTAAGCCGCATTCTTGCGGAGCTTCTTGGCGGGACAAGAAGCTCCCCGCCGGAGGCACCCAGCCAAAGGCTTTGCAAATGGCTAAATATAGATGCTATTGTTTACACTCTAAAAAACCTTGACCTTCAAGGAGCATTTTCTATGCAAAAAAATCGATTTTTCTGGGCTTTGCCCATTTTGTATATTGCTTTGACCCTTGCCTGCTGGCTCCATGCGCCCAATTCGGAGTCCCTGTCTGAACGGCGAAAGCTGGCGCAGATGCCGAAATGCACCTGGAGCGCCATTCAAAGCGGAAGCTTTGCCTCCAATTTTGAAAGCTACACCCAGGACCAGTTCCCCCTGCGGGAGATCTTCCGGCAGGCAAAGGCCCTGTTTTCCGTGAAGGTGCTTGGCAGACAGGACAATAACCAGATCTACGAAAGTAAGGATGGCTTTCTGGCAAAGCTGGAGTATCCTATGAAGGAGACTTCCGTTGACTATGCCGCCTCCCGCTTTCAGGCGGTGTATGACCGGTATCTTTCCGGAAACGACCGGGTATTTGTGGCCTTGATCCCGGATAAGGCGGCATATCTGGAGGGAATTCCCAAGCTGTCCTATGCCGACTTTGCCAACCGCCTGAAGGACAAAACACCCTTTGCAAGTTTTATTGACCTTTCGGGCAGTCTGACCCTGGACAGCTTCTATAAGACCGATACCCACTGGCGGCAGGAGCAGCTGGGGGATGCCGCCGGAACCGTCGCCGCGGCCATGGGAAAAAAGCTGACCATGGACTATGAAACCCGGCTGGCAACGGAGGATTTTCTTGGCGTTTACGCCGGGCAGTCGGCACTGCCGGTTAAGGGAGAGCCGCTGTATTACCTGTGGAACGATTCCTTTGATGCGCTGGAAATTCAGGATCGGGAGCGAAACAGGGAAATCGGCGTCTACGACCTGTCTGCTCTGGACGGCCGGGACCCCTATGAACTGTTCCTCTCCGGCTCTCTGTCCCTGATCACGGTGAAGAATCCCAACGCGTCTTCGGATGACCGCCTGATTCTCTTCCGGGATTCCTTTGGCAGCAGCATCGCACCCTACTTTTTTGAAAGCTACGCCGAAGTCACCTTGGTGGATATCCGCTATCTGAGCGTCGAGCGGCTGGGGGCCTTCCTGGATTTTGAAAACAGCGATGTGCTCTTCCTCTACAGCACCCTTGTGCTGAACAACAGCGAAACACTGAAATAAAGATTGGCCTCCTTTCCAGTTCTGTGCTATAGTATAGATAGAACCGGAAAGGAGGCCAATGCTATGAAATTGACGTTTTTGGGCGCGACTCACGAGGTAACCGGCAGCTGCACCATGGTGGAGTGCTGCGGCACGGCGGGACTGGTGGACTGCGGCATGGAGCAGGGGAAGGACTGCTTTGAAAACCAGAGCCTGCCTGTGAGCCCGGCGGGACTGGATTTTGTGCTGCTGACCCATGCCCATATTGACCACTCGGGCCTGCTGCCCCTGCTGACGAAGAACGGCTTCCGGGGCAGGATCTACGCCACGGAGGAGACCGCCAACCTGTGCAGCATCATGCTGAAGGACTGTGCCCATATCCAGGAGCAGGAGGCCCAGTGGAAAACCCGGAAAAATGCCCGGGCAGGTCTGCCGCCGGAGGAGCCCATCTATTCCGTGGCGGATGCGGATGCCTGCCTGAAGCGCTTCCGGCCTTGCCCCATGGGAGAAAAGATACCCATTGCCGAGGGCATCACTGTGCGCTTTGTCAATGCGGGGCACTTGCTGGGCTCCGCCTCCATTGAGGTGTTCCTGACGGAAGGGGAGACCACCCGGAAGATGGTTTTCTCCGGAGACCTGGGCAACCGGGATCTGCCCATTCTGCGGGGGAAGGACTATGTTGCCCAAGCGGACTATGTGCTGATTGAATCCACCTATGGAGACCGGCTCCATACGCCCTGCCCGGACCCCACGGCGTTTCTGGCCAAGTGCATCCGGGAGACCCTGGATGCCGGGGGAAACCTGATCATCCCCGCCTTTGCCGTGGGCCGAACCCAGGAGATGCTCTATCTCATCCGGGAGGTCAAGGAGCAGGGGCTGGTGCAGGGGGATTTCCCGGTATATGTGGATAGCCCGCTGGCCATCGAGGCCACGGGGGTATTCTTGCAGTGTGGGCCGGAGTGCCTGGACGAGGAAACCAACGACCTGATTCGCCGGGGAATCAATCCGCTGATGTTCCCGGGGCTGCATCTGGCGGTCACCAGCGAGGAGTCCAAGGCGATCAATATGGACCCAACGCCGAAGGTCATCCTCTCCGCCAGCGGTATGTGCGAGGCGGGCCGCATCCGGCACCATCTGAAGCACAATCTGTGGCGGGAAAACTGCATGGTTCTGTTCGTGGGCTATCAGGCCGAGGGAACTCTGGGCAGAAGCCTCTTAGACGGCGGTATGAAGTCTGTGAAGCTCTTCAATGAAGAGGTGGCGGTGAATGCGAAAATACGCGCCATGCCCGGCAAGAGCGGCCACGCGGACCAGGCAGGTCTGCTGGACTGGCTGGAGCATTTTGCGGAAAAGCCCCGCCGGGTCTTCGTAAACCATGGCGAGGACGGTGTGGTAACGTCTTTTGCCGGGCTCATCCATGAAAAGCTGGGTATCCAGACCAGTGCGCCTTATTCCGGCACGGTGTTTAACCTGGCTTCCGGGAAATTCGAATACGAGGCCGCTGGCGTACCTGTGGTGAAGCAGACGGAAACCCCTGCCGCCGCCCGGAAGAACGGCCTGTATGAAAAGCTGCTGGCTGCCCTTGGCCGCCTCAGCGTGATCGTAAAGAATATGAGAGGAAGAACCAATAAGGACGTGGGCAGGCTGACGGACCAGATCAACCAGCTGTGCGATAAGTGGCAGTAAAAACAAGAACCGCGGTGCCGGATTTGGAAGCTTCTCATCGTCTCTCCCGCGTATACCGCTTCTTTCTTGGAATTTCGAAATTTATTCGAACATATTCCCCAAACGGAGATACAGGATGCTTCTGGTCCGGCAGCACTTCTGAATCAACACTCCTTGACCGAGAAGGGTTCTTGCGCATCGTCTCCGATAAAATAGTTAATTTTTGGAATCGTTACGAGTACAATTGTCTTGTTGATTTTTATCAGACTTTCGAGAACCTCTGCACTTGTTGAATATCCGCTCTTTGTCTTTTTTCC
>OGXW01001810.1_pt1 | contig 15774 bp, 15 predicted proteins | sample 1576341 | NCBI WGS metagenome assembly OGXW01 (sample SAMEA3541592, study PRJEB24748) | human gut metagenome | biome: human gut; feature: human-associated habitat; material: faeces | place: China | collected 2012
CAACACGAGCCGCTTCTACCAGTCCCAGACCGATGATGATCGTGTCATCCAGACAATCCGCATACCGCAGCGTCATACGCAGCTGCCGCAGCATGGTCTGATCGTGCACGGTGATAGCAATCTTGCCCTGACAGGTGCGTGCCAGCTCGATTGCCTGACTAACCGGCGTCAGCTGCGGCGCCGCCTGATGCAGCTCCGCGTAGCTGTAATCGCTGACGGGCAGCCTCGTGCCGTCGGGCGCGGCAGCACAGCCGTCCGACGAAAGCACGGCAATACCGTCTGCCGACATGGCAACCGAAAAACAGCAGCCTTTTGCGCCCTCGTCGTTGCCGGCCAGAATGGATTCCAGTCCGCCACATTCGGTATCCATGCAGCCGTCCGCAGACAGGACAAAAGTCTCCTTATTGGTATAGTACAATACCGATCCTCTCCCTCTGTTACAGGGTCTCCGGAGCCTCGTACTCTACGCCCTGCGTATCCACGGTAACGGACTTCATCTTCTGCTCCTCGCGCGGACGGTCGTGCCAGTCGCGCTTGGTGTTGACGATGGCGTCAACAATGTCCATGCCGTCGATAACCATGCCGAAGGAAGCATACTGGCCGTCCAGATGCGGTGCGTCCTCGGTCATGATGAAGAACTGGCTGCCTGCGGAGTCCGGTGCAGCGGTACGCGCCATAGACAGAACACCGCGGGTGTGATTCAGGTCGTTCTGGAAGCCGTTTGCGGTAAACTCGCCGCGGATCTCATAACCCGGGCCGCCCATGCCGGTGCCTTCCGGGTCGCCGCCCTGGATCATAAAGCCCGGGATAACACGATGGAAGATCGTGCCGTCATAAAAGCCCTTCTGCACCAGAGAAACAAAGTTGCGAACCGTGTTCGGTGCAACTTCCGGGTACAGCTCTGCACGGATTACGCCGCCGTTTTCCATTTCAATCGTAACGATAGGATTGCTCATTGGTATCAACTCCATAATTTTTGTCATTTTGCAGCATATGCACAGCCGAGCTGTACATATATGTATTTCTATTGTAGCAAATTTGGAGTGGAACGGCAAGTGGTGTTTGTCGAACAGCGGCAGCTGTCCATTATTTTGCGCTGATTGACTGGTGTGCTTGAACCGCGTAAGCGGTTCACCCTGTCCGGGCGGCACCTTTTCTGCACCGGGTGACCGGAGCACACGAGTCGCGTGAGCGATACGCTCTGTCTGGGCGGCAGTCTTTTCTGCACCGATTTTGCGGGGTACACGAACTGCGCAAGCGTGTTCGCCCCTAACGGGCGGGAAGTTGCGCTCTGCGGAGCGCGGGAGACTGCCGCGTCCGCGGCGAGGACAAAGAGGAAGGGACACCTGCGGTTTGCCCGTAGGCTGCTAAACCTTGTTTCCGCACCGTGCGCGGATTAAATGAGTGCCCTTCCTCTTTGAACTCCTGCCTTTCCCCTGTTAGATAGTCTGGCGCAAACCAGAGACCGGCGACCGCTCCGAAAAAGGGGAACGGCAGTCGGGTTGCCATTGCGTAACTTTCGTGAAATATTCGCAGTTCACAGATAGCGTACTGCTACACAGACCGGAGGGTCTCCGCAGGCGCAACACAAGGTGAATTGCCCGAAGGGCAAGAGAAGGTCCCCTGGGGGGATAACAGTGTTGCGCAACTCTTTGGCACGTTATAACGGACGACACCTGCGAGTCTATCGTTTGGTATAATTTATCTTGCGCAGGCCCTGTCTATCACAACTCGCTAACGAATCGTGCGGCACTGTTATGCCGCACCCTGCTGAGAGTAACCCGCCTATGTAGCAGAAATGTATCTGACCCTGCGAATATGCGGATACATGGCGCGCAAAGCGCGTCCATGCGGAAGAAAAAATCCTCTGCCGTTCTCCTTTTCGAAGCGGTCGCCGATCTCTGGTCTGCGCCAGACTCTCCAAGGGAAAGGGGGGATTCACAAGAGGGTGGAAACCGCAGGTGTCTACCCTCTTGTGCGCCCGCGCGGCGTCAGCGCAGTTGCCGCGGCACAACCGCCGCAATTCTCCCAGCCAAGTTTTGGCTGCCATTCCCGCTCCGCAGGATACCGCTGTAAAAACCTGTCGCAAAAACTGGCTATCCACTTTATCCACAGGACTTTCCACAGGGTATCTGGGGATAACCTTGTGCATAAAGTGGATAACTTTTTGTATACACCCTCGCAGGCCGCCGTATATCTCGGTTTTTCGACTACGCATTGTAATATCGGCTGTGGAAAAACCACCGCTGCATAATCCACCGCACCTTGTGGAAAACTTGTGATCAGGGCAAATTCACCACTTCAGGAGGGATCATCTATGTCCGAAGAAACCCCGTCCATTGCCGCACCGGAACAGAATGCCATCGCGGAAACCGGCTCGATTACGGCAAGAACATCGCGCGGAACGATACACTGCATCACCATTGTCGGCCAGATCGAGGGCCACATGGAACTTCCCGCACAGAACAAAACCACCAAGTACGAGCATCTCATCCCGCAGATTGCGGCAGTTGAACAGACCGACGAAATCGACGGTCTGCTGGTTCTGCTCAACACGGTCGGCGGCGATGTGGAGGCCGGACTTGCCATCGCTGAGCTGATCGCGGGCATGAAAAAGCCGACCGTGTCGCTCGTGCTCGGCGGCGGGCATTCGATCGGTGTACCGCTGGCCGTTGCCGCTAAAAAGAGCTTTATCGCCGTTTCTGCCGCCATGACCATTCATCCGGTGCGGATGAACGGCACGATCATTGCTGTGCCGCAGGCATTCGAGTATCTGGCGAAAATTCAGGAGCGCATCGTGGATTTCATCACCTCGCACTCACACATCACCGCCGAACGTCTGCAGCAGCTTATGCGCGAAACCGGTCAGCTGACCGCCGATGTCGGCACCGTGATCTCCGGCAATCAGGCCGCCGCACTCGGACTGATTGATGAGGTCGGCACGCTTTCGGATGCGCTGGAAGCGCTCTATACGATGATTGGCGAGCACAAAACGCAAAAAAGAGACGGTAAATAACCGTCTCTTAGCTTGTCGAAAAAGCAATATTTGATTTTTATGCTTCGTGCGGCAGCACGCATTCAATCGAATTTGCTTTGCAAATTCATAAATTCCGGGAGCATGGCCCAGGCCACCCTCTCTTGCCGCTATGCGGCAATTCACCTTGTGTATCTCGGAATTTATACAAGGGAAGAAAAAATGTGTCCGCAGGACGCGGTTTTTCTTCGAGATTCGCTCGAAAGCGTGGTTTCGAGCGAGAGGCTGCTCGAAAAACGAAGTTTTTCGACAGCCTCAGAGACGGTAAATAACCGTCTCTCTGTCTGTCTTTTGCATTATACGCTCTGTTTTTTCCGTTCCGGCAGCTGTGCCAGCACGATAGCGCCAAACATCAGCACACAGCCGAAAATCTCTCGGCCGGACAGCGCCTGACCGAGAATAAGCCAGCCTGCGATAACCGAGATAACCGACTCCAGACTCATGATAAGCGATGCTACCGCCGGGTTCATGCCCTTCTGACCGACAATCTGCAGGGTATAGCCCACGCCGGACGACATCGCGCCTGCGTACAGAATCGGCTTCCACGCGGCAAGGATGTTCGCCCAGGTGGGATGCTCGAAGATCAGCATACCGATGCCCGATAAGATCGCACAGAAGAAAAACTGGATGCAGGACATCTTCACGCCGTCCACCATCGGTGAAAAATGGTCGATGACTGTGATATGGATGGAGAACAGCAGCGCACACGACAGACCGATGAGGTCGCCCATCGCAAAGCCGAAGCTGCCGCCCGTCATGCACAGAAAGTACAGCCCGGCCATCGCCAGCGCGACACCGCACCAGTGCTTCACACCGCATCTGCGGCCAAACAGCAGGCCGAGCAGCGGCACGATCAGAATGTAGCACGCGGTCAGGAATCCGGCCTTGCCGACCGGCGTATACAGCAGCGCGAACTGCTGGGTGATGCTGCCCGCGCACAGCGCTGTGCCGCAGCACATACCGCCGATAACGAGCGTTTTGCGGGCTTTGCGGCGCTCCTCGGGCGCTTGCTTCGGATGCGGGCCGCCACTTTTGCCCAGCACCGCGATGACCGGCAGCAGGACCAGTCCGCCGATGACGTTGCGCGCGAACACAAAGGTGAACGGGCCGACATAATCCATGCCGACGCTCTGCGCCACAAAGGCCACACCCCAAATCGTGGCCGTCAGCAGCAGAAGCAAAGAGTTTCGCAGCTTCATACCTGTTTTTCTCCCTTATTTTGCAGAATTTTTCATAAAAAAAGAACCGCTTACAAGCGGTTCTTCATGGAGCTGCTAACCAGATTTGAACTGGTGACCTCATCCTTACCAAGGATGCACTCTACCGACTGAGCTATAGCAGCATTGGCAGGGGCAGTAGGGATCGAACCCACGGCACTCGGTTTTGGAGACCGATGCTCTACCAGCTGAGCTATACCCCTATAAAGTGGCTCCTCAAGTTGGACTCGAACCAACGACCCTGCGGTTAACAGCCGCATGCTCTACCAACTGAGCTATTGAGGAATATAAAATGCTGGTACACGCTGTTTGGATGGTTTATCGCAATCAGCTTGTATATTATAGCGCGGATACAGCTTATTTGTCAATAGGTTTTGCAAATTTTTTTCGCAAGTTTTTTACTTCCGCGCAGAATGTCAAAAAGGGACCCTCTCGGGTCCCTTTTCAGGCTTTATTCGGTAACTTTCGTGCCGGTAACGATCGCCTTCGGCGAACCGGTGAGTTTTTTACCGGTATACGGTGTGTTGATTCCCTTGGATTTATACGTTTCGTATACCCTCTCAGTATCCCAGTCCAGCAGCACCAGACGAGCGAAATTGCCCTGCTGCACGGCACGGCCGGTCAGACCGTAAATCTCGGCAGGAGCCTTACTCATGCGGTCAACAAGCTGCATCGGCGTGAGCTTTCCGGGCTGGACAAGGTAAGTATTGCACACCGAGAACGCGGTTTCCAGGCCGGTGATGCCGGATGGCGCCTTTGCGAACTCGCGTGCCTTCTCCTCGGCGGTGTGCGGTGCATGGTCGGTTGCCACCATGTCGAGGGTGCCGTCCGCCAGAGCCGCAATCAGCGCCTGACGGTCAGCCTCCTTGCGGAGCGGCGGATTCATGCGCGCATAAGTGCCGTGTGCCGGCACATCATCCTCGGTCAGCGACAGATGATGCGGCGTGACCTCGGCGTAAATCTTCGCGCCCATCGCCTTGCCCGCTCGAATGAGCGCGACCGACTGCGCGGACGAAACGTGCTGGAACAGCACGCGTGCGCCGGTATCGAGCGCCAGCGCAATGTCACGGCCGATCATTGCAGATTCCGCGCTCGCCATTGCGCCCGGTACGCCGAAATGCTTGGCGGCCGCCGAGCCGTAGTTCACACCTGGGGACGGCACGAGCGACGGCTCCTCCTCGTGGAAGGAGAGCAGCGTGCCGCGCTTGGCGGCTTCCGCCATGGCGGTGCGGCACAGCGCCGCACTCGTCAGATTGATGCCGTCATCGGTCAGGCACGGCGCGCCCGCTTTAAGCAGTGCGTCAAAGTCGGTCAGCTCCTGCCCTTTCAGGCCCTTGGTGACCGAGCCTGCCTGCAAAACCTGCACCGGACAGTCCTTCGCCTTGTCGGTAACGTAGCGGATAATCTCGGGTGTGTCACAGGTCGGCACAGTGTTCGCCATGCAGATTACCGTGGCGTAGCCGCCCGCGGCTGCCGCCGCCGCACCGGTCAGCACGTCCTCTTTCTGGGTCTGACCCGGATCGCGGAAGTGAACATGGCCGTCCACAAAGCCGGGAGATACCGTCAGCCCGCTCGCGTCATACACCGTGCAGCCCGCGGGCGCGTCGATGTGCTCTGCCACCTGTGCGATAACGCCGTCGTCACCGATCAGCACATCACACAGCGCATCCATCTGCGTATACGGGTCGAGAACCCGTCCGTTTTGAATCAACAGCATGGTAAAACCTCCGTTTTATCTCGTTTAATCGCGGTAGAACGCGCCGAAGCCCTTGTATGCCATATACAGATCCAGCTTGGCAATGCACTCGAACGGTGCGTGCATGGAGAGCACCGGAACACCTGCGTCTACGGTGTCAATGTTGCGGTTTGCGAGGTACATGGCAACCGTGCCGCCGCCGCCCTGATCAACCTTGCCAAGCTGACCGGTCTGCCAGATAACACCCGCCTTGTCAAAGATGCAGCGGATACGCGCCATCAGCTCAGCGGTTGCATCCGAGGTGCCGGACTTGCCGCGTGCGCCCGTGTACTTGACGAGCGCGAAGCCGCAGTTTGCGCGCGCGTCGTTGCGCTTCTCGGAGACCTCCGGATAGTTGGGGTCAAAGGCGTTGCAAACGTCGGCAGACAGGCAGACCGAGTTCTCAAAGCACTCGTCGAGCAGCACGTCCTGGGCGCGGCACAGATCTGCCATAAAGGTGTCGAACGCGCGGGACTGCATGCCGGTTACGCCGTCCGAGCCGATCTCCTCCTTGTCCACCAGCAGGCAGACGCCGGTATGCGCCGGAGTCTCGGTCAGGTCGAATAGAGAGGTTGCTGCCGGATAGGAGCAAACGCGGTCGTCGTGGCCGTACGCGCCGACAAACGAGCGGTCAAAACCGATATCGCAGGCATTGAACGCCGGAACACAGCACAGCTCTGCAGACAGGAAATCCGCTTCGGTCATGCCGTACTCGCGGTTAAGGTGCTCCATAATGGCGAGTTTGATCTTCTCGCTGCACTTTTCGTCCACGGTTTCGCTTGGAACCGAGCCGATGAGGATGTTCAGACCCTCGCCCTTGATCACCTCGGTCGCCTTGCGGGTCATCTGCTCGGTAGCAAGGTGCGGCAGCAGGTCGGTGATAACGAACTTCGGGTCGGTCGGCTTGTCGCCTACGCGCACCTGCACGCGCTTGACCTCGCCGTTCTCGCACACGCAGACAACGCCGCGCAGCTCGAGCGGAATGGCCGTCCACTGGTACTTCTTGATGCCGCCGTAGTAGTGGGTCTTGAAGAACGCCATGCCGTTGTCCTCGTACAGCGGCACGGTACGGATGTCAACGCGCGGCGCATCGAGGTGCGCGGCGGTCAGGCGCACGCCCTCGGCGAGGCTCTTTTCGCCAATAACAGCCAGCATGATGCCCTTGTGGCGGTTGATACGGTAGATCTTGTCGCCCGGGCGAAGCGTGTCATCGCGCGTCCAGGCACGGAAGCCCTTGCTCTCAGCCATGCGGGCGATTTCCAGCACAGCGTCACGCTCGGTTTTGCTCTCGTCGAGGAATTTTTTGTAACCCTCGGCGTAGGTCTGAATGCCCCGCTTGTCCTCGTCGGTCAGACGGTCAAAGCCGGTCTTTTTGTCGTAAAAAAGCTGTTCGGAAGTCATGTTGCATTCTCCTTTTTTAATCCGAATCACTTAATGAGTTGACTGTATAAAGCATCGGTGTCCCGATACAAAGTATCGAGATTGCCGTTGTTTTCGATGATAAAATCGCATTTTTCGCGGTAAAACATGTCGTTCGGCTGCGCGTCGATGCGGGCGCGCGCGGCTTCATTGGACAGACCGTCCCGCTCGATGATTCGGGCAACGCGCGTGTCGTGCGGCGCGAGCACAGCGATGATTTTGTCGCAGAAGTCATCCGCACCGGCTTCAAACAGGGTCGGTGCATCGTACAGCACGATTGGACACGCGCTCTGCGCGTGAATCGCATCAAGAGACGCCTTGCGGATATACGGTGTGGTGATTTCGTTGAGCTGCTGCAGCTTTGCAGGGTCGGAAAACACGATTTTCGCGAGTTTCGGACGGTCAAGTACGCCGTTCGCGTCGGTTACGCCGCCGAAGGCGGTATCGAGCGCGGACAGCATTTCGCGGTTCTCCGCACAGAGCGTGCGGTACACCGCGTCCGCGTCCACCCAGCCCGCGCCAAGAGCGCGCATACGCGCGGCAACCGTGCCTTTGCCGGTACCGCTGCCGCCGGTCAAGCCGATGATTTTCATTTGGTTCACTTCCCTCAATGTAAGATGTTCATGCTAATTAATTGTCATTCAGTCCAAATTGAATCGTATTCAACTTACTTTTCCACAAACTCTCTATTTCTATTACGCTTGTGTTATCTACTGCCAGAGATTTCGGTAAAATTTGCAGAATGCTGAACTGAAACTTGTGATAGCGCTCTGAATCTTCTTTCAGCAGTTCCTTGATTTTCTTATTTCCGCCATGTCTGGTATTGACATACTCGCTCCATCTGCCATACAATCCATTTTTTCCGTATGCTGAACCAACATATTGTTTTCCGCTTACGGTATCAGTAATCAAATAAATTGCATACGTTGTGGATAATGCACCCACCCAATCACTGTAAAAATCCGGCGCCGCAATAATGCTCTCCAGCTCATCAAACGACAGCCGCATATTTTCAAAATCGGTCAGCTTGGAAACGAGCTGTGCATTTCGATGTGGCATGAGCGCAACAATTTCTTTCTCCGTTGTGCCGTTATGACACCAATTTCGCGCACCTTGTCCCCAGTCGATTATCAGTCGATCCTCATATTCCTGCATAATATCCTGTTTTTCCAGATCATAATAAAATTCAGGCGGGTTTTTGGGCTTTATAGGAAATCCTTTCGGAAACTCCATGCCTTTAGCGGAATATACCCCTTTCACAAGGTAACAGCCCTCATAACGTCCCAGTGTTCCCTGTGTGCCGACAAAATTCAGAATATACCGACAGTTTTCAAATCTTTTCTTTCCCTGTGTTTTCAGGTAGAGTTCAAAAAATCCGTTTTCATAACAGAATTTTGCATCTTTATCGGACATCGGATGTCTTGCCAGCTTGACTTCTTTGGGATTCAATCCCGCATTACGCATCACATCGGACAACTTCAAAAGCATTCTTTACACCTCAATCACCGAGAATCCCGCCGCTTTCTTAATCCGGTTCGCCACTGCAAGACCGAGACCTTCATCTGACGGACACTGCGCCCAAATCTGCGTCACGCTGGTATCATCGAACGCCCGCAGACGGTCGAACACCTCACGCGCCTGCGCGCCGAGGTCGTCCTGCGAACCGAAGCACTCGACCACGCAAGTGGGGAACATTTCCCGATATTCGTCAAAGCACAATACGCCGGTGGAATTTCCGATATGTTCTGCAATGTATTTTGCGGTGTCCTGCGGATCGCCGCGCACGACCGTTACGGGCGCTTTCGGCGCATAATGCCGGTATTTCATGCCGGGCGCCGACACCTTCACGTCATCCCCGATCTTCTCGTACAGCGCGCGGTCAACATCCACCTCGCCGAGCACCGAGCGAAGCTGCTCGAGCGTGATGCCGCCCGGACGCAGCAGACGCGGACGCTCGAGCGCAAGTGTGATTACCGTGCTCTCCACGCCGACGCCGCACGCGCCGCCGTCCAATACAGCCGCAATCTTGCCGTCCATATCATGCATGACGTGCGCCGCCGTGGTCGTGGACGGTCTGCCGGACGTATTCGCGGACGGAGCCGCCAGCGGTACACCGCTCTCCCGAATCAGTGCACGCGCCATCGGGTGCGACGGCAAGCGGATGCCCACGGTGTCCAGTCCGCACGAAACCTCGTCCGGGATGCAGTCGCCCTTGGGCACGATCATGGTCAGCGGACCCGGCCAGAACGCGTCTGCAAGCAGCTTCGCCTGCGGTGGCACGGCCGGACACAGGTCGTAAATCTGGTCAAAGTCCGCGATGTGGACGATCAGCGGGTTATCCTGCGGACGGCCTTTCGCCAGAAAAATTTTTTTTACCGCCTCGCCGTTCAGCGCATTCGCCGCAAGGCCGTACACGGTTTCGGTCGGCATGCCGACGACCTCGCCCGCTCGAATGAGTTCTGCGGCGGTTTTTACCGCGTTTTCGTCGGTTTCCGGTGTCAAAAGAGTTGTTTTCATCAGTTTACACTTCCATTTATGGTATCAATGGTCTTTTTCTTCCACTTTGGTGACAATGCCGTTTTCCAGTGTCAGGTCGAGCGTTACCTCATCAAACGGCTGTGCAATGAGGTACGAAAGGCAGGTATCGGTGTCCGCATAGTCCGGCGTGCCGAGCAGCTCACGCACCTCGTCCGCGCTCATGCCGACAAGTTCGGTGCTGTTTTGCAGGTCGCTGACCATGAAATGCCGCTGGCTCGGTGCAGTTTTCGCCCGGTTTTCCGCAGAAAACGTCTTTGGCACGCCGATACCGAGGTCAAAATAGCGGTTTGCGTTCCAGATGCCGCTCCCCACGAGCAGGATTGCCAGCACGCACGAAATACACCAGTGTACTTTCTTCCTCCTGCCGCGAAACAGCTGCACACTCGCCGCAAGAAATATGGCGATACCCAGAACAAGTAAAATTACACCACTTCTTAACATGAAAATCCTCCTTTTATTATAAGGGTCTGTGACCCTTGTTTCCCACCAAAGAGAGGTTTATCGGACATTCACCATGCTATACTCCAATTATAAAAGAAAGGAGTGCTTCGCATGGCAAAGAACAAGAACATTTTCGTCACGATCACCGGTTTTCAGCACTATTACGGACGTGAGCCGTTCCAGATCGGCAATCTCATCCGCTGTGCCAAGGAGCCGAGCAATCCGTACGACAGCGATGCCATCCGCGCGTTTCTGCCGTACATCGGCAAGGTCGGCTACATTGCCAACAGCCCGCAGACCAAGGCCGGCGGCACGGAAAGCGCATCGCGCATTTACGAGCGCGTGCCCAAGCGGTTTTACGTCCGCGTGCTGTTCACCACCTGCACGAAAATTATATGCCGCGTAGAGTTCGGCGATATGTCCGATCTGAATGCTGAGTTGGAGAGCCAGACCGAGGACAAGTGGGACGATTGGGACGATGAGGATGACGAAATCCAGTTCTAAGGCAATACCGCATAATTGAACAAGAGTGATTTGCGAGTAAATTTTGCGTACTGACGAGGCACAGTTTTGCGGTAATACTTGATGTATTACCGTGAAACTGCAACAAAGTCAGGACACAAAATTTCCGCAAAGCACCGCAGCTTTAATTGTGCGGTGTTGCCCCAAGGTTACATTTCGCTCTGCTCCTTCAGCTTTTCCGCTGTGTCAGCCGCGATGAGCGCGTCTAAAATCTCGTCCATATCGCCGTTCAAGAACTGATCCAGCTTGTAGATGGTCAGCTTGATGCGATGATCGGACACGCGATTCTCCGGGAAATTGTAGGTGCGGATGCGCTCCGAGCGGTCGCCGGTTCCGACCTGGCTTTTTCGGTCGGCGGCGATGGCCGCACGCTGCTTTTCCACCTCGGCCTCGTACAGCCGCGAACGCAGAACGGACAACGCCTTGTCCTTGTTTTTGTGCTGGCTGCGCTCATCCTGGCACTCTACGACCGTGTTTGTCGGAATATGGGTGACACGGATGGCCGAGGAGGTCTTGTTGATGTGCTGACCGCCCGCACCGGATGCGCGGAACGTGTCGATGCGTAAATCCTTCGGGTCGATGTAGAAGTCGAGTTCCTCCGCTTCGGGAAGGACAGCCACGGTGGTTGTCGAGGTGTGCACACGGCCCTGACTTTCGGTCTCGGGCACACGCTGCACGCGGTGTACGCCGCTCTCGAACTTGAGCCGCGAGTACACCTTATCGCCTGCTACGCGGAACACGATTTCCTTATAGCCGCCGAGTTCGGTCTCGGATTTGTTCATGACTTCGGTCTGCCAACCGCGCTTGTCGGCGTACATCGTATACATACGGTAGAGGTCAGCGGCAAACAGCGCGCTTTCCTCGCCGCCTGCACCGCCGCGAATCTCAACGTAGATATTCTTCTCGTCGTTCGGGTCCTTGGGCAGCAGCAGGATTTTCAGTTCGTCCTCCAGGCGGGCAATGTCGCTTTTCGCCTGCTGCAGCTCCTCCTGCGCCAGCTCCTTCATGTCCGGGTCGGACAGCATTTCGGTCGCGTCCGCGAGTGTGCGCTGTGCCTGCTCGTATTCGCGGAACGCGGTGACGATCGGCTCGAGTTCGTTGCGCTCGCGCAGCAGCTTGGCCGCCCGGTCGGGGTCGTCGTATAAATCCGGCGCGGAAAGCCGCATTTCCAGCTCGTCCAGCCGCGCCGCTAAGACTTTCAGTTTTTCAAACATACTCTATCTCCAAATCGTGTGAAGCACGGAAAATTCATTAAAATTGCGTCTACCAGCGTCCGGTGAACATCAATCCCATGATGGAGCAGTATTCGCGGCACCTTACCGCCATCCACTGCCCCGGATACGGCGTTTTCGCGGGAACGCCTGCGTCACCCAGACCGGCATGCGCCAGCAGGCGGCGTGCGCGGGCAAGATGATAATCATTTGTAATTACGGCAACAGCTGCGCCCTCGGGCAGCAGCTTTTTTGCGTTGGCGATATTCTGGATGGTCGTGCTCGACTTGTTCTCCAGGATCAGCCGTTCCGCATCTGCGCCATGCGCGATCATGTAATCCTGCATGGCTGCAGCCTCGGTGCGCGGCTCATCGCCGCCCTGACCGCCGCACAGGATGGCCTGACTGCCCGGATTGACGTTCAGCACCGCGATTGCCGTATCGCACCGTGCCGCCAGAGCCGCCGACGGCTGTCCGTTCGGATTGACGAGCGCACCCAGCACCAGATAGTAATCCGCCTGCGGCGCAGCTGACGGGTCATCCTCATCGAATGCTATGCCGATTACAAACACCTGCACCGCCGCAAACGACAGCACGAACAATGCAAACAGTACGCGTCCCACGCGCGATAAAATGCGGCATGCCTTATGCTTTTCGCGTCCGCGCAGCATCAGCCATTCCCCCATACAGCCGATGGCAAGCGCCAGCAGGAAAATACCGCCGAACCGCGACGGCTTCCAGAACAGCTGCGGCACGCCAATGACAGCAAACAGCACCGCAAGCCCTATCCATACCCTTTTTTCTTTCATTGCAGTTCCTCCAACTCGGCCGCAACGGCTTCCCATTCGTCCATTTTTGCGGCGAGTTTTTCGTCACAGGCTTCTTTTTCGGTCATCAGCTCGAGCAGCTTGCCGGAATCCGATGCCGCGTCCACCATCTGCTGTTCGAGGTCGGACGACTGAGTTTCCAGCTGTGAAATCTCGCGCTCAAGCGTGTTCAGCAGCTTTTGCAGATTCTTTGTGCCGCCGGTGCGCTTGGGCTTTTCGGGCGGCTTGGGCACATCGTCCAGCGTCGGCACAGCGGCCTTTTTCTTCTTGGGCGCCGGTGCAGGAGCCGCTTCCGGCAGTGCGCCGCCGCCCTTGGCTCGCCAGTCAAGGAACGCGCTGTACGAGCCGATAAAATCGGTCAGGTGACCGTTTTCGAGATACAGCACGCGGGTTGCAAAGCGCTCGACGAAGTAGCGGTCATGCGAAACAAACAGCAGCGTGCCGTCGAATGCCTCGACTGCCTCCTCAATCCACTCGCGGGATGCAAGGTCAAGGTGGTTGGTCGGCTCGTCGAGGATGAGCAGATTGAGCGGATCGTACATCAGCTCGCACAGGCGCAAACGGCTTTTCTCACCGCCGGACAGCATATCTACGGTTTTCAGCTGGGTTTCACCGGTAAACTGGAACGAACCGAGCCGGTTTCGCGCCACCTGCATGGATACGTTCTTGTCGTAGATGAGCGTGTCGATGAGGTTGCGGTGCGGATTGGCAAAATACACCTGCTGCGGCAGGTACGCCGGCTTGAGTCCAACGCCCTTGCGGATGACGCCGCCATCCGGCACTTCCTCGCCGAGCAGGATTTTCAGCATAGTGGTCTTTCCGGCGCCGTTTGCGCCCAGCAGCGCGACACGCTCGCGGTTACGAATGTTGAACGATACATTGTGTAATATTTCTCGTCCATCATAACTTTTCGTAATATCGCGGACCTTGAGCACTTCCTCGGTCTCGTAGTTCGGGTCGCCAAACGTGACGGTCATCTTTTTGTCGGTCTTGGGTCGGTCAGTGACCTTCATACGCGCAATGCGCTTCTCGATAGACGCGGCACGCTTCGCCAGATGCTCGGTGCCGTGCTCGTGCATGGAACGCGCGGTCGCCTCCAGACGCTTTTTCTCGGCCAGCTCATGCTCGTAGTGCTTGAGCTGCTCCTCACGGCGGCGCTCACGCTCAACTGCATAATACGAGTAGTTGCCGTTGTAGAAATCGCAGGTGCAATCGTGGATTTCAATCACGCGGTCGCAGCACTGGTCGATAAACCAGCGGTCATGCGAGATAATGAGCACGGTGCCGCGGTAATTCTCGAGGTAATTGCCCAGCCAGTCCACAGCGTCCATGTCGAGGTGGTTGGTCGGCTCATCGAGCAGCAGCACGTCGGTCTGCTCGAGAATGATGCGGGCGAGGTTGATACGCGTTTTTTCGCCGCCGGAGAGCAGGTCAAACTTCTGCGAACGCATTTCCTGCGCGATTTCAAGACCGTTGCATACGCGGTTGATCTCGTAATCGCGGTTGTAGCCGCCGAGGATTTCCAGCCGCGTTTCCAGCTGCGCGTAGCGCTTGAGCAGCGATGCGTCATCCGGCTTGCGCGTCATTTCGTCGGTCAGCGCGTCCATTGCTGCCGCAACTTCGTCGGACTCCTTGAACGCCAGACGAAGAATGTCCTCCACGGTCGATTCCGGCGGAAAATCCGGCATCTGGTCAATGACACCGGCGGTTCGTCCCTGTCCAAACGCAACGTGTCCGCCGTCATACGACAGCCGACCAGTCAAAATATTAAGCAAAGTGGTCTTTCCGGCGCCGTTTGCGCCTAAAATAGCAACCTTTTCGCCCGGCTGAATGTCGAACGAGATGTCCTTGAGGATCAGGCGGTCACCATAATATTTGGTCAGGTTTTGTACGGTAATATCTGCCACGGAGAGAACTCCTTTCAATGCACTTTTATTCAGCTTATATTATAGCACAATGTGCCCCATAATAGGAGAGAAAACCTGCATAATTTGCAGATTTTTGCGCGGTTTTCTCTGCCCGAAAACACAAAAAAGCTGTCTCAAAAGACAGCTTTTTATGGGAATTCAGAGCAGCAGCGGCAGCAGCTCTTCCACACGGTCGACCACATGCTTCGCGCCTGCGTCCTCCAGCTCCTCTCGGCCGCCAAAGCCGAACGTCACGCCGATGCAGTCAATGCCGCATTGCTTCGCGCCTTCCACGTCGTGCAGGCGGTCACCGACCAGCACAGCCTGTGACAGATCCTGCACCCGCAGACGGTCGAGCGCCTGCTGCGTAACCTGTGCCTTCGTGCCGATCGTGCCATCCAGCGTTGCGCCGGAAACCACGGTAAAATACTGGTCAATATTAAAATATTTGACGATTTTATCAATGAAAAACGCTGGTTTGGACGATGCAGTAGACAGGGTCTTTCCGGCGTCCGTCAATGCCTTCAGCAGCTCTGGAATCCCGTTGTAGAGCATGTTCTCCTTCCAGCCTACCACACCGAACCGCTCGCGGTAGAACGCAATGGCCTGCTTAGCCTGCGCGTCGTCAAATCCATAGCTGCGGCGGAATTCGTCGTACAGCGGCGGACCGATAAAGCGCTCCAGCGGCTTGAGTTCCGGCTCGTGGATACCCATTTTATCCAGCGCATACTGCACCGATTTGGTGATGCCCTCGCGGGAATCGGTAAGTGTGCCATCCAAATCAAATAAAATATACTGATACATCGGCGCTTTTCCTCTCAGTAGTATAGAAAAAGCAGCAACTTTCGTTGCTGCTTAGATGTAGGCGTTGAGTTATCTTCCCGGGCCGTCGCCAGCCAAGTATTGTCACCGTAAACGAGCTTA
>OGXW01001812.1_pt1 | contig 15771 bp, 10 predicted proteins | sample 1576341 | NCBI WGS metagenome assembly OGXW01 (sample SAMEA3541592, study PRJEB24748) | human gut metagenome | biome: human gut; feature: human-associated habitat; material: faeces | place: China | collected 2012
ATAGTCGTTGATCATCGTGTTCAGCTTGCGCCACATCGGCAGGGTGCGGCACTCGCTCATGCGGCGGCACTCGATCGGGTTCTGCTCCAGACAGGCTACCGGGGCCAGACCTCCCTCGGTCAGGCGCAGGATGCTGCCCACGGTGTACTCCGCGGGCGCACGGGTCAGGCGGTAGCCGCCGGACTTGCCGCGCAGCCCCTGCAGATACCGCTCCTTGACAAGGCTTTTTACGATTGCCTCCAGATATTTTTCAGAAATTTCCTGTCGTGCGGCGATCTCCTTCAAGGGAATGTAGCCGTCGTGCTGATGCTCTGCTATGTCGATCATGACACGCAGCGCATAACGGCCCTTCGTTGAAATCATCATGGTTGGCTGCTCCTTTGGGCATGGGGCACAGCCCCCGGCCTGCAATGTGCAGGGGCGGCGGGCTGCCCTTGTTTTTCTTATTCCTATTATATAAGTTGGTTAATGGGAAAGCAAGCTGTTTTGCATAAAAATATTTGCAAAAATTCCCTATTCCCCTATTGACAAACAGGGAAATATGTTGTACAATCCTATCAACCTACAAGAAAGGTATGAATAGATATGCGAAAGGGCTTTGCACCGTACCCGCGATGTCGCCGTCAGACGCTGTGACTACATGTTTGCCCCGATTTATAAACAGAAATGATGATGGAGGAACCTATCATGAGCAAGATCTACACTTCCGCTGACCAGCTGATCGGCCGCACGCCCCTGCTGGAGCTTACGCATATCGAGGCCGCCGAGGGCCTGCAGGCCAAGATCCTTGGCAAGCTGGAGTATTTCAACCCCGCCGGGTCCGTCAAGGACCGCATCGCCAAGGCGATGATCGACGATGCCGAGGCCTCCGGCAAGCTGAAGCCCGGCTCGGTCATTATTGAGCCGACCTCCGGCAACACCGGCATCGGTCTGGCCAGCGTGGCGGCTGCCCGCGGCTACCGCATCATTATCGTCATGCCTGAGACGATGAGCGTTGAGCGCCGCCAGCTGATGAAGGCCTACGGCGCCGAGCTGGTGCTGACGGACGGCGCCAAGGGCATGAAGGGCGCCATTGCCAAGGCGGACGAGCTGGCCAAGGAGATCCCCAACAGCTTTGTGCCCGGCCAGTTTGTGAACCCGGCCAACCCCGATGCCCACAAGCGCACCACCGGCCCCGAGATCTGGGAGGACACCGATGGCAAGGTCGATATTTTTGTGGCCGGTGTCGGCACCGGCGGCACTGTGACCGGCGTGGGTGAGTACCTCAAGAGCCAGAATCCCGCCGTCAAGGTCGTGGCTGTCGAGCCTGCCACCTCCCCCGTGCTGAGCAAGGGTGTGGCCGGTGCGCACAAGATTCAGGGCATCGGCGCAGGCTTTGTGCCCGATGTGCTGAACACCAAGGTCTATGATGAGGTCATCCCCGTTGCCAACGAGGACGCCTTTGCCGCCGGCAAGCTGGTCGGCCACCGCGAGGGCGTGCTGGTCGGCATCTCCTCCGGCGCGGCTGTCTGGGCCGCCATTGAGCTGGCCAAGCGCCCCGAGAACAAGGGCAAGACCATCGTGGCGCTGCTGCCCGACACCGGCGACCGCTACCTGTCCACCCCGCTGTTTGCAGACTGATTGCAATAGCGCAAAAAATTTGCTATAATGAACGCGGTAGGCGTGTGTCTGCCGCGTTTTTTGTGGTTTTTAATACATGTAGGGGCGGGGTTCTACTCCGCCCGAGAGCCTTGCCGCTGCGGGAATGTTCCGGGCGGAGCAGAGCCCCGCCCCTACGCTGTAATCTCTTTTGGGAGGACACTCTTATATGACTACTACCCCAGGTGCGCTGATCGCCATGAGCGGCGGCGTGGACAGCACCGTTGCCGCCTACCTGATGAAGCAGGCCGGTTATCGCTGCATGGGCGCAACGATGCGCTTATACCAGAACGAGGACCTTGGGCAAAGCGGTTTCCACACCTGCTGCTCGGCCAAGGATGTTGAGGACGCCGCCGAGGTGGCCTTTGATCTGGACATCCCGTTTGAGGTCGTGAACTACACCGAGGATTTCCGCGAGAAGGTCATTGAGAAGTTCATTGCGACCTATGAGGCCGGCGGCACGCCGAACCCCTGCATCGACTGCAACCGCACGATGAAATTTGACAAAATGCTGGATTTTGCCCGGGCGCACGGGTTGGATTACGTCGTGACCGGCCACTATGCCCGCATTGAGCAGGACCCCGAGACAGGCCGCTGGCTGCTGAAAAAAGCACTGTACACCGACAAGGATCAGAGCTATGTGCTGTATGCGCTGACGCAGGACCAGCTTGCCCACACAAAGTTCCCGCTTGGCGGCATGGACAAGCCCTCCATCCGCAAAATTGCCGAGGAGCAGGGCTTCTGCAACGCCCGCAAGCACGACAGTCAGGATATCTGCTTTGTGCCGGACGGCGATTATGTCGGCTTTATGGAGCGCTACACCGGCAAATATTACCCGGAAGGCGATTTTGTTGACCTTGACGGCAGGGTCGTGGGCCGCCATCACGGCGCGGTGCGCTACACCTGCGGCCAGCGCAAGGGGCTGGGGCTGGCGCTGGGCGCACCGGTCTATGTCTGCGGCAAGGATATGGAAAAAAACACCGTCACGGTCGGCCCCGAGAGCGCGCTCTTTACGACCACGCTTGTGGCGGGGGATTTCAACTGGATCTCGATCCCAGAGCTGACCGCGCCGATGCGCGTTAAGGCCAAGGCCCGCTACCGCCAGACCGAGCAGCCCGCCACCGTGCGCCCGCTGGACAACGGCCTTGTGCAGGTCGTGTTTGACGAGCCGCAGCGCGCCATCACCCGCGGTCAGGCTGTTGTGCTCTACGATGGGGATGTCGTTGTCGGCGGAGGCACGATCTTATAAGCACCAACATAAAAGACGCAGCCGAGGAAAACTCAGCTGCGCCTTTTTGATTTTATGAAATCAGACGATCTCGACCTTCTCCATGACAACGGGGGTCTTGGGCTTGTCGTTCCAGTCGGTCGCAACGGCTGCGATCTCGTCCACGACCTCAATGCCGTTCACGACATGGCCGAAGGCGGCGTAGCTGCCGTCCAGATGCGGGGCATCCTGATGCATGATGAAGAACTGGCTGCCGGCCGAGTTGGGGTCCATCGAGCGGGCCATGCTGATGACGCCGCGGGTGTGCTTGATGGGGTTGGCAACGCCGTTCTGCAGGAACTCGCCCTTGATGTGCCAGCCGGGGCCGCCCATGCCGGTGCCCTGCGGGTCGCCGCCCTGAATCATAAAGCCGGAGATAACGCGGTGGAAGGTCAGGCCGTTGTAGAAGCCCTGCTTGACGAGCTTCTCAAAGTTCTCGCAGGTGATGGGGGCTGCGCTGTGGTCCAGCTCAAGGTCGATGGTCTTGCCGTTTTGCATGGTGATACGAATCATACGATGGTCTCCTTTTCCGTTGGTTGATTTTGTGTTTCCGGGTCGCTCTCCGGGGTGGCGATGCCCTTGGTATAGCTCATGCTGCCGAGCTTTTCGGCAAATTCAGCGGGGGTCAGCTTATCCATCCAGTAAAGCAGCGCCGCCCCCATAAACTGCTCACTGCGCAGGGTCGCGCGGGGCAGCAGGGCAAACAGGCCGCCGTCCCGCACCGTGCCGGTGAAGGGGTCGGTCCATTCGTCCGGCAGGCGGGCATCCAGCTGCCGGGGCGACACATGGCCCGTGATGAAGCCGCGCCCGCCGAACAGCGGCTCGATGAGCCAGAACAGCACCCTGCGCACGCCGTGGCGGCTGGGGAAAAGCCCGCGCAGCCGGTAGGTGTGCCAGAATGCGTCCGCCAGATATTCCACGGGAATATCCTCGCCGTAGGTTTCCAGCAAGCAGGTGTGCAGCAGCGCCGTGACATCGGCCAGCTCTGCGCCGGTGGGCAGCGGGCTGACATCCTCGACCGGGACCAGACTGGAGCCGGTGTCCTCGGCATGGAGGGTGGAATCGAGCGCGATCTCCAAATAACCGTGCCCGCCCTTGCCGGCATAGGGGCAGCCGGGCTTGCACATGGCATAAATGAAGGGATGCACCACGGTGTCGGCGGCATAGTGGCTTAAAAAGCCGAGCGCGTACTCCACCTGCGGGCGGGTCTTGACATTGGCGCAAAGGCTGCGCAGGAACGCGCCGGTCTTTTCCTCATGCATACGGTTGCCCAGCCCCGGCAGGTCGTAGTGGCGCTTTGCGCGCTTTTTCCAGACCTCGTAGCAAAAAAAGCTGTCCGGGCCGTTGGCCCCGGCCGCAAACGCCGCCGGGCACTGGATCTTATAATGGATCGCCTCCGCCGCCTTATGGGCGGTGCGCACATGGGTATAGCCTTCCGGCATAAAGTGTCCCCTTTCCATGGATGAGCTTATCAGTAATTGTACCGCGCGGCAGGGAAAAAGTCAAATTGGAAAACACCGCGCGGGTGCCGTCATCTCGACATTTTTACGCAAATCTGATATAATAAAATGTATCTATAGCCTTACAGGGGGAATTTCAGCATGCCGCAGCCGTTTGTGTTGTTTGACAATGTGTGTAAATATTATCAGATGGGCGAAACGCGGATCGCCGCGTCCGACCATGTCAGCTTTGAGATCGAAAAGGGTGAGTTCTGCGTCATCCTCGGTCCCTCGGGCGCAGGCAAGACCACCGTGCTGAATATGCTGGGCGGCATGGACACCTGCGATGAGGGCACGATCCTGCTGGACGGCGAAGAGGTCAGCAGCTTTGATAAAAAGCGGCTGACGACCTACCGCCGGTATGATGTGGGCTTTGTCTTTCAGTTCTACAATCTGGTGCAGAACCTGACTGCGCGGGAAAATGTCGAGCTGGCCGCTGAGATCTGCCGCGACCCGCTGGATGCCGACACCGTGCTGGACGAGGTGGGGCTGGCGGACCGAAAGAACAACTTCCCGGCGCAGCTTTCGGGCGGTGAGCAGCAGCGTGTTTCGATTGCCCGCGCGCTGGCCAAAAACCCGAAGATCCTGCTCTGCGATGAACCCACCGGCGCGCTGGACTACAAGACCGGCAAGCAGGTGCTGGCGCTGCTGCAGGCCACCTGCCGCAGGCAGGGCCGCACGGTCATCGTCATCACCCACAACAGTGCGCTGGCCGCCATGGCAGACCGGGTCATCCGCATCAACAGCGGCCGCGTGGTAGACCAGACGGTGAACCCTGCCCCCACCCCTGTGGAAAGGATTGAATGGTAAATGACACGCAGCTATCGCAAAAACACCCTGCGGACATTTAAAAATACCGTGAGCCGGTTTGCTGCCGTGTTTGCCATTGTGGCGCTGGGCGTAGGCTTTCTGGCCGGGCTGAACGGCACCCCCATCGACATGAAGGAGTCGATGGAGCGCTATATGGACGATGCCGATTTCTACGATCTGCGCGTCGTCTCCACGCTGGGCCTGACCGATGAGGATGTAGCCGCACTCGGGCAGGTGGACGGCGTGCGCGAGGTGCAGCCGGGCTACTCAGCCGATCTGCTGGTCGAGGCAGACGGCGACACCATCGTCAGCCGCGCCCACAGTCTGCCCGCGCCGGACAACAACACGATCAACCGTCTGCGCCTTGTGGATGGCCGCCTGCCCGCAGCCTCCGGCGAGTGCGTGGTCGAGGCTGGTGCCATGGAGCTGAACCCCACCTACCCCATCGGCACCCAGCTTGTGGTAAGCAGCGCGAACGAGGCGCTGGACACGAAGCTGGACACCACCGTCTACACCGTTGTAGGCATTGTGCATAACGCGAACTATTTCAGCTTTGAGCGCGAGCCTGCCAGCGTGGGCAACGGCACAGTCAAGCTGGTATTCTACATCCCGCAGCAGGATTTTGCCTTTGAGGCCTACACCGAGATCTACCTGACCGCCGAGGGTTCCCTTGCGCAGGACAGCCTCGGCGATGATTACCGCGACACGGTGGACGCCGTCAAGGCCCGGGTCGAGGGCATTGCCGACGCCCGGTGCGAGGCGCGGTACAGCGGCATCGTTGCCGAGGCCCGCGCCGAGCTGGACGATGCCTGGGCTGAATACAACGATGCCAAGGCCGAGGCTGACCAGCAGCTGGCAGATGCCGCCGCAGAGCTGGCCGATGGCAGGCAGCAGCTGGCCGACGGCCAGCGCGAGGTCGATGACGGTGAGCGGCAGTATGCGGACGGCCTGAACGAGCTGGCGTCCAACGAGGCACTGCTCAATGACGGCGCAGCCCAGCTGGCCGAGGCCGAAGCACAGCTGCAGGCCGCCGAGGCACAGCTGCAGGCAGGCGAGGAGGAGCTTGCCGCCAACGCCCCCAGACTGGAGGCTGCCCGCAGGCAGCTGGAGGACGGTCAGGCCCAGTACGAGGCCGGGCTCAGGCAGTACAATGACGGGCTGGCGCAGCTGGACGCCGCCGAAAAGCAGCTGGCCGAGGCCAAGACCCAGCTGGACGCCAACGCTGCCGCCTATGAGGACGGCATCCGGACAATGGCCGATGCAATGGGCGTGGATGCAGAGCAGCTGGATGCTTTCATCGGCTGGCTGGCCCAAAGCTGCGATGCAAACGGCACGCAGCCGCCCCAGAATGCCGAGGAGCTGTGGCAGGCCCTGCAGGAGTACGGCGATCTGACCATCATCCCCGCCAACATGACGCAGGAGCAGGTCGATGCCATCCGCACACAGGCCGGTGATCTGCTGACCGTGATCGATGCCATCCCGACCGACACCCTGCCTGAGGAGCAGAAGCAGCGCCTGCAGGAGGCACGGGCGCATATCGCTGCGATAGCCGATGCCGCCGACCCGGCCGCCATGCAGACGGCGCTGCAGAGCGCCGCTGACTGGGTGCAGCAGTCCGCCCCGGAGCTGCCCGATGAGATCCGCGACAGGCTGAATGCCGCCATTGAGGCATGGTGGGCCAGCCTGCCGGAGGACAGCAAAAAGCAGCTGGATGCGTTTGTGGCCGGTGTGGGGCAGCTGACCCAGTACCGTCTGGGGCTGCTGAAGTACGAAAAAGGGGCCGCCCAGCTGGCCGCAGGCCGCGCCGAGCTGGAGGCCAATGCCCCCAAGCTGGCCGAGGCTAAGGCCCAGCTGGACGAGGGCTGGCAGCAGTACAACGAGGGCCTTGCCCAGTATGAGGCCGGCAAACAGCAGCTGGCCGGTGCCCGCGCCCAGATCGAGGACGGCTGGGCCACCCTGCAGGACAAAAAGCTGCAGATGGCCGATGCGCGCCGCCAGATCAATGACGCCAAGGGCCGCCTGCGCGATGCCCGCAGCCAACTGGACGATGCCAAGGCAACGATCGCTGAAAATCTGCAGAAGCTGCGTGACGGCGAGATCGAGTACGAGGACGCCAAGGCGGAGGCCGACCGGCAGCTGGCCGATGCCCGCGCCCAGATTGAGGACGGCGAGGCCGCGCTGCGCGAGGTGGAGTACCCGACCTGGTATGTCTGGGACCGCAGCAAAAATGTCAGCTATGCGTCCTTTACCGCCAATGTGGATAAGCTTACCGCCATCACCACGATCTTCCCGGTGTTTTTCTTCCTTGTTGCGGCGCTGGTCGTTTCAACGACGATGACCCGCATGGTCGAGGAGGAGCGCCTGCAGATCGGCACCTTGAAGGCGCTTGGCTATTCTGACGCAGCCATCATGCAAAAGTATCTGCTCTACGCCTTTACGGCGGCGGCTGCGGGCACGGTGTTCGGGCTGGCGGTCGGGTTCAATGCGTTCCCGTCCATCATCTGGTCCGCGTATTCTATGATGTACTACATGCCGTCCATCGCCACACCATGGCGGCTGGGGCAGGCACTTTTTGCAGGCGGCACCCTTATCGTGCTGACGGTCGGCATCACGGCGCTGACCTGCCGCACCACCCTGCAGGAGAATCCTGCCGCCCTGATGCTGCCCCGCGCCCCCAAGGCCGGCAAGCGCATCCTGCTGGAGCGCATCACCCCGCTGTGGCGGCGGCTGCCCTTCAGCTGGAAGGTCACCTGCCGCAACCTGCTGCGCTACAAAAAGCGGTTCTGGATGACCGTCATCGGCGTAACCGGCTGCACCTCGCTGCTGGTGGCTGGCTTTGGCATCTCTGATTCGCTGAACTCCATCATCACCAAGCAGTACGGCGATATTTACCACTATGACCTGCTGACGATCGTCACCAAACAGGAGGCCACCGAGAGCGGCCCCGTCCACGATTACCTTTATAACACCGACAACGCCGCTGAATCGCTGACCGTTGCGATGGAATCCACCCGGCAGGACAGCCCGGACGGCGAGATGGATGTTTACCTGATGATCCCCGAGGACGCGGACCGCTTTGCCGATTTTGCCGACCTGCATGAGCGGATCTCCCGCAAAGAGGTCCCGCTGGGGCAGCAGGGCGTGGTCGTGACCGAGAAGATGGCCAAAACGCTGGGCATCGCGGCGGGCGATACCCTGACCCTGACGAACAGCGATGATTGCACCGCCGACTTCACCGTCAGCGGCGTTTGCGAGCATTATGTCAGCAACTATGTCTATATCAGCCCGGCCGTCTACGAGGCCGGCTTTGGCGAGGCACCGCGCTACAACGCCATTTTGAGCATTTTGCCCAGCGATGATGAACCGGCCCGCGATGCCATCTCGGCCGATCTGCTGGCGATGGAGCAGGTGGCCAGCCTGAGCTTTACGCAGGACAGCGTGGCGCAGGTGCTGAACATGCTGAACTCGATCGACGCGGTGGTCGTGCTGATCATCGTCTGCGCGGCCTCGCTGGCGTTCGTGGTGCTGTACAACCTTTCCAACATCAACATTGCCGAGCGCGTCAAGGAGATCGCCACCATCAAGGTGCTGGGCTTCTACGACCCTGAGGTCTACGCTTATGTCAACCGCGAGAGCGTTGTTCTGACGCTGATCGGCACACTGTTCGGTCTGGCGGGCGGCATTGTGCTGCACAGCTTTATAATACGCACGGTCGAGGTCGATGCCGTCATGTTCGGGCGGGAGGTCAGCGGCATGAGCTTTGTATACGCTGTTGCGCTGACGCTGCTGTTCAGCACCCTTGTCAACCTTGTCATGCAGCGGCTGCTCAAGCGTATCTCAATGGTAGAAAGCATGAAAGCACCGGAATGACAGCGCTTTTCAGCAAAGCAGCCGGATAAAAAACAGGGAGCCGGTGCGGCCTTATGCCGCATCGGCTCCCCCTTCTTATTCTATTCCGTTCTGCCTCAGATCTTTCGCTCGTCCTTTGTCATGGTGCGGGGCAGCACGGCAAAGTACAGCACCGCGCCAACGATGATGATAAGGATGACCGACAGGATACCGTAGGGCCCTGCCGCCTTGTTGATGGCGTCCACCTGTTCAGCGGTGGCGGTGGCAGCGGTCAGCCCCTGCGCAGCCAGCATCCGGTTCGCGGCAAGGGCGCTGACGGTGCCCACCAGCGCCGGCCCGATGATAGAAGAAAACTTACCGAAGATGTCAAAGAAGCCGAAGAACTCACCGCTGCGTGCCTTGTCAGGGATGAGCTTGCCGAACATTGAGCGGCTCAACGCCTGAATACCGCCCTGACTGGTAGCGCAAAGCACGGCCAGCATCCAGAACTGCCACAGGCTGTTCATGAAAAAGGCAAACACGCAGATAAACATATAAACGCAGATGCCGACACCGACCATCGTGCGGGCGCCGAATTTTGCCGCCAGCTTCATGTACAGCAGGCAGAACGGCAGGCCCAGCACCTGCACCAGCAGCAGCGCCAGCAGCATACCGGCGGAGTCCAGCCCCAGATTGGTGCCGTAGCTGGTGGACATGCTGATGATGGTATGCACGCCGTCAATGTAAAAGAAGTAGGAGAGGATGTAGATGAGCATCGGCTTGTCCGCGCCGATCTCCTTGAGAGTAACAAAGACATTTTTGACGCTGGCGCCAAGGTCGCCCTTTTGATAAGGCTTGCCGGTAGTCTGCTCGCAGTTTTTCAGCAGCGGAAGGCTGAACACCAGCCACCACACCGCCGTCAGGGCGAAGATAAAGGCAAGGCAGGTCAGCATCGGCACGCCGACCGCATTCATGATCAGGAAGATCAGCAGCGGGATCGTGGAGCCGCCGATATAGCCGAAGCCGTACCCCAGCGTTGATACCGAGTCCATCCGCTCCTCGGTCGTCACATCGGTGAGGAAGGCGTCATAGTAGATGCAGGATGCGTCAAAGCCGATGGTGCTCAAAATGTACAGCACCAGCACCATCGCCGCCACCCGGCCCGCTGCGGCGGTCGAGGCAGTGAAGTCCATGAGCGGGGTGAACGCCAGCCCTGCGACCGAGACCACGCCCAGCAGCATAAACACGGTGAACAGCTTTTTGCGCATGCCGCGTATGTCGCCGAACACGCCGAGGAACGGGGCACTCAGCGCCACGATGGCCATAGCCAGACTGGTGGCAAAGCCCCATGTGGACATACTGGAGACACTGTCGGCGGTGTAGCCTGCCACCGTGTCGAAAAAGATCGGCAGGATCGTCACAACAATGACCGAGTGGGCACTGTTGGCCCAGTCGTACATCATCCAGCTGATTTCCTGCTTCGTGAATTTTTTCAGGAATCCCATGTAAAAAGCTCCTCCGTTCGTTGGGCGGTGCGCCCCAGATGCCGCACATTTTTGCACCGTTTTTTCTATTGTAGCACCCTCCGCGCCTAAAAACAACACACCCTGCTGCTCTTTTGGTCAGCGGGGTGTAAAATTTCCGTCATTTTTTCGGCAGCTTACCGCTTGCGCAGCTCCCAGAAGGCCACCGCACCGGCGGCGGCCACATTCAGCGAATCTACGCCGTGCTGCATCGGGATCATGACCGTGTAGTCGCAGCGGGCGATCGTGCTGTGCGCCAGACCGTCCCCCTCTGTGCCAAGGACGATGGCCAGCTTTTCCTCCGCCTGCAGCGCCGGGTCGTCAATGCTGACGGCGCGGTCATCCAGCGCCATGGCGGCCGTTTTAAAGCCCATCGCGTGCAGGCGGTCCATGCCCTTTTCGGGCCAGTCGGCGGGGGTGTCACCCAGCGTGGCCCACGGCACTTGAAACACCGTACCCATGCTGACCCGCACCGCACGGCGGCACAGCGGGTCGCAGCAGGAGGGGGAGAGCAGCACGGCGTCCATACCCAGCGCCGCCGCCCCGCGGAAGATGGCCCCGATGTTGGTGGAGTCCACGATGCCCTCCACAACCGCAATCTGTGGCTGCATATCTGTCGGAAATCCCGGATACGGGAGCGTCGTAACCTGTGTGTGATGCAGTGGTTTTGAGGATACCACACGCACCGCATCATCAAACTCTTCCACCTCACATCCGATCTCAAGCAGCTTCGCACTGATTGCCTCTAAATGCTTCGGGATGACATTCTTTACGGTGACATCTCCCTTTGTCGCTGCTGCAGCAAGCATAAATGTTCCAGCTTCGATCTGATCCGGGATGATAGAATATTCTGTCTTGTGCAGTTTTTCAACACCAACAATCCGGATCACATCCGTACCGGCGCCTCTGATATTTGCACCCATGCTGTTTAAAAAATTGGCTGCATCAACAACGTGAGGCTCTTTTGCCGCATTCTCCAGCGTTGTCTTACCCTCTGCCATGGCTGCTGCCATCATAATGTTGATCGTTGCACCGACAGATACCTTATCCAGATAAATATGTGTACCTTTCAGCTGCTTTGCATCTGCAACCACCAGACCATGGCGGATATCTACCGTCGCACCAAGTGCCCGGAATCCTTTCAGGTGAAGATCAAACGGACGGCTTCCGATATCACATCCACCCGGAAGAGCTACCTCCGCATGTTTATATTTTCCAAGGAGTGCTCCCAGCAGATAATAGGATGCTCTGATCTTACGGATATATTCATTGTCCACAACCAGATTATGAATAAATGATCCGTTCATCTTTACTGTATGCGCATCCAGTCTGTCTACCTTCGCACCAATATCACTGATTGCATTTAACAGCACATTGATATCTCTGACATTTGGTAAATTTTCTATTGTAACGGTCTCATCCGTCATAACCGCCGCAGAAATAATGGCAAGCGCAGCATTTTTTGCTCCGCCGATCTCCACTTCTCCGACTAACGGATTGCCTCCTTTAATGACATATTGTTCCATACCACACCTCTATGAACCTTTTCATACAAACACATAATTATAGTTGCTATTATGTGCTTTTGTCAAGAATTATATCACAGTTTCAATTTTGTTGTAAATATGCAGATATTCCCAAAAATGCCCTTCATTTCCGCACACTTCCGTTCAACTTTTATCAGTTACTGATGTACTTCAACGGATTGACTGCAGCCCCTCCGATGTAGATTTCAAAATGCACATGTGGTCCTGTGGAACGTCCGGTACTTCCGCTCAGTGCGATCGGTTCCCCCTGCTCCACCTTCTGGCCGACTTTCACCAGCAGCTTGCTGTTATGTGCATACCGCGTCAGTCTTCCGTCCGCGTGGCTGATCACAACATTATTGCCGTATCCACCGTTATAAGATGCCTGGATCACAGTTCCCGCACAGGATGCGTACACGGTTGTTCCAATCGGGCATGCCCAGTCCACACCTTTATGCATTCTTCCCCAGCGTCTTCCAAATCCTGATGTAAACCTTCCACCGGCAAGCGGCTTAATGTATGTCGGCGGCACGATCGTTCCACGCTCCACAACTGCTGCCTTCGCTGCCGTCATGATCTTCTGGTGCGCTAACTCTCTGCTCACTTCAGCACCGTTTTCATATACAACAATATCGTTTCTCTCACGATGACCTGCCACGCCCTCTTCTAAAACTTCCTCCTGATTGGTATACCAGGAATCATTTTCCTTAATGACAGGTTCCTCCTCATAATCTTCCTCGTAAACTTCTCCCACAGTCAGCCTGATCTTTAAATCCGGTTCCGGAACCGCAATGATAAGCTCCTGTCCTTCCCGCAGTGAGTCTGCATTCTCAAGTCCGTTCAATGCCATAATATCTGCCACTTTTGTATCATGGTCAAGTGCGATCACAGAGAGACAGTCACCACTCTCTACTACATATATTTTATTCGATTCTTTCTCTTTTGTTACTTCAGCAGCGGCATCATCCGCAGTGGTAAACGCATCTGACTGCACATAATTCTCATAGACCTCAATATTTTCCACAAATGCCATATCAAGGACACCCGTTTCATAAAAATCTGCTACATCCGATGTCACGGCATCTAAAAGCTGCGTTGCAGACTCTAAGGAAACGCCCGCAAGCGACGATGCCTGCATATCCTGCGTTTCTTTCTCCCCGGTTTCCGCCGGATCGTCTTCGTTTTCTGCCTTTTTCAGATCAGCCGTTAATATTCCACCGATCTGTCCCTCCAACGTCTGATATACAACAGTATAGGCATTGTCTTCATCCGTTTTTTTTCTGACCTGATTCAGAAAATCTGACACTTCATCCAATGTCTTAAAATTTCCACGGTAGGAACCGATCGCAACCGTATAGGCACGCTCCCTGCTCTCAATCGTCTTCTCTGCTAATATCTTTTTTAACTGTTCTTCCAGTGTTTCTTTCTTTTCTAAACGCACAAACGGTTTCTTTTCTGTTTTTACAGACCATTCATAATCCATGCATAAACGGCTTGCAGATTCTTCTGCCAGTTTTCTTCTTGCCTGAAGGATTACATCCTTCACATCGACATTTTCCGCCACATACCCGACAAATGTTCCGTCTACATACACGCCCTGATAGTTCTGTCCTAATGCCGTCTGCTGCGAAAGCGCACTTCCTGCCAGTATGATAAGGAATCCGCCAGCAGCAATGATGCCGGACAGCATTTTTTTATCTTTTAATCTTTTGTTCATCTTCTGACTCTTTCATTCCATTGATGTGATTTTACAAAGATTCTTTTTGAATTTGCGCCACGATCTTTTCGATCGTCTGTTCCACGTTCAGGCCATCCTCCGCGATCGTGATGTCCGCATATTTTTCATATAGAACAACTCTCTCATCATACAGGTCTTTTAACGTCTGTCCGTCTTTTAAAACAACGCCCCTGCCTTTAATATCTGACAGTCTGCGGTCGATATCCGCATAATCTAATTTTAAATAGATCACAGTTCCGATCTGCCTTAAGTGCTCCATTGCCTCTTTTCCATATACGACACTTCCCCCGGTAGCAATGACCGAATGATGTGCTTCTATTTCACTGTTGATACGGTTTTCCACTGCAATAAATCCGTCCGGACCCTCTTCTGCAATGATCTCACGCAGTAACTTTCCTTCTTTCTCCTGAATCACCAGATCCGCATCCACAAACTGGAACCCAAGTACTTTTGCCAATATGACTCCGACAGTACTTTTTCCAACTCCGGGCATCCCGATCAGTACGATATTGTCTTTTTTCATCTGTTTTCTCCCGCTATAAACTTCCCATTTTCAATCGAGTAGGAGGGAAAATTAAATAAATTTTCCCGACCTCTCACACCACCGTACGTACGGTTCCGTATACGGCGGTTCAATCAACTTAACAAGTAACACACCTTTCGGCGTAGTAATCCATCATTGAGACTAATCCAAATCTGGTTAGTCTCTCATTGCTTATTGCAACGTTCACAGCACCCTTGTTGCATACATAGGCAATCCTATCCCCTGCATATGCAACTTTCCATGCTGTATATTTGTTAATTCCAAGTTTTATCAAGTTCTTTGCACGATTTTGTGGTGTCTTCCATTGTTTCCATATACACATACGAAGTCTGTAACGAATGTTTGAATCTAATTGTTTGCAGAGTGTTTTCATGTTTCCTATTTTGAAGTAGTTAATCCACCCTCTAATGAGCTGGTTAAGCTTCTCTACTTTATAACTGTTGCTGACACCCCAACTACGACAAGTGAATTCTTTCATCCTTTTCTTAAACTTTGCTACCGATTTTGCATGTGGTTTCGCCTTAAACTGATGCGCTCTTGAATCAAAGTAAAAACCGAATCCAAGGTATTTAAGTCCTTGTGGTTTATCTACCTTGCTCTTGCTCATGTTGACTTTGAGCCCTAGCTTCTTTTCAATGAATCGTGAAATATTTCTCATGACTCTGTTGGCAGACATTTCGCTTCCGACCATAATAATACAGTCATCCGCATATCGTACAAAGTTAAGCCCTCGCTTTTCCATTTCCTTATCAAGTTCATTCAGCATGATGTTTGCCAATAATGGCGAGAGATTTCCTCCTTGTGGTGTCCCCACAATGGAATCCTCATATTCATCATCTATCATGATTCCGCTGACAAGGTATTTTCTAACGATAGAGATGACATCTCCATCTTTAATGGTTCTGCCTATGATAGTCATAAGCTTGTCATGATTTACTGTGTCAAAGAACTTTTCCAAGTCGATGTCTACAATCCAGTCATTACCGTCATTCATCCTATCAAGTGCTGTTAGGATTGCTTGTTGTGCACATCTATTCGGTCTGAATCCATAACTTTGGTCATGGAACTGTTCCTCATAGATTGGTGTTAATACCTGCGCAATGGCTTGTTGTACAAATCTGTCTGTTACTGTTGGTATTCCTAGGTTTCTGACACCGCCATCAGGCTTTGGTATCTCCACTCTTCGTACTGGCTGAGGTTTATACTTTCTTGTCCTCAACTGTTCCTTGATGATTTCGCCGTTCTTTGCAAGATGTTCCTTGAGTTCTGTGTACTTCATTCCGTCCACTCCCTCTGCACCTTTATTTCGTACGACTTGCAGATATGCTCTATTGAGGTTATCACTAGATAATATCTGCTCCATTAGACTACTTGTGTCCATGCGTTCTTTCCTTTCCG
>OGXW01001817.1_pt1 | contig 15749 bp, 12 predicted proteins | sample 1576341 | NCBI WGS metagenome assembly OGXW01 (sample SAMEA3541592, study PRJEB24748) | human gut metagenome | biome: human gut; feature: human-associated habitat; material: faeces | place: China | collected 2012
GAAATGCCGGATTTTAAATGGGAAGATCTGAAAGATAAGACCGAAAAGCCATTTATGGGGCTCACCGCATTTTCCGGGGATTTTCCCACGGCGAAGGATATTGCCATCGCAAAGAACTATCTCTCCGCGGACGAACTGAAGATACTGAACAATCTCGTTTCCGGATACTTTGACTTTGCGGAGATTCAGGCGATGCGCCGCCGGCCCATGTACATGAGTGATTATGTGGAGAACCTGGACCGCATCCTTGCCTCCACCGGAGAGGCCCTGCTCACCGACGGGGGAACCGTCAGCCACACGCAGGCGATGGAGAAGGCAAAGGCGGAATACAGGAAATATCAGGCGCAGAATCTTTCTCCCGTGGAGGAGGAATATTTGCAGACCATTCGCAGCATTGAGAAGGCGGCAAAAGAGGGCGAAAAACGCTGATTCCGCAATACCCTCACAGAGAAGCTGTCCTTTTTGAGCCGGTATACTGCGGAGGTATGGGCATCGGCTGTCGCAAAATTATTTTGCAAATTAACTGAATGCTATGGCGGGAGAAAACGCAGATTTCTGCGATTTCTCCCGCTATTTTCAGCGATTAAAGCTCCAACACGCACGACCTTACGGCCCAAATAAGAACAGAGCAAAGTTTCAGAAACTTTCCGGCACAAGCGCCGGCTTGTTGATTGATTCGTGAGCCCGGACGAGAGCATCACGCACCTTTGGCCGGGTGAAAAAGAACAATCTTCGGAACAATATCAAAAATCCCGGAATAATGTCATTGTACTAGCGGTAGCTGTCCGTGCCACGGAAGTTCTTGACCTCAAAGTCCTTAAAGTGAATGAATGTGGTACAGCCCGCCGGTCAGTGATGATTGGTGGGCTGCGTTGATTTATGGATTGCTCCAAAGATCAGTAAGATTTATTGTGTTACTTTGAGGTTGTTTTTGCTTTGGCAACAAGTCCACTTGCACGAGCACCGGAAAGTTTGATGCAACACCAGTAAATATACACGCTCCTTGTGGCAATACAGATATCATCTCGTATGATGTGTTGTCAATAAATGCAACAGCCTTGCCAATAGCTCGTATATCCTCATTATTCACTAAACGATGGATGAAATAATTGTGTAACTGAGAAATAATAGTTGCAGAGATATCCGATGGGCGTTGACTTGATATAGTCAAAAAAGTGCCAAATTTTCTTCCTTCCTTAATGATCTCCTCAAAGGTTTCCAATCGATAGTCTTTCCACGTTTGGCTTTCCCTTTCGGATGTTGTTGACAGAACATTGTGTGCTTCATCAATGATAATATGCAAACTATGACTATTGAAATTCTGCCGTTGACGCTCATAAAAATATTTGCAGATAATTAGCGGCACAATTTTCTTAAACTCCACATTAACATCGACCAAAGAGTAGACTGACAGCCAGTCTGAAGGTGGATTATCGCATATTGTAAAAAGGCGTTTAACCCTTTTAACACGATTGTCAAATCTCGAAATAAGTGGCCCAACATGCTCTTCGCTGATATATTGGGAACATAGTGAATCTAAGTATTTATACCGCAAAGCGAACTCAAATATCAGATACTCATCCACTTGTTTGTAATTAGCCTCAATAAAAACCGCATCCAAAACCGCAGTAACAAAATCCTTTTCATAATCATCAAGACTATTTGCCCAATGCTCTCCTTCTTCAGTCAACCGATAAAACTTTGTGCCCTGTGCCCGAAGCTGGATAGAATTCAGAATTTTAATTCCAGGCTCCGCATTGACAAACAGTAGCGAAAGAATGGTCTTTAATCCTGTTAGCTGCTTCAGAAATGTCTGCGGGTTATCATAATAGCGTATAAGCAAGTTTTTCATCATAGCACGAATATACCGCATGAGTGCCTCTGCTTCACGTAATTTGCGGTACAAATCAATGCTTTTGCTCAAAAATGGTTTTTGCGTTTTTTCTGTTGCTTCACATATTATTGCCCATAGTTCCACATCCTCCAAAAAGGATTGATGAATGGGAATTTGATCGCCTGTATCTACTCTTGTTGAAAGCTTATACACTTTCTTGCTTGCATCAAACGCTTCTGTATATTCGCCATTAAAATCAATAAGAAGGAACTGGCTTTTTGAGAAACCAGGCATTTCCTTAAAACGATGGAAACATTCAGTATAGAGCTTTGCCAAAGTGTTCGACTTCCCGCTTCCGGTGTTTCCAAAAATTCCTATGTGACTTGCAAATAGAGAATTTGCCGAAATATAAAGCTTTTCCTCTTTGTAATCGTTGATAGCACCGATACACACAGCTGTAGCCAAATTAGAGCTGAACTCGAATATCTTCCCCACTTCTTTATCAGTCAGCATATATACGTCTGAGAAAACCAACGGAATATCAATCAAACCTCTCTGGAAGCGGCCATCATTCAACACTCCCATGATATTCACTTCGATAATTCGGTCTATGGTTTCGCTTTCTTTTGTGAAACGTAAGCAATCACTGACGTTGCCTGTGGGCTTAGTTTCCTGAATGTACTCGCCTTCAATACGACCGATTATATTACTGAAACCTTTGGGAATTTTTACGAAACTTCCGACAGAGACATTTTTTATAACATGTCCCTGATATATAAGAATGTTGCTATTTTTGTTCTCGAACACACGTATACGAAGTTTTTGACCACGAACCTCAATTACCTGACCGATTTTATAGAAGTCGCTCATATCGATTCACCCCATTTCTTTTATGAATGGATATATGATAAAATCTGATTAAAATAATTTAAGGACAGCTTTTCTCCATCCAAGGCAATATATGTGATATTATTATTTTTGGGTGTTCCAAAAAGTCTCTGCAAGTCACCAATCGTCGACTCATTGTACAAAAAAATAAGCATTTTGAGTGACGGATTTACCATAGAACGCTTTACTAAATCAAGGATGTGTTCATCCCTAAACGAGAATCCATTTACTACGAGCAAAGAATTCTCCTTCTCCAGCTCATTGGAAAAGATACGGAGGAGCTCATAGTAATTTTTGTTCAAAAGTGTGGTGCTGAATTTCTCTTTCGTTGGATTTACAATAAGAAACGAAGTTTTGTAATTATCAACGAAGTCGTTATATTTCTTTTCCTCTGCAAGTAATGAATCAAGAATACTATCCGCAAACAAAGTGTCAATTTGCTTATCCGCATCAGCTATATTATCAGCCGTAAAATGAGTATCAATTTTCGCCATAATGCCAGCATCAAACATTGGTGAATACTTTTTGCTAAAACCCCTTATTTTAGTTCCATATTCCTGATACTCAATTCCATCCCAAATGATATCTTCACTCCAAGTAACAGAACCATGAATCTTCAAGAGATTGACGGACGGGATTTCGGTTTTCCTGTTAGAAAAAATAGCCTGCCTATAATACGTTTTGGAAAAATTATCAGTTGCGAAATGAGGTTCAATCCTTCCTTCAAATCCATCATTGCATATGCAAGGCGAATGATCGAATATCAATTCAATTATCGGATCATAGTTTGTCGTAAAAATGTTGAATTGACGATCCAATGCCGGATTTCCTCGCTCAGAAAAAATCCGATATACAATGTCACCAAACTTTTTATATGGATCAAATGTTGGATCATATGTAGATACTTTGGAAGAAATGGGTTCAATGCACCGGATAAAAAAGGACCAATACAAAAATGCGGAAAGGACGGTTATCTTTTTTCTATCATCCTCGTTTTTCGCCTGATACTTTTGCAGTGCTTCAAAAACAACCTCATTATTACTCAGCGTTCCTAACAAATTCGCAGAAAAGCCAGCGCCAAGCAAAAAGTTCACTCTGCATCCAGAAAACAAATTTTTAAGCGTGGATTTGTATTCTTCTGAAACAACAACATTACCCATTTCAACAGGCAGTTTCATTATCTGTTCCAATGCAATACCTCCTTGTCCTTTAGATCTATCTTACGCCGCTTGTACCACAGTGTGCAGCGTTTGAACTACTGCAATCATAGCCGGCAGATTTACGCCAAAAACCTCGTTCAAATCGTAATTATTGAACGGCTCGGAGTTGACCATATCAGCAAGCTCAACATCGCCGTTCTCCCTAACATAGTTGATGATCGTGCGCAAAAACTCCTGCTGCTGAGAGTTCAACAGATTGCCATTGAGATAGTCACTGAATTTAACATTTACCGCCTCTTGGCTTAAACCGATCAGGCTGCGGACAAATGCCGCCAGATTGCCGATATCCGTTGCTTCATCGTATTCTGCCTTTGTTCCGAGTTCATGCCACAGAATGCGTTCAAGTTCGGACAAATCAGCACTAGTGATAGGTTCCAGATTGTGAATCTTTCTGATAACGGCGCTATCCAAATGCTCTGCAAGATAATCAATGACCTTCTCCCGGTATGTGCGGATATCTATCATTGTATCCTCTGGCTGATATTCAGCCGCATCCACTTCATCGGAAATATCAATGTCAAATTTCTTTTTACCGGAACCGACAAGGAATTGCATCAAGTCCCGCAAGGAAGATCGATACTTCTCTAAATCCTGAACGGTTGCGACAGTCCAGAAATCCTCGCTCATTACAACTTTCAGCTCCGAAGCCTTCTTTAAGACTTGGGGAACGGATGCCTTTTCGGTCAGTAGATACTGCGCAATCAGGCGGATGTTCTTCACATGCTCAGAAACACTTTTAACACCGGTGCCGGACAGCAAAGCCTTTTCTATGTGATACATTCGCACATCAAAAGCAACGCTCAAATGATCTCCGTTCAAACCGCTATCAAGCAACGGAGAAATATGAACTTTAGCCTCTTTGACCATGACAGGTGAAAGTGATACCCAAGTATCGAGGTCGTAATACTTGTCCACATACTGCATAGCCTCACGTACCTGAATACGGTTGCTGTGCGACTTGATTTTCACAACCATGCCATGTAGTTCTGTCTTGATTTGGTCATAGTAGGCATGGAACCATGCATCCTCCTGATACTCCAGCTTCTGTAATGCAAACAGCATATCGAGCCGAATCTGGAACAGCCGCTGCGATAGGGTGAGCATCTCCTTGCCATCTTTCCCGTCGGGGTGTTCTCCGAAATATTCAAAGTTGCCGCAATAGTCGAATATCTGGAATCCGCTCTTGTCCTTTCCATGGCCATAAATCTCCTCGCACAATCTGGTCCCGCGGCCGATCATCTGAACAAACTTGATCTTAGACCGCACCTTTTTGAAAAACACCAGATTCAGGACGGCAGGAACATCAACGCCGGTGTCCAGCATATCAACAGAAACAGCAATGCGGAACTCATCATCTTCCTCGAACTTCAGCACCAGATCATCGCCGTAGTTCACAGAATAGTCTACCAACTGGCAAGTGTTGGCAGGATACTCCGGGTACAATTCGTGGAAGCAATCCACAATCATTTGGGCGTGTTTATGGTTGTAGGCAAAGATGATAGTTTTGCCGAGCGTTTCTCCTCCATCAACACGATAACCCCATTGCATCAGTTCCTCCAGAACTCTGCGGCAGGTATCCTTGTTGAACAGGTATTTAAAAATCTCATTTCCGGGAATGTTGAAATCGGGAGTAGGAGGATCTTCCTCCAGATATTCATCTAACTGAGCCTTTTCATCTTCGCTCAGATTGTCGTAGTCAATACCTTTAGACAGCATCTTGGAGGTGCGGTTGATCACATGATAGCCAACCAGATACTTTTCTTTTACAGCATCCTCCAATGTGTAGTCAAAGTTGGGGATTCCGGCCTCGCAGCCAAAAATTCGATATGTATTGGCGTCCACATCATTTTTCGGCGTCGCAGTCAGACCGACAAGGAAACTGTCGAAATACTTGAAAATGGTGCCGTAACGGTTAAAGATGCTGCGGTGTGCTTCGTCGATAATGATCAGGTCAAAACGTCCGATAGAGAAACGCTTGTCTTCTGCATCTATATAGTTGATCATTGTCTGGTAGGTGCAGAACATGAGGCGTGCGTTGAAATCCTTTTCGCCGCTTGCCGATAGCTCACATACGCTCATGTTGGGCATCAGCTTTGCAAAATTGCGCTTTGCCTGATTGACCAGAGAAGTTCGGTCTGCAAGGAACAGGACATTCTTCACCCAATTATTCCGAGTGAGCACATCAACGAGAGAAATAGCCACACGGGTTTTACCTGTGCCGGTAGCCATGACCAAAAGGCCGCGGCGGTGCTTGGCATTCAGCCACTCACAGATGTTGGTGATGGCCATCTTCTGATATGGACGGTTGGTGATTTCATCGTTGATGGTTAAGTCAGTGATATCGCCACGGGTTCTCCGCTGAAGCATCAGTTCTAGATCTTCCATGGTGTGGAATGCCATGACCGGGCGGTCAGGGTAAATACCATCGATGATTTTGGTACTGTAGCCGTTGGTGTAGTAGAGGACGGGCTTATAACCATATACTTTTTTTATGCACTCGCCGTACAAATCCACCTGATGGCGGCCTTTTTCGGGGTCTACGGAAGTTTTCTTGACCTCAATGATGGCAAGCGGCTTGCCGTCCTTACCATAGAGAACATAATCGCAGAAGCCAAAACCTTGTGCGTTGGGCATTCCGTCTACTTTGATCTCAATACCAGCTTTTGCGGGCTGAACAAGGTTTTCAACATATAGAACATCCCAACCGGCTTCCTTTAGGTACAGATCGATGTACAGCCTGCGGGTAGCAGCTTCACTCATGTAAGGTGGTTTCCGATAAGCAGACTCTGTCCCGCTCTCTTTGGAGGCAATCAAGCCAAGCAGATATGCAATGTTATCATAGGCAAGTTTGGATTCCTTTTTGCGGACGCTTCTTCCGTGCTTGGCATTCATGCCGAGAATGCGGACATAGTGGAGGGCGTTTACAGTGTCCGCATCATTGATATAACCGGTTACGACAGGGCTGTCGATCAGTTCAAGCAGAGAGGCTTTGGACGGTTTCTTAGCACCGGCCTTGCTGTAAATAAAGTCAACTGCATCCTCCAAAACCGCACGGCAAATTAGCGCACGGTCAAGGTGCGTTTCAGCTTCCTGCGCTTTTTCCAGTTTAGAATTCATCTGTTCCACTGTCATAACGGTCCCCCCTATTTTCAGGAATGTTTTCCGCTCAGATACAAATAATTATTCAAAAGCCAAAACACCATTGGCATATTTAACTGCTCCGGGTTTTTTCTGCGGATATGTGTGCGCAATCATTTTTAGTTCTTCCATCAAATCAAATACTGCTAGATAATCACCTTTGATGCAATTTTGCTCAAAATCATATCGCAATGTGGTGAACATATCTTTAATTGCAGGAAGAATTGTTGAAATATTGCTGATTTTACTATCGATTGTCCTTTGAGTCGCAGCAGGAAGTTGACCAAAGAGATCGTCCAATTTATGCCCTCGTGCCTGCTTTCCGGCATGAAGATTCTCATGGTAAATGATAGCCTTCATATATATTTCACAGGCAAGACCAGAAAGAGCCAAATACATCTCCAAGTGCGCACCATGCGAAATGTCCGGATTAGAAGTATTACAATTCTCTTTGACCAAATCGTAAAAACCATCAGCAGTATGTACGGCGGATGTAGCCAACATTTTCACACTGTCATTGTCTGTATAATCCACATCTTGTGAAAGAAAGTTCACTTCGTCAAAAACCAAGGTTTCACCTTCCATATGTGCTACAGCGCCGTTGGTAAAGCTTCGACTATACTCATTGTTGCTCATGTAAACACCTCGCTCAAAATAGACATAATATCAAATTGTAAAATATTGCACATTCTTTGACAAAGCCTTCTGCACGACAACTTTTGATTTGTCGGTCTGATTGACAAACTCGGCAAACTGCTCCTGTAGTTCCATTGGTGGTATCGGAATATTTAATGTAGCAAGGGTTTTCTGATTGAGATTCTGAATGTTTGCACCACGGCCAATCATTTTCTTTCGCATTGAATCCGCCTTCAACACTCGCAACAAATAGGATGTGTTAACCTCGTTGCTTGTTAAGCGATAGCGAATACAGAAGCCACTATAGGTGGTTGGCGTATTGTGGGGATAGACAACCAAACAGCGCCCAACAAGGGCTTTATTCCCGTTGGAACGGACAAAAACGATATCTCCATCTTGTAGCATACTTTCCTCTGGTGGTTCTTCGCTCAGGGATATTGTGGGTAAATAATCCGTACCGTCAACAACAGAGTAGTCCTTAAAATCACCGACACCTAAGCAGTGAATTTCTATGCCACTATCGCCCGAGTGGAAGTTCACGCCGTTTTTACAATATCCCATCTCAAGTAATGATTTTGTGACCCACTTAAGGGAATTCTGTACAGGGTCGCCAAACATCTCGACAAATCGGGCTTTGACAAGCTCGTCCAGCTTTTGAAGCTGCTGCTTTCTCGATAAAATTACTCTGTATGTCTTTTCCAAAATGATAGCACATTCAGTCTGCTTTTCTAATGAAATGTTTGGCACCAGGGTTTCTTCCAATATATTTCGCCCAATAGCTTTGAAGGTGCTACCTGTTCCTTTACAGTTCAATTCTTCATTTTTACCCTTCAATAGCCAAAAAATATACTCAGGCGCTACTTTCTCCCTATTAGGGGTCAATGCAGCTAAGCCTCTCCCGATGCAACATTCTTCTTTGGCGTAGTTCATTGCCCCAATAGGCGCTCTGACTGAAATAAGTATATCCTCCGGAGCCGCCATTTTTGTAGGGGCAGAACACCACTTTCTCGTTACCGGATACCTCTCACCAAAGTCAGCATTGCCTTGAAAAAAGGGAACACCGTGTCCGTTTTCGTTATAGCTATCAGAACTGGGTGATTGCCCCATATTGATTGTGCAAACATCTTTCAGCTTGACATAGTTCATCTCTTCATCCCCACAAATCCGAAGTTGTCAGGCTATATACTTCTGATGTGAGGTTTTGACATTAGTTTGGTTTACGATAGCATATTGCATGGTGGTATCGATCTGCGAATGTCCGAGGATCTTCTGTACCTGTTCAATGGGCATTCCCTTGTCAATGGCTCTCGTAGCCATAGTACGGCGGAATTTGTGCGGATGAATACGGGATAGCCCCAAGCTGCGCCCTAATTCCCGCAATCGAATTTCAACACCGCTTATTTTCAAGCGAGAGTGTGGCGAGTCCAATGTCACAAATAGGGCCGGGTCACTATCGATACGACTGTCCAGATACTTTTGAAGGTGAATTTTTGTTTTCGCATCAAAATATACCCGACGCTCCTTGTCGCCTTTGCCGTAAACAATACATTCCCGCTGATTTAGATTTACATCGGAAATGTTAAGGTTGACCAGTTCCCCTACACGGATTCCGGTGGAATAGAGCATATCGATGATTGCCACATCTCGGATCTGGGTACAGTGATCCCGCATCAGTTCAATGGTTTCATCAGAAATCACTTCTTTGACCACGGTTTTGGTCTTGATTTTATGGATGCGCCGCATTGGGCTTTTCAGTATGTAATCCTCTTCTTCCAACCACGAGAAGAAGCTGGAAATATTACGGCGAACATTATCAACAGTCACCTTACTGCAGTTGTTGATTTGCTGATAATCAACAAGGTAACTGCGCACCTCATCTGTGGTGATTTTCCTCACCGGAGTAGAGATATGCGCCAGCAGGTGTTCAATCGTTCCCCGATAATACTTAATTGTTCGATCTGAGCATCCCTCTATTTTCTTGGCATCCAGGAACAGTCTCAAATAATCGGAGTTCGCTGCCGGTTCCTTTTGCGGAGCTTTGTCCGAAAGCTGCTTCAGCAGCACTTCCTGAAGCTTCTTCAGCTGAGATATGTTCAGATACTCAGCCATCTCATTCATAATGTTCACAAGTTTTTCTTCCATGATGGTACACCTCGTTCTTTGTAGTGTACCAACATCCTGCATCCATTATGGTTTATTAAATTTTAGCCGAAATACTCCTGCATCAGACTGTCAAACAAAGTCTGAGCTTCATCCAAAGCCTTCTGCACGACAACTTTTGATTTGTCGGTCTGTTCAACGAAGGCAGCGAACTGCTCTTGCAGTTTAAGCGGTGGAAGGGGCATACGAAAACCTGTAATCTCTTTTCGGTTTACCTTTGGCAGATTCGTGCGTGAACTGAATTGTAAAATGTACTCCAAGAAATATTCCGACCGCAACGCAATGGCCAGAAACACGCGGTTGCAGTTGCTGTGGTTCGGTAGTATTGGGTATGCATCCGCAGAACACAACCCCTCAAAATCGGGCAATGCGACTTTATTGAGATTGGGGCGGATCTTACTATAAATGATATGTTGCGGCGTAAATATGTACTTTCCGCTTATCACACCATCTTCTCTGACTGTACGGTAGCCTTTTAGCGCTCCAGTGCCTTTCTCAATGCTGTCAATGCCTATATGCGGATAATCGGCGTATTTTTCATAATCTGTTGTCATATTCCCATCAATTTTAGCAAACTCAGTGAAAGGTACAACAGGCCATTCCATTGGATTGGATTTGAGATCCCCAAACAGTTCGACAAATCGGGCTTTGACAAGCTCATCCAGCTTTTTGAGCTCCTGCTGACGGTGCTCAATAACCGATGAAATTCCATCTAGGATCGAGACGATTTTGGACTGTTCTTCCGAATTCGGATAGTAGATTTTTGCTTCCTTCAACCACTTGAAATGTCGATTGTATCCTGTGTTTGGAATCTTCACGCTCTTGAGCGCATAGTACAAATAGCGATAATTTGCGTCTTTAAACCGACTGCGCAGTACTTTCACGCCATCTGCACCAAGAAAAAACGGCTGATCCACATATTTGACAATACGCGTGTGATCTCCAAATACAATAGCAGGCACATTTCCAAATACACCGTCTTCTAGATCACTATATCCGGCAACTGCCTCTTGCCCTTGGTCTATTATCTGATATTTTCCTATCGGATGGTACTCATCTGTTTTCATCTTTACCCCAAGTTTTGTGACATCCTCGAACACCTCATCGAAACTCTTAATCATCCATTCATCCTCACAAATCCGAATTTATAGTCCTAACAGTTTTTCAAGATCGTCCATAGTCTGGCCGATCTGCATTTCCAATTCACGCAGATTGGTCATGATTTCCTGCGTGGACGGGTACTCAACTGCAACATAGTCAACCTTCTTGTACTTATTAATAGAGAGATCGTATCCATTATCGACAATCTCCTGTTTCGGCACAAAGAAGCTCTGCTCAGTCCGCTCACGATCGGCCTCAATCTCACGATTATGGAACCGGGCGATAATGTCCGGGATATCGTTTTCCTTGATCTCAGAACGCTTATCGTCCAGACTGTACCCGTCAGCCTTCATATCATAGAACCAGACATTTTCTGTGCCGCCGGCATTGGTCTTGGTGAAAATCAAAATGGCCGTAGACACTCCCGCATAGGGCTTGAACACACCGGATGGCATGGAAATTACAGCCTGCAACTGCTGATTTTCTACCAGCTCATGACGGATTGCCCGATGAGCCTTGGATGAACCAAAAAGTACACCGTCTGGAACGATGCAGGCACAGCGACCGCCAACTTTGAGCATCTTCGTGAACAGCGCCACAAAGAGCAATTCTGTTTTTCTGGTCTTGCAAAGGCCCAACAGATCTTTGCTGATTTCCTCTTGGAACACGCTGCCGGTAAAGGGAGGGTTGGCCATGATGAGAGAATACTGATCTCGTTCGGTATTCTCTCCGGACAGGGAATCCTGATAGGTGATATGCGGATCCTCCACACCGTGGAGCATCATGTTCATGGCGCCGATGCGCAGCATGGACTGATCGGTATCAAATCCGGAAAACAGGCCGGATTTGAAGTAACGCATATTCTCGGTTTTCATCAGTTCTTTTTTCTGATGCTCGCTGATATAGGCTGCGCTGGACAGCAGGAAACCAGCAGAACCCATAGCCGGGTCGAGAATGGAATCCTTGAGGGTAGGCTGCATCAGCTCCACCATCATGTTGATGATATGGCGAGGCGTGCGGAACTGACCGTTTTCCCCGGCGGCTGCGATTTTACCCAGCAGATACTCGTAAACATCGCCCATGATGTCCTTGTTGTTCATGTCCATGGCGTCGATGCCGTCCACGACTTTTGCAAGCACCTTTGCTGTGGGAATCAGGAACACGGTATCCTTCATGTAGCGGCTGAATGCGGTGTCTTTGCCATCACCGATGGTTTTGATGAAAGGGAACACATAGGTCTGGATGTTGGTCAGCATCTCGCCGGGTTCAAAGTTGTGGAATACGTTCCATCGGAGATTTTTGTATTTCGTTTCCACCCGGGGATTTTCGCTAATCACGCATGTGCCGTCCTGAAATACCTTGTTCTTCAGGGGAACGCCAAGCAGATTTGCGTTGGCTTCGGCTTTCAGCTGGTTGTCATCCAGCAGCTTCATGAACATCAGATAAGTAATCTGCTCCAGAACGGTAACGGGACTGGTAATGCCGCCCGTCCATATCGTATCCCATATGGAATCAACTTTGTTTTTCATTTCGCCTGTAATCATATCAAAATCCTCCAAGGCTGTTTTCGTATTTTCTTCGCACCGGTGGCAAACTGCATTTTTAGAGTTTGGGTACCGCCGTGTGAAGAAAATCGCAGGTGTTCAGAGGGATGCAATCCCTTATGTTCACGCTGTTGGAACGGTTCTTCAGAACATAGATCACTCCGGCAGGTGTATCCTCCCTTGCAGGAACAACCGAGTGCAAACCGAAAGGCGTCTTGTCTATGTTAGGGCGGTGCTTGATGTAGTCAAGCAGATCGAGCCGGAACTCGTTTAACCCCAAGTCCATAATAGAGATGTCCGTTGTCATATATCAATGACGCTGCTAATTCTCTGGCATTTTTATGCCGCTGATATTGCAAAAAGTGATAAATTCAATCCTTGCATCAAACCAGCAATTCCCATTTTCCGTATCTCTTGCCGCTTTCTCTGCGGATATAGTTTTTATCTTGCAGCGACTTCATAATCCGCTTTACAGTTGCGATAGACCTTCCCGTTGCGTTCACTAGCTCTTGCTGCTTGATTGCCGGGTTTTGTGCGACCAGTTCCAAGACTGCCATTTCTTCCAGTGAGCAGTCCAAAGTATCAAATTGATACTTTGGAACTTTGGGATTGATACTTTGGGACTTATCGCCGTCCACATAATCAATGTGCATATAGCGGTTTTTCAGCTCGTAATCCGTGCCTAAAAGAAGATTGCTGAAAAACATCTCCAAGAACTTTGTGGTGGAGTGAACGCCCTTTTGCAGATTAGTATAGTTCGCTCGGACCAAGGCGTTGCGGAAGTACCACGAATTCTTTTCAAAGGCGTCGTTGTTCACACGAAAGCCGAAAGCTTTCATATACTTGATCATAAACACGGCGGTGGCTCTCGTGTTGCCCTCTCCGAAAGGGTGAATCTGCCAAATATCCGATGCAAACTTTGCAAGGTGCTTTACCGCTGCTTCAACCGACAGTCCCTCATAAGAAAACTGCTTTTCGGTGGCAAAATCGTAATCCAGCGTATCCTTGATACTGTTCCAGTCCGCATAGGTCACGGTATCGCCGTTCAGCACCCACTCTTTCTTGGTGATGTTGTACTGCCGAATTTGTCCGGCGTGACCGAATACGCCCTCAAACAATCTGCGGTGGATGGAGAGCCACTCGGCAGGTGAGAATTGGAAGGCTTTTTCGCCCAACAACTTTGCGATTCTGGCGGAGACGATGTCCGCTTCTTTCGTTTCGTTCTCTATTTCGGTGCGGGTGGTACGCTGCTCATAATAGCTATGAATGCGCTGCTGGGCTTCATCGATAGTGATTTTACCCTCAATGTGATCTTTGGCCGTATCCAGCAGATAGGCGGAGGTATTCAGCCCATCCACCGCCTGCAAGCCGATAGCAGTCTGCCACGCTTCACTTTTTTCTGCCTGGTCCGGTTCGCCCTGCTTGATATATTCTTCCAGTTCAAATTGCCAATTCTGATCGGGCATATCTGCACCTCATTCCTTGCTCAAATCTTCCGCCCGGAAGGCCGTGAAGCCCTCGTAATAGTAACTTTGATCGATGCCGTTCAAATAGACTTCCCGGCTGTTTATCTCGTCGGTCAGCGCCGCTTTCAGAAGCACCTTAATCTCCACATCCTTGATGGGGCTGCGCTCCATTGCAAGAAGATAATCCTCTTTATCCACCTTGCTCCAGTCCACGACCTTACCAATTTCGGTTTTCAGGATATGGTCAAGCCAAATGCGGGTGCTGCGCCCATTGCCCTCCCGAAGGGGGTGGGCAATATTCATTTCCACATATTTTTCGATGATCTCGTCAAAAGTGGACTGCGGCATCCTGTCGATGTTGGCCAGTGCCGCCTCCAGATAGATCAGCGGCGCAAAGCGGAAATTACCCTTTGCCAGATTCACCGTGCGCAGCTTACCGGCAAAGTCGTAAATATCTTCAAACAGATATTTGTGAATCGTTTGCAAGGTCGAGAATTTACCCGCCGGCAGGGTGTCGAGTACACCGCTTTCAAACAGTTCTACCGCCTTTTTCTTGCTGAGGCGTTCTTCTTCCCGGGCAAGATCGGCGGAGCTTGTCAGCCCCAATTTATTTTCCAGTGCCATCGTGCATCTCCTGATTAATTTACAAGGTATTTAAGCACAAAAAACAGTCCGACAAGCACTGTAATAATCAATAACACAACCCATCCAGTGGCTTTCTTCGTTTCCTTTTTTGAGTAAACCGGCCGTGCGGAATATGTATATTGTGCTTGCGGAGATTGGCGGAGCGGTTTTGGCTTTGCGACAGACCGAGGTTTTGTCGCCTCTCGATACATAGCAAGAGGATCACCTTGCTTCATAATCCTATCATAAAAATTGTCAATCCATTGTGCGTCGCTGAGGTCGCACATATTTTCTTCGCTGCTATTCGGGTCGTGTACAATTTGGTTTCTGACCCAGCGGTAATGCTTAAGGCACTTGAGATCTTCGACCCAGCCTTGCACCCGATATGAACCATTTGGGGTACTTTCCATCTCAGCTATATAAGCGGAGACACCGTGCTGAGTTTGCAGCATATCGCCACACAGCTTTTCGAGATGCTTATACGAATCTATAAAGCCCATAGCTCATCACCTAATCCAGATTATTTATCCGCCGCCACGCCGGACCTCATCCAGGCGTCTACTTCGCTGACCTTGAATTTCCAAAGGCGGCCTATTTTCGCAGCGGGCATATTTCTTTTCTCTATCCAAGCGAGCACCGTATCACGGCTGACGCCGAGGTATTCGCAAATCTCTTTCATTGAGTACCAGCGTTCGATGGTCGGTTCCATTAAAATGTCCTCACTTTCAGGCGGTTTCCGATAGCTATAATTATACAATTTAAGTATATCACGGCGATGCCGATTTATCAAGGATTATTGCGGATTTACGAGGAAAGCAGAGGATAATCCCATGCTTTCAAGAATGAACTTCTTGTTTTTTATCACAGGGCCTTATCAGATGGGGGGAATATTCGCTGAAAATTCGCTCCATTCACCCGATTAGAGTGAATGGAGCGAATTTGGCTTGCAAACAGAATCGTAAAATGGTCAAATCTGTAAATCTGTTTTTCGCATGTTGGGCTTTTCCTTCGGGTTGCGCTATCATGTGGATGATGATAAAAACCCATACGGCGGGCGTGAAAGGAGGAAGAACATGTACAACAGATTCGCAGAAAAGCGCAGGCGGTATCTGCACGAGTACAGAGACTTCAACGGAGG